>Ga0302140_10000996_pt1 | contig 37104 bp, 21 predicted proteins | sample I_Bog_E1_1_FD_202095 | JGI IMG/M metagenome (GOLD analysis project Ga0302140, IMG submission 202095) | Peat permafrost microbial communities from Stordalen Mire near Abisko, Sweden - I_Bog_E1_1 | ecosystem: Environmental > Terrestrial > Soil > Wetlands > Peat | place: Sweden: Abisko, Stordalen... | reverse complement strand
CATGACCAGCCTATTGTTTTATCGAGGCCCCATTCGCCTATACCGTACCAAAAGGTCCAGCTAACAGAGAATACCCAAAGGCAGGCGCCTAATGAGGCTACGGTAAAACCTATCCACCAAGCCCTCCCAGGCATATTTTCAACCGGGCGCAATACATCATTGGTAATTTGGGCGTAAGTGATGTTTTCGCCGGTAATTAATGGTTCGCGTATTATTGATTCGCTATGAGATGCCATATTTTAATATCTCTTGTAAATAATTAAGCTTCTGATTCGGATAAATTTCTAACTTTTACCTGGTAGCCTATACCTGGTTGTACGCCTAATTCTTCCAGCACATAATAAGTTCTTTCGCTCTTTAATGCTTTCGATACTTCCGAGTTAGGGTCGTTGCCATCACCAAAGATGATCGCATTGGCCGGGCAGGTTTGCTGGCAGGCAACTTTTACATCGCCATCCTTAAGCGGACGTTTTTCGATCTTCGCTTTCAGTTTACCTGCCTGGATACGCTGGATACACATCGAGCATTTTTCCATTACCCCACGGAAACGGGTTACCACATCGGGGTTAAGCACAAGTTCGGTATGGTCACCCTGCAGGTAGTTTTCAAAACGGGCATCGTTCCAGTAATTGAACCAGTTAAAGCGGCGTACTTTGTATGGACAGTTATTGGCGCAATAACGTGTTCCGATACAACGGTTATAAGCCATATGGTTCAAGCCTTCCGACGAGTGCGTTGTAGCCAATACCGGGCAAACGGTCTCGCAAGGGGCATGATCACAATGCTGGCAAAGCATGGGTTGATAAACCACCTTTACATCATCAAAGTTGTCCAGGTTTACCAGTTCATGTTCTTTGGTGATACCACCATCCCCCTTATCATTAAAGCTATAGTAACGGTCAATCCTGATCCAGTGCATTTCGCGGCGGCGGTGAACCTGGTCCTTCCCTACTACCGGTACGTTATTTTCGGCGCTGCAGGCTACCACGCAGGCGCCGCAACCGGTACAAGCGTTAAGGTCTATCGCCATTACCCAGTTGTAAGTTGGGTGCTCGTATTTTTGCCAGAACAGGTCGTAATCCTTATGATCTTCCTCCTCACCGGTACGCGATGCAGGGTTCTTTATGTATTCTTTAAAAGTCGTTTCTTTTATAATGCTGTTACGGCCCTCGATAGAGTGGTGCGTTTGCGTTTGCGCCAGCGGCGAATTATCACCGGTAGCCGTCAAAGCAGCAACCGCCGCAGTTTGTATAGTACCGTTGCGCAAAATTTGCAGCGGGAATGCATTCTGTCCTACATTGTCGCCAACAGGCCCCGCTATGGTGCGCCCGTATCCAACAGCTACCGATATCGTTCCTTGTGCCTGGCCGGGCTGCGATGAAACGGGCAAACTGATGGAATAAGTAGTATTGTCGGATTTAGTAACATCTATCTTTATAATATCGCCTTCCACGTAACCCCATTTGCGCATGTCATTTGGCGATACGTTGGCATAGTTGTCCCAGGTAACTTTCGACACCGGGTCGGGCAGTTCCTGCAGCCAGGGGTTATTGGCGCGTTTACCGTCACGCATAGCCACGGTTTGGTAAAGCTGGATCTCAACTTTTCCGGCTGGCGCAGCAAGCTCTTTGCTGTGATCAAGCATTTTTTGCGTTACGCTATCCAATGCATAATTGAACGAATAACTACCAGCCGCTTTCGGCGCTGCTTTCACAAAACCGGTTTGCTGTAAAGTTTCCCAGCCTTTTTGGCCTGATAGGCCGCCAAGCGCCAGCAATTTGGTATCCCAAACATTGCGTACGTAATGGTAATAATCCTTGGTAGCGCTTTCCGACCACACCAAAAAGCTTTGTTCAGCCTGGCGGGTATCATATACAGGATTAATGGTTGGCTGTAGAAGCGTATAGTAGCCTTCGATGGCATTATCGTCGCCCCATGATTCCAAATAATGATGGTTTGGTGCGATAATATTACATTGTGCGGCGGTTTCTTCGTTATGATCAGAGAAGGAAACTCTCAAACGAACTTTCTTCAGCCCGCTAACCACATCGGCGCTCTTATAATAATCGTAAACCGGGTTTGCATTCAGGAAGAATACTGCATCGACAGTGCCGGCGTTCATCTGCGCTACAAAATCGGCAAATTCAGCATCGTTTCCGGCAAATTGGTGCGATGGGTTATCCAGGTCGATGGTGGTACCATAACTGCCAAGCTTTACGTTGATGGCGTTCACCAAAATTTGGGTGGCCACATCGTTTGTGCCGGTAACAACCAGTGCTTTTCCTTTGGCTGCAGTTAATTCTTTAGCGGCAAGGACAATTGCATTATCGGCAGCTTTGTTTCCCGTCGACTGTACCGCCGAACCCGAAACTGCATTATATAAGGCGATCAATGCCGGGCCCTCTTCCGATGGTTTGATAGCAACGCGTGCATCGGCATTGGTGCCGGTTACACTCATCGAGGTTTCAAACTGGATGTGACGCGACATTTTTTTAGCCTGAAGCGATTTATTATTACGATTTTGAACGTACTGGCGGATAAACTCTACCGGGGATATCCAGGTGCCGAGGAAATCGGCGCCGAAACTTACGATTACGTCAGCCTTGTCAAAGTTGTAATGCGGTAAAACGGCTTTGCCAAAGCTGTTCTGGTTGCCCTGGATAATGCCGGTATAGGATACTGCATCATAATTTATATGTTTGGCGGTTGGGAAGGCAGTAATAAAATCAGCAATAACTGCTAAGGTGGAAGGGCTACTAACTGTTGAAGTGATGATCCCGATACTCTTGCCGCCTGATTTAATAGCCGCAAGCTCGGTTTTTACAAAGCCGTCCAGTTGCTCCCAGCCATAGTCGCCATTATCTTTTAGTGGATTTTTCAGGCGCGAAACATCATACAGGTCAAGTACCGAGGCCTGTGCCCTCGCACTTAAGCCACCCCCGCCGATCAGGTCATTGGGATTGCCTTCAACTTTGATGGGCCGGCCTTCGCGGGTTTTTACCAAAATGGCCTGGCCTTCGTAGGTGGAGGTGTAGAAATTGGCCACACCCGGGGTAACTTCTTCGGGCTTTATTAAATAAGGCATTGATTTGTGAACGGGTACTTTTTGACAGGCGGCCAGTGTTACGGCGCCGACGCCAAACCCCATTGCCTTTAAAAAGTTACGACGCGGCGTTTTATTCAAAAGCCCGGTGCCCGATAATACCTCCTCAATCGGGATAGGCTCCGCAAATTCATTCTTGTTAAGCTCAACAAACTCAGGTGTTTTATCAAGCTCTTCTAAACCTTTCCAGTATTTTTTATTGCTATCCATTTAAGCTAAATAAACTGTAATGATAAGTATTGATCAATTATTAATAATGGCACTTACCGCACTCAATACCGCCCATCGCGGCTTCGGTTACCGGCTTACCAGCTTTAATTAAATCGTGTACCGCTTCCATTTTGTCATAGTAAGCATTGCCCTTAGTGTTCACGTTAGTACGCCTGTGGCACTGTATACACCATTTCATGGTTAGCGGCGAGTATTGGTAAACCTCCGGCATGGTTTCTACCGGTCCATGGCAGGTCTGGCACCTTAACCCCTGTACTTTAACATGCTGCGAGTGGTTAAAATAAACAAAATCGGGCAGGTTATGTACGCGCACCCATTGAATAGGTGTGGCCTTGGTGGTGTCGTATTTTTGCGTCTTCGGATCGTAGCCGAGTGCGGTGTATATTTTTGCGATCTCGGTCGATGCCTCGGTAGCGCCCAGTCTGCGGTCAATCGTTTTATGGCAATTCATACAAACGTTAAGCGACGGGATAGAGGCATTTTTTGATTTGTACGCACCGGAGTGGCAGTACTGGCAGTCAATTTTCATTGCTCCCGCATGCAGGTCATGCGGGAAATGTATCGGCTGTTCGGGCTGGTAGCCGGTATGCACGTTGGTGGTCCACAGCGACATCCAGGTCCAGCTGCCCAAAGCTAAAGTGCCAACTACCAATACAAAAAATACCAGCTTTTTATTTTTGGCGTATTTTTTAAGTATCGCCAGGCGGTCGACGTGAACTTCCTCAACCTCTGGCTCTGCGGCAAAAATCTCTTCATTTTTAACCAGTAACTTTTCCAGCGTTCCGATCACCCTGTTTAATACCAGGATGATAATTACAGCAAGGATAAGTACCCCTATTAATGCATAAATAGTCAGGTTGCTCGGGCCGGTTTCGGTGGCAGTTTGAGGTCCCTTTTTTGCGTTTGCCGGGTTTTCCGCGTCAGTTTTCCACTCGGTACGAACATAAGCCAAAATATTAGCCACATCACCGTCGGAAAGGCTTGCAAAAACCGACATCGCTGCCTGCCCGTTGGAATTATAGACTGCCATTGCCTTGGAATCCTTCGCGGCGATCAATGCCTGGTTGTTCTGAATCCACTTGGTCAGCCATTTATCATCGGTTTCGGTTACCAACGTCGGTCCTAATGCGGGGCCAACTACTTTGTGGCCAACAGCATGGCAGGCCGTACAATTGGCTTTGAATATTGCTTCCCCTTTTGTCGCATCCCCCTGCGCATGGACAGCGGTACCTAAAAAGGCCAAACCGGCAACAAGCAAAACCGACCTTGAGAATTGTTTAAAAAGTAATGAGAGACGCCTCATATGATGTATTTATGCTAAATAAAGTTCAATTTTAATGGTAAAAGCCCACACCAGGACACGTTTTATGCCCTATAAATTTCGAACAAAAGTAAAATTTTATAAAGTATCCCTGACAAATTAGTGACAGTTATGTCTAATTTATAATTGTTCTAAATAATTTTAAAGCGCTGGTTAATTTTGTTGTTAATAGGGCTAATTTATATAATAATTGAATAAAATGGTTAAACAAAGATTACGGTATTTTTTTTAAAAAAATGATGTTCGTCACAATTTGGATTATTTAAATGAACTGGCATAAAATTGGCGCTAATAACTTTTCACCAAACGGGAAGCTTATGGGCAACAAGTACGGGCGTAACGTTAGCTGATTTTTTTGCACTTCACCGAAGGACCTGTGTCAGTGACAGCGGCCGTGACAAATTTTATCGAATCAGCCGTTATTATTACGTCTCTTTTACTTTTATTTCCATTAATAAGTGTCAAATACGCCAAAAAACACGCCAGGCATTGCCATAATAAATTATAAATAATTGTTATAATAAATTATTAATCGTTAATTTAATTACATATTAAATAATTTTTGTATTGTTGTATATCATTAAATTAAAACTATTTTCAAATAAGTTAACTTTTAATTTTTCCCTACGTAAAACTGTTTACAACTTACCGGAATACACTCAATTTGGTATTTTTATAACGGCGGGTTCGGATTATGGGAAGGAAATTAATTTCTTGGGTTATTTTTTCAATTGCGTTAACACTTATTTTAAATGATGTTAATGCGCAAGCCCCGGTTCCGGGCACAGTTGCTTTTAAGTCTCAGACCCGAACGCAAACAAACTCTTACTCTCTTTATGATGACTTTGTTCCGGCAAGCGACCCCGGTCCGCTGATCGGGCTGCATTTCCGCCTTCTACAGTTGAGCACTGCGGTTTGCACTTTTCACAAAATTCCATATTCTGGAAACAAAAAACCGTTTTTGGATAAAATCAATTTTAATTTTCCGTAAGTGATTAATTATTAACCGATTACTATTTTGGCGCTGAATTGGCGTTAGCGTTTGATATTATGAGTATTTCAATGAATTATCCTTTTACCTTCTATTTATTTATAAAGAATATGAGAAATCTATTTAGCTTGTTTATTTTGTTGATTTTCTGCAGCCAGGCCTTTTCGCAAACCGTGGTTGTTACAGACAATTCAACTTATACCACGGGTAATGCATCTTCAGTATTAGATGTTTACTCTGTTGCAAAGGGGTTTTTAGCGCCACGAATGACCGCGGCCCAGCGTACTGCTATTGCAAGCCCAGCAAATGGCTTGCTGGTTTACCAAACCGACGGTACAAATGGATTTTATTATTATAACGGAACAACGGCTGCGTGGGTAATGCTGACTGCAAGTGGCAGCACCGGCTCCAACTGGAGTTTATCCGGCAACAGCGGGACAAACTCCAGCGCCAATTTTTTGGGAACGACCGATAACAACAGTTTTAAAATGCGTACCAATAACACACAACGCGTTTTGGTTGATAGCCTGGGCAGTGTCGCCGTTGGTTCTGCCCCGACATTTACAGCAGGTGTGGAGCGCGAGAAATTCCTGGTCGACGCCGGGTCTTCCACAACTCCTAATACATCCTACAACGTGATCGACGGTAAAGGTTACATTGACAACTATCTGCAATTAAATATCCAAAACAGGGCAGGTACCGCCAACGCAAGCTCGGATTTGGTAGCAAGTAATGACGCCGCCACGGAATTAGTGAATTATGTGGATTTAGGTATCAACTCAAGCGGAAATACCTCAACGGGCGTGCTTGGCGGAGCAAGTACAGCTTACTTGTATGGTACCGGCAACGATTTCGCAATCGGCAATGGTACGGCAGGTAAAAACTTATTGCTTTTCACCGGTGGGACAGCTGCCAACGAACGTATGCGTATTACCGGCACCGGAAATGTTGGCATTGCAACCACCACCCCAGCAGCGATACTGGATGTTAGCGGAACTTACAAACTTGGCAGCGCAGGTACCGTGCTGACCAATATGATCAAAACCAGTATTAGCTTTACTGATAATTCAGCCTTTGATTATAGTTCTCCGACGGAGGTGGAGACGGTCACTGTAACCGGCGCCAATGTTGACGCAACAGTGATTGTTAATCCGAGAACGGCATTGCCAAGTTCCGTTTCCCTGGCCTGGGCGCGGGTAACCAGTAGCAATACTGTTGCGATCGGTTTTGTAAATGCTGATGCCACTTCACATCCGCTCGGCACGATTACTTGTGACGTGACCGTGATCCAATAGTGATAAAATTATAAGCATGAAAAGTCACCCTCCTAAAACAATCAACGTCTACGTAACGCTCGACCAGCTTGTGATGCAGGGTTATTTTAATCCGCACGATCCGGCGCCGATTTACAAACGCCAGCTGAGCCATCATTTCGGACTGTATATAATGGAAAACGCTGCTTTGTTTAAAAGGTACGATGTTATTTTTTACAAATTTAAATACACAAACGAAATAGATAAGCAATATGCCGAACCTGTGATGTACGCCATCCGCCGCCACTTCAACGAGTTGAAAGAGCATAAAATAAAGAATTTTGAACGATACAAACGCCGCAACATCACGATGCTTATAGCAGCCACCCTGATCGTGACGCTATTTCACATCCTGCTGCCAATGGTGCTAACTTCGGACAAGGGCATTAGCTCAGCGGTTAGGAACAGTCTCGATATTTTTTCGTGGGTAATATTGTGGCGTCCGATTGATGAACTTGTTTTTAACTGGAACCCGCACCTGGCGGAAATTAATTTGTTTAATAAACTTGCAACTGCGGAATTAATAATAATAGAAAATGAAAAAAAAGCCACTGCTGACAATAGCGCTCTCCGGGTTGTCGCTTAAAGGATTTGAACAGACACTATGTGCCAATACTATAAACTGATAAATTTTAATAAAGAATTATGCTAACGGATCATCTACTTTTTATAACCGGCAATATTTTGCTGATTGCCTTTATTTTAACATGGTGGTTTTACCTGGTAATTCTTTTTGTTGCCCTTGTGTGTGGATACTTCTACCACCGGTCAAAAATAAAAAGGTTAACGGATCTGATAGCTGAACAGCAAAGCGCGATCCTTCAAAGGGATGAAATGCTTACTTATGCCCGGCGCAATGAACAGGTCGCCCAGGGAGATGCCCGGAACGCTAACACCGGTAAAAGCCTGCTTTTATCGCAAATTAGCCATGATATACGCACCCCAATGACCACTTTAATGGGCATGGCATCCCTGCTCAGCGAAACTTCACTGACCACCGAGCAGCATGAATATGCCTCGGCCATCCAGCTGTCCGGCGAAAGTCTGCTCGGGCTGATCAATGATATATTGATGAAAGATATACTTGAGTATTCAAAGGTGGACACAGGGAAGGTGCTTGATGTTAAAGAATTTAATCTGCGTAACAGCATTGAAGAAGTATTGGATGTTTTTGCCGCTGAGGCAGCCCATGCGGGCTTGGACCTGGTTTACCGGATAGCAAAAAACGCACCTGTTCAAATTATTGGCGATAACCATCGCTTCCGGCAGATATTAATGAACCTGGTAGAAAATGCAATCAGGTTTACCCAGGCCGGCGAAATCTACATAGGCGTGGAATTTACGGAAGCCGTTGAAGATAACCGGGTAAAGCTAATGTTCGAAGTGAAAGATAGCGGCATTGGCATGTCAGCTGCTAAAATCAGGGAATTATCAACTGTGCTAATGCAAACATCGCCCGTACTGCGGGCTGAAAGCGCCACCGGTGTTGGATTGATCATTTGTAAGAACCTGGTGATGCTGATGGGGGGCACCATCGCGGTGGAGAGTGTAGAAAACAGGGGTGCCACCTTTCACTTCACCATGACGTTCCGAACAAACGTACAGCCCGTATTACCCCCTATCAGCAGCGACATCAGAGGTAAAAAAGTATTGATAATTGACGATAATACCTCCGTAAGGGATATGCTCAGAAATAGGTTCGAAGCCTGGGATATGACAGTAGCCGAGGCCGGCTCCGGCAAACAAGCCCTGGAAATGTTGACTGACAAGCCTGATTTAGATTTAATAATTACCGATCTGCAAATGCCGGAGATGGATGGTATTACACTGACTCAATCAATAAAAAAATCATACCCGTACACACCCGTTATGCTGTTGAACAGCACCGGCGACGAGGATTATAAAAAACACCCCGAACTTTTTAGTTCAGTTATAAACAAGCCCGTCAGGCGGCATATTTTGAAAGAACAAGTGGTTTCACTGATCAGGCAAAACGGGGAAGTCAACCTGATAAGTGATCATGACCACAAGCAAAAACTTTCTGGCGATTTTGCAAAACACTACCCCTTAAATATCCTGGTAGCCGAAGATAATGTGATGAACCAAAAAATAATCGGCAAGATTTTAAATAAGCTTGGTTACGAACCTAAAATGACCAGCGATGGCAAAGAAGTGCTGGAAGAAGTGAGTAACAAATATTATGATATGATATTGATGGACGTGCAAATGCCGGAAATGGACGGCCTTGAGGCCACTAAAATGATCCGTGTTTGCCTGAGTGATCAACCGGTTATTATTGCGGTGACGGCCAATACCTTGCAGGGCGACCGCGAAGAGTGTTTGAGGGCCGGAATGGACGACTATATCAGTAAACCGGTAAACCTGGAAGCGCTGGTAAACTTACTTGAAAAATGGGCCATACACTGCAGTGCCCGGGTATAAATTTAAAAAAATAACGCAATGAAAACTAAGTATAATTTAACAGCATTTATCGCGGGATTGATACTCGTGCCGTCATTCCTGTTTGGGCAAGGCATAATCATTTCGTCAAACGCTTATGTAGTTGCTAACAGCGGTTATGTTGTCGTAACGGGAAATATGGCTAATTCGGGCACTTTAAACCTGCAAACCGGGAGCTTCACGATGTCAGGCAATTATACCAATAGCGGCACTTATGCACAGGGCAGCGCGAATATGGTTTTTAACGGCAGTAACCAGGTGCTCGTTGATAACGGCTCCGGGACGATGTTTACCAATGTATTTTTTAGCGGTAACGGCGGTTCGGGAAGTCCTGCTGTCATGAGTTCGGGTAGTTTTTCAGTTTCAAGTAAAGGTGTACTACAAATGGTTGGTACAACTTCTTTAAACGCAAATGGTAATTTAACATTGAATTCAGATGCAACCGGTTCAGCAACCGTCGCCGCTATACCTTCCGGTTCAACAATTATTAACAGCGTTAACGTACAGCGGTATTTCACAGGCGGGGCCAATTACCGTGGTTACCGTTTGATTTCCTCGCCGGTTTATTCGGCCACAGTGAGTTCCAACAATGTTTTCTCCATCAATTACCTCACTTCCTCTGTATATCTAACCGGTGGTTCAGGCGGCGGTTTTGATAAGGCCGGCAACCCAACGCTTTATTTATTCCGCGAGGACCAAACACCCTCCAATGCCTCCTTTACCAGCGGGAACTTTGAGGGCATCAGCGCGATCAACAATTCCCCTGCATATAATTATTCAGTTAGCGGCGCGGGCACTTCAGGTACTTTTTATCTTCCAGCAGGCAATGGCGTAATGTTCTTTTTCCGGGGCAACAGAGCTTCCGCTTCTTTAGCAGCCGAAACCACACCCAGCTATACCCCTGTAACCGTTACTACAACTACAACGGCGACTTTAAACCAGGGGCAGGTAATTGCGCGCGACTGGTACACCCCGTCGTCGGCTTATCTGGGCTATACCGGCTCTGGTACGGGCACAAATTACGCTGTGCGCGGGTTTAATTTAGTGGGCAACCCTTATGCCAGCTCTATCGACTGGGAACAGTATAATACCAGCTCAACCACTACCGGCATCTACGCCAATAATGTGGGTATCACTGTTTACGAGCTCAATCCCGCAACCAATAATTATGATGTCTACCAGGTTGGCGGGGTTAGTACCAACCATGGCTCCCGCACCATTGCGAGCGGGCAAGGGTTTTTTGTATTGGCCACAAGCAACAGCAGCCCGCAGCTAATTTTCAACGAATCAGCAAAAACCAACACCCAAAATACCGGGCTTAATCTTTTTATGGCCACTAAAAACGATGTCGTTGCTTTGAATAATGCGCATATCGATTCACACCTGCGGCTGCAAATGGCCATGGATTCAATCAATACCGATGATATTTATATCGGCTTTAAATCAAATGCCTCCACGCAATTTGTTAACGACGAAGACGCCCCTTATAAAAAAGGAAACGGTAAAGTGCGCCTGGCAAGTTTTTCAAGCGATAGTGTTATGCTGGCAATCAATAGACTGCCTTTGGCCGGCGCCAAACAAACAACCATCCCCTTATTTGTAACTGCTACCGCCTACGGAACTTACAAATTAAACATGACAGAGGTGGAAGCTATACCTCAACTTTACCAGATTTGGCTGATGGACCGTTATAATAAGGACTCGTTGGACATGCGGCACAATTCGACTTACGCATTTGATATCACTACGGACACCAATAGCTACGGGAGCAGCCGCTTTCAATTGTTTATGCGCCAGGATCCTGCATTAATGGTGCATTTATTGAGTTTTGGAGCCAGCAAAGTAACCAACGGCGCACAAACCGTTTGGGTAACTGAAAATGAACAAAATTACACCAACTTTACCGTTGAAAGAAGCACCGACGGCGGCACTGCTTTTACAGCCCTGGGCGGTTTCGCCTCAAGCGGGTTGGGCACATACAGCTTTTTGGATCAAAGTCCTGCAAAGGGCGCCAACCTGTATCGTTTAATGCTAACAGACCTTAACGGCACCGTTACTTACTCAAATACCGTTAGCCTGATGTACGCGAACACCAGCAACAGCCTGGTAAAAAGCGGGATTACGGTTTACCCCAATCCCGCAAAAACCACAATTAACCTCAACATAGCTAACGGCTTTAACCCCGATGCCCAATTGATGTCGATTGCCAGGCCAACTCCCGGCGCATCCTATGACGTGCAGGTTTCGAATATTTTAGGATCAGCGCTAAAAAAGACAACCATCAACCAGCAAAACTGGCAGACAGATGTAAGCAGTTTGGTGCCCGGCACCTATATCATTACGGTTGTTAACGATAAAGACAAAAGCTTAGTTGGCCAGGTAAAATTTGTAAAGCTTTGAGTTGCAATGCAAAGGTGGCATGAATAAAACCGGACGTCAGGCGTCCGGTTTTATTACATCATTTTGCTAAATCTATTTATCAACCTCCTGCATTTCAATAATTTAAAAATTTGGAATAGCTATTGATGCTGACTGGTTGTTGAGTCCAATTACGTTCCATATCAGGTTTTATGACCTCATCTTCCTGGTTATCATATCAGTGGGACTTACTTTTGCGTTGCTTTTATGGTTCACACCTAAAATCAACCGCCTTGCAAACCGATTTCTTGCATTGGCATTAGGCGCCACTATCCTGTGCTTGACTCAAATATTTTGTATTGACATCCGGCTGGAAACTTATTTTCCGCAATGGAGCCGGCTGCCGCTGCAATTCACGCTGGCGCTTGGGCCGCTCATCTTTTTTTATGTGCTCAAAATAACCCGGCCCGAATATAAATTCTGCGGGAAGGATATGCTGCATTTTAGCCCTTTACTGCTGGAATTGGGCGCCCAGGCACTAGCAGTTAGGGATAGTATAAAAACCGGCGCAGCCACTTATCAAACGCCGGCCTTTCATCAACTGAAACCGGTATTGCAATTGCTGACGTTTATTTCAGTCGGCATATACTTATTTTGGTCGTACCGCCTGATACAAGATTTTTATCTACAACTTAAATTTAACGGGAATGACCGGTACCGGTACGAATTGCGGTGGTTGCACCGCTTACTGACGGGTTTCGGCCTGGTATGGCTATTTTGGATACCATTCACGACTGTTGATTATTTTTATTACCACTACCAATTAAGTATCCATGCGTATTATCCGTTATATCTCCTTTTAGCGGTAATGACCATCTGGATGGCAGCCACAGCTTTTTTAAGGCAGGAGGCTGGCCTGCTGGTCGCCCCCGCACCGTTTTTAAAACCCCCTCTTCCCGCGGAATTGAAGCAACGAGGTACTTGGCTAAAGAAAGCCATGCAAGCCCGTCGATATTACCAGGACCCGGAACTAAGCCTTAGCTCGCTGGCTGTAAAGCTGGAGTTGGGCCCTCATGAATTATCCCGGATCATCAATACAGCACTCAAAAAAAGCTTCAATGATTTCATCAATGAATATCGGGTTGTGGACGTAGTTCAGAAAATGCAGGATCCTGCTTATGACCATATCACCCTGCTGGGTATTGCATTTGAGTCAGGATTCAATTCCCAAAGCAGCTTTAACCGCATTTTCAGGCAAATGACTGGCCAAAGCCCGCTGGAGTATAAAAATAAACTGAAAAAAGAGCAGCCATCTTATAATTTGGGCAGCCGCCAACAATTTGCGCCGGTAATTTTACATCGTGAAACCACTCCCCTGTGGTCTCATGAAAAATTAACCCGCAATAATATGTTTAAAAATTATTTAAAAATCGCCTGGCGGAACCTTATTAAGAATAAGGCTTCTTCCTTTATTAATATCGGCGGCCTGGCTGTAGGCATGGCCGTGGTCATGCTTATCGGTTTGTGGATTTGGGATGAAGTGTCGTACGATAAATATCACCTAAATTACAACAGCATCGGCCAGGTAATGACCACGCAAACGTCCAACGGTCAAACAGTTACTTTCGGGTCAACTGTTGTGCCGCTTAATAATGAGCTGCGCACCAAATATGGCAATAGCTTTAAACTAACTGCGCTTACTTCGGGCGGCAGTCATGTTCTTGCAAATGGTGAAACGAAAATAGCGCAAGATGGCATGTGGGCCGGGCCTGATCTGCCCGCTATGCTGTCGCTGGTAATGGTTAAGGGCAGCGCCAGCACTTTTAAAGATCCTGCCTCCATGCTGCTGTCGGCCGCTGCCGCCAATGCCTTGTTTGGCAATGCCGATCCGATAAACAAGTTAGTCCGTATAGATAATAATACGAATATGAAAGTCGCAGGGGTTTACCAGGATTTGCCCGATAATACTACATTAAGCGGAACGATGTACCTGCTGCCGTGGAGCAGCCCTGCAAACTTTTGGAGCACGCAGCTGACCAAATGGGACAATCATGGATGCCAGCTCTATGTGCAATTGAACCCCAATGTTGATTTCAATAAGGCATCGGCACAAATCAAAAATATAACCGCGCCCTTTAACAAAACAGTTAACGAGACCATCCAGGTATTTCCCATGTCGCGGTGGCATTTATACAGCGAATTTCAAAACGGCATTTCTGTGGGCGGACGCATCCGGTTTGTGCGCCTGTTTGGCACAATCGGCTTATTTGTCTTGTTGCTGGCCTGTATCAACTTTATGAATTTAAGTACCGCCCGAAGCGAGAAAAAGGCGAAGGAAGTCGGCATCCGCAAAGCGATAGGCTCTTTGAGAAGCCAGCTTATCGGGCAATTTCTGAGCGAATCGATGCTGATTGTGTTCCTGGCATCTGGTTTAACGATTATATTGGTATGGATAGCTATTCCCTGGTTTAATAACATAGCCGGTAAACAATTAAGCATGCCCTGGGGCCAGCCCTTGTTTTGGCTGAGTGTGCTGGGCTTTGCCTTTTTCACCGGTTTGGTATCGGGCAGCTATCCGGCATTTTACTTATCACGGTTTAAGCCGGTTAAGGTTTTAAAAGGCGCCTTCCGTCCCGGGCGTTTTGCCGCGCTTCCGCGTAAGGCTTTGGTAATTGTTCAGTTTACCGTGTCTATCATATTGATCATAGGCACCATTGTGGTATACAGGCAAATACAATTTGCTGCCAACCGCCCGATAGGCTATACCCGTGATGGCTTAATTACGGTTGAAATGAACACCCAGCAGATTTACGGGCATTATGTACCGATGCGGAACGACCTGATACAAACCGGCGCCGCGCTGGATATGAGCGAATCGAGCAACGCCACAACCGCGATATATGCCTACAACGGCGGCTTTACCTGGGAAGGAAAAGCGCCAGGTTTCGACCCGTCATTCGGGGATGTGTTTGTCAGCCCCGATTTTGGCAAAACAATCGGTTGGGAAATAACGGAAGGCCGCGATTTTTCAAGCAGCTATCCTTCCGACACCGGTTCATTTATTTTAAATGAATCGGCATTAAAGGTTACCGGGATCAAAAATCCCGTTGGGAAAACAATGCATTGGAACGGCAAAGACCACGTGATTACCGGCATAGTAAAGGATATGATCATGGAATCTCCCTACAAAGAAACGATAGCTACTATTTTTCAAATGCAACCCACCTGGGTTAAGCACATCACCATCCACATCAACCCTAAAATGCCCACGCAGGCGGCGCTAAGCAAAATAGCAGCTGTATTTAAAAAATATGACCCGGCCAGCCCTTTCGAATACAAATTTAACAATGATGAATACGCCAAAAAGTTTTCGGATGAACAACAAACTGGTCGCCTGGCTACCGTATTTGCGGTGCTGGCCATTTTCATTTCCTGCATGGGCCTGTTTGGCATGGCATCATTTATAGCCGAGCAGCGCATAAAAGAAATTGGCGTGCGCAAGGTTTTAGGCGCTACGGTATTTAGCCTGTGGCAATTGCTCTCAAAAGACTTTGTGGCGCTGGTAATTATTTCGTTGCTTATTGCTGCGCCGGTATCGTATTACTTTATGCATCAATGGTTGCAGGCTTATCCATACCGAACCGGCTTGAGCTGGTGGATATTTGCCGCAGCAGGAGCCGGCGCTATGGTCGTTACCCTGGCGACAGTAAGCTATCAAAGTATTAAAGCCTCACTGGCAAGCCCGGTAAAAAGCTTAAGGAGCGAATAAAAGAACTTGAACCGGTAACATGAGGTCTGAGGTTTAGTTGTCCACGAAAGTGGTGCGTTCCGGGGTGAGATACGGAACGCATTTTTGTATCGGGTCACGCAGTGCGCAATTCAAAAACGAACAGCCGCCTGTTCGTTTTTGTTACAATAGGGATTTCAAATATTATATAATTTTATATCTATCAGTAAGTTAGTAATTTGGAACAGCGATTGACACAGTTAACTACTTGAATGCACATACTGTCCATATCAGCCTCTATGACCTATTTTTCCTGGGAACGATATTTATCGGGCTCAATTTTGCCCTGTTATTATGGTTCACCAAAAAGACCAGCCAGGCCGCAAACCGGTTCCTTAGCCTGGCCATGGCAGCCATCATTTTGCGCATGTTTTGGGTATTGTGCGTCGACATAAGGCTGGAAACTTATTTTCCCCATTGGAACTGGCTACCGCTGCAATTCACGCTGGCGCTTGGCCCACTCATCTATTTTTATGTGCGTAAAATCACCCGGCCGGAATACAAATTCCGTTGGAAAGATATGCTGTATTTTAGCCCCCTGCTGCTGGAATTAGGTGGACATGCATTGGAAATTAGGGACAGTGTAAAAACTGGGGCAGCTACTTATGATACGCCGGCCTTTCAGCATCTTAACCCGGTATTGCAGCTGTTATCCGTAATTTCGGCCATCACCTACTTGTATTTATCTCGCAGGCTGATACGAAACTTTCACTGGCTGATGAACACTAACTCAATTGATCGTCCTCAATCTCAATTGCGCTGGCTGCGCCGCTCGCTGAATCGTTTCGGGCTGCTTTGGTTTTTGTGGATACCTTTTATGGCGGTGGATTATTTTTACTACCACAACCCGTTAGGTATGCATCTATATTATCCACTGTACACGCTTTTAGCGGTGATGATGATCTGGATAGCGGCTTCGGCCTTTTTGTGGCAAGGTGCTGGCGTGCCGACATTAGCGTCACTGGTTTCAAGGCCGTCGCCACCGGCCGAACTGAGGCAAAAAGGCAAGTGGCTGCGCAAAGTCATGGAAACCGGGCTATTTTACCGGGACGCTGAGCTAAGCCTAAGTTCATTGGCTAAAGTGCTGGACATCCATCCCCATGAATTGTCCCGCATCATTAACGTGGCGCTCAAAAAAAACTTTAATGACTTCATTAATGAATACCGTATCCGGGAGATCACCAGGAAAATGCAGGACCCTGCTTATGACCGCCTAACCCTGTTGGGCATCGCTTTCGATTCCGGCTTCAACTCCAAAACTACTTTTAACCGCACATTCCGGCAGCTGACCGGCAAAAGCGCTGCTGAATATAAAAACGATCTGAAAAAAGAAGGCCCAACTTATCATTTGGGCTCCTATTCCCGCTCTGCCGCGATAATTTCGTGTCACGAAGCCACCCCGGTGTGGTCTTGTGAGAAATTAAATCGCAACTATATGTTTAGAAATTATTTAAAGATCGCCTGGCGCAATACGCTGCGCAACAAAGTTTACAGCATGCTGAACATCACCGGCCTGGCTGCCGGTATGGCCGTTGCACTACTGATCGGTTTATGGGTCATCGACCAATATTCCTATGATCGCTTTCTGCCAAACTATAAGCAGTTATACCAGGTGGAGATGAACCTGACCACGCAGCATAACGGCACAACTACCCAAACTTCCATAGCCCTGCCGCTGACGGATGTTTTAAAAAAAGAGATCCCCGGCATACGGTACGTTGCCGAAAGTGACAATATAGGCCGCATGAACCACGGCCTTTTGGTGGGCGATAAAAAGCTGTACATGGAAGGAGGCGCCGCAGGTGTGGATTTCTTCAAAATATTTCAATATCCCTTTATAAAAGGCAATGCTAATTCAGCATTAAAAGACCTCTATTCAATAGTTTTGACCGAATCGACTGCCAAAGCATTGTTTGGCGATGCCGACCCCATGGGGAAAAGTGTACGGTTTGATAATTCGCAAAACATGGTGGTAACGGGTGTCATGCGCGATATCCCTGCAAATGCTACGCTGCGATTCAATTACCTGGTGCCTTTTGCTTACTCGGAAGCTACCCAGGGCTGGATCAGGGATGGGCGCACAAGGTGGACGTATAATTCATTCTCGGCCTACGTGGCGCTGGCGCCGGGCGTAACTTACGGGCAGGTCGCTCCCAAGATCAGGGATATTGTTAATAAAAGAAGCCCGGAGATGCGGTCGTTAAAGCCCGAGGTGATCATGCACCCGCTGGCGGACTGGCATTTATATAACGATTTTAAAAATGGCAAAGCCGTTGGCGGTTTTGTAGAATATGTGCGTTTGTTCAGCATTATCGGTATGCTGGTGCTGGCTATCGCCTGCATCAATTTCATGAACCTTTCGACGGCAAGGTCCGAAAAGCGGGCGCGGGAGGTCGGGGTGCGCAAAGCCATCGGCTCGGCGCGTATCGATTTGGTTTACCAGTTTTTGACGGAGTCTGTCCTGGTCACTTTTATATCTTTCCTCCTGGGTTTGCTGCTGGTCCAGCTGGCTTTGCCGGCATTCAATACGCTTACTGCTTCTGATGTCCATATTCCTTATGGCAATATCGGGTTTTGGGGCGTCATGATCGTGTTTGTGCTGTTTACCGGTTTGATAGCAGGTAGCAGGCCGGCGTTTTACCTGTCCTCGTTTAACCCGGTTAAGGTGCTGAAAGGCAGCATCCAGGTGGGCCGGTGGGCATCCATACCCAGGAAAGTGTTGGTAGTGGTACAGTTTACCTGTTCCATTGCGCTGATCATCAGTACCGTGATCGTTTACCAGCAGATACAATATGTAAAGAACCGGCCGACCGGTTACAACGCCGACAGGCTGGTGATGACCGACATGAACAGTGACCTTTCACAGCAGTATGACGCGCTAAAAAACGACCTGCTATCGTCGGGACAGGTGGAGGGCGTGGCCTCATCAACCTCGCCGGCGACGCAGGTGTACAGTCATTTTTCGCTGGATAAATGGCCAGGCAAAAATGCGGGCGACGAAAGTGTGAACATCGGTGCGATATGGGTGTCTGAAGATTATTTTAAGACTTTGGGGATGACCTTTGCCGCAGGGCACAATTTTACCGGCGACTGGAAAAGCGACACGCTGAATGTGATCGTGAATGAAGCAATGGTGAGGCGTATCGGATTGAAAGACCCGGTCAACCAACTGGTAACAATTAATTTCAATGCAAAGCCGGTAAAGATCATCGGAGTAGTAAAAGACGCGCTGATGGATTCGCCCTATAGCCCGGTGGAACCTGCGGTTTTCGGGCATAATCCAAACGGGTTTGTGGTGACGTACCGCCTGGCGAAAAACGTAAACACGCATACCGCTATTGACAAGATTGGGAAGATATTTGAAAAATATAACCCGGCTTACCCCTACCAGTACAAGTTTGTGAACGACGAGTATGCGCACAAGTTTAACCTGGAGGTGCTGGTGGGCAAACTGGCGGGCGTATTTGCGGGGCTGGCCATATTTATATCCTGCCTGGGGCTGTTCGGCCTGGCCGCATACGTTGCCGAACAGCGTACCAAGGAGATCGGGATCCGCAAAGTATTGGGCGCATCCATAGGGCAGGTTTGGCTGATGCTCTCGCGCGATTTTATCGTGCTGGTTGTTATCAGTTGCATCATCGCCTCGCCGGCGGCGCTTTATTACCTGCACAATTGGCTCCAAAAGTACAACTACCGCGTCAGCATTGGCGTAGGGGTGTTCATCGCGTCAGGGATAACGGCTATAGTAATTACCCTGGTTACCATTAGTTTCCAGGCAATAAAAGCGGCGCTGGCAAATCCGGTGAAAAGTTTGAGAAGTGAATGATTTGGGCAGCCTGCTAAAAAGAGCTTAGGTTCATCAACATGCGACCTGCGATTTAGTTGAAACACGATGTAGTGCGTTCCGGGGTGAAATACGGGACGCATTTTTTATATCCGTAATTTGGGGAAGCTTGAACCGGCGTAAAAGAGACGCGACGCATCGCGTCGACGAGGGTGTTTACGAACACCCAACGTAACATTTTGATAGCCGATTCGCACCATGGGTCACCTTTTGGCCCTTTGCGGTATCAATAATAAATCCAAAAAATTATGAAAACCAAAATTTTAATCCCGCTTGCGGGGGTGGCATTTTTTTGTGCCTGCAAAGGGGCCGGATCAGGTTCGCAATCCGCTGATTATGACACAACTACCCGTTCAAACGTAGCTGTGAAAACCAACTCCGTCCGAAGGGCCCGAACTGCTAAAACTGCTGAGTCCTTCCAGGTGGCGCAAAAGCTGGTCAAAACGGCGACGATGCATTTCAAGGTGAAAGATGTGCAGCAAACCAGCAACCAGATCGGCGCCTTAACGGCCGGCTGTAACGGCACGGTGATGTATCACACCATTAACTCCGTTGCCGGCGACAGCGCCACGATCCGCAAAACGGACGATTCCCTTTTGAAAATAACCGTTTTGAACAACACAGCCGATATGATCGTCAGAATTCCGTCGGCTAAGGTTGAGACGTTTGTTGACCAGGTGGCACAAATGGGTGTAGTGGTCAACAGCCTGAAATTTGAGGTCAACGACAAAACCTACAATTATCTTTCCACCCGTCTTAAACTCAAAAATCAGCAGGAGCGTGCACGCGACAACGAAGATGGCAGCGCGCGGCTAAAGGACCCGGACAACCTGCTCGGTTTTAAAAACCAGATGGTTGATCAGCAGGTCAGCAATCTTAAAACCGACGACTCGGTTAAAAACGCTGTTATCGCACTCAATTTTTATGAAGGGAACGTGGTACACAAGGAACTGATCGCCAACCCGGACCTTTCGGCTTATAACCTGCCGCTGACCACCCGTTTGGGTACATCCATTAAAAACGGCTGGTCGGTTTTTATCGATATCATGGTTGAGCTGGCCAACCTTTGGGTGCTGGCGCCGATTGCGGGCCTGGTTTGGCTGGTTGTGCGGTATTATCAAAAAAAGAAGAAAGCGGTTGAGGTGGTAAAAAGTTGATTGCAAATACCAACGACATCAGGTCATGCCGTCCGCCAATGGGCGGACGGCATGACTGCCTTTTTTTGAAAAATGTAAAATTTTTAATCCCAAAAAATATGAAAACAAAATTTTTTATCCCCTTCGTGGCAATTGCGCTTTTTTGTGCCTGCAAGGGCAAAGGCGGCGGCTACGAGCTAGTCAATAACAGTGCTGGCAGCAGCGGCGCCAGCGATATGGATACTTCAAAGAAAGCTGATACTTCGGCGGCACAAAAACTGGTAAAAACCGCCGGCATCAGCTTTAAAGTAAAAAACGTAAGCAAAACGGCTGAAAGGGTAAACTCATTGGCCAACAGTTTTGGCGGCATGGTCACCCACCAGCAGATGGGATCGTCGGCAGAACGCAGTGACGACGTGCGGATAAGTGCCGACTCGGTAATACGGATTACGTCGTTGAGTACAACGGCTGAAATGACGGTAAAAGTCCCCTCAATAAAGCTCCAGAAATTTATGGACAGCGTGGCCTCCATGGGTATGTATGTAACCAACCGCAGTTTGGATATTACCGATAAAACGTTTGATTACCTGTCGGCACAATTAAAGCTGCAAAGCAGGGATGAACTGGTGAAGCAGCAAAAAACAGGCAGGATAATTATTAAGGACCCGGCAAAAGTGTTAGATCTGAAAGATGATATGATCGATCAGCAGATTGGCAATCGGCAGATCGACGATGCGGTTAAAAACAGCGTAGTTAACCTAAGTTTTTATCAAAGCAATACCATTAATAAAGAGGTAATTGCAAATGATGATCCGTCAGCGTATGGTCTGCCCTTTTTTAAACGCCTGCTGATGGCCTGCGAAAACGGGTGGAACCTGTGCCTGGATATTATTATCGGGCTGGCAAATGTGTGGTTTTTGGTTGCAATTGGTGGGTTGGTATGGTTCGGGCTGAGGCACTATAACCGGAAGAAGAAATCGGTTGAAGTGGTTAAGGGCTAGGTTGAACGCTTGATCGCTCAAGCTTATCCACTGAAAATCAGCGTGAAATAAATTGAACAAATTTGACCGATCGTCCGCTGTGCTTCTTTATTGTGGATAGATTAAGTTTGCTTTCAATCTAAAAAAATCTAACACGATATGAAACGCCTGTTTTTTTTGATCGCTTCCCTGGCGCCGATGTCGGCATTGGCCCAGGGAATTTTTTGGAACTCGAAAGATGCCTACCTGGGGCAAAAAAGGCCGCTGGATACGCCCTATGTTTTTGCTAATCAATTGCTGGTGCCGGATAGCGGTATTGCTTTGGGTCGCTCGGCCTTCTCGCGGGATGGCAAAGAATACTATTATTGCAATGCGCAAGGTTGGTTTGGCGGCAGCAGGCCCAGACTAAGGTATCTAAAATACCAGGACGGAAAATGGCAGGGCCCCTTTACATTGTACGCGGGCTACAGCAGCCCTACTTTTTCCATAGACCAGCAAACGCTATACCTCGCAGGTGGAAAGGGCGATGGTAAGCATTCGTTTGTGTCCGCCGTACACCGGCAGGGGAAAGGATGGTCGCAGCCGGAAGTTTACCTGCAGGCGGGCTTTGGCTTGTATGAATTTATGCCCACCAAAAGCGGCACTTTTTACGTTGGCAGCAACGGGCGGCAGGGCAACCTGCGTGATTATAAAACCTATGATTTTTGCTCGCTTACCATAAATAAAGGCGATACGGTTGTGCAAAGCCTGGGGGCCGAAATTAATACGCCCGCGTTCGACGGTGATTTTTATATCGCGCCGGATGAATCGTATATGATCGTAAGCTATAAGGAAAAGCCCGACTATGAATGCGAACTGGGCATCAGCTTTCGCAGGAGCGATGGCAGCTGGCCGGCGCCCATCAACCTGGGCCCGCTGATCAATGACGGCGACGCCCATCGCTGGGGCGAATACGTTACCCCGGACGGCAAGTATTTAATTTACACCAAAGGCACCAGCCCGAAGGACTGCCACCTGTATTGGGTGCGTTTTGATGGGCTAAAAAAACGGTTGCAAGCAGCAATTCATTAATATTGAGCCAGGCAGCTTGTTTTTTGCCAGCGGCCGGTAAGTACTATGGCGGTGTTGGCGGGTTTCGCTAACTTAAGTGTTCACGACATTCCTGAAAAACGTAACAGTTTTGAGAAATTCAAATTTTAAACGGCTAAAAAACAGTGCTTTTCGTAAGCGTTTACAGGGTGTGTGTGTGCAAAACGTGAACACTTTAACAGTGGCTTGAGGGCCATTTGTGACGGGAAAGTAAGCCTTATTTTGATTGGATTTAACCGGGTTTGAATGATAATTATTGACCGGCCAAAAATTATTTTCTCAAATCCATAAACATTCATATTTTTGCCGCATTACATTAATTATACTACACCATGAGTTCAACCGAAGAAGCAAACGCCGAGAGCCACTATTTAACTATTACCATTGCTATAGTGATCATGTTAGTGGGTGTTTATCTGCGCTTCGCGGATTTTAAATCAGCAGAAATTGTAGCCAACATCATTTTAATTATTGGTGTTGCAATCAGCTTAAAGGGCGTTTTCGGGATATTGAAATAATATCACCGATTACACTGATTTCAATTTTTGATGTCACCGATTGAAAATTGGTCTTCCGGTCCCGATAGCTATCGGGATTACCGACTTTCGGGCTCATTTTCATTCTTCGGCTGGTATTTCGATTCATTTAATATTTTCTGCGCATCATCATCACTCATCAGCTGTTGCAGGGTGACTTCGGGGTGTTTATCCATATATGCCCGTACAATTTGCCAGCCCAGCCATACGCCCAGCTTAGGGGCCGATTCATTTTTATCGCCGATCCCTGGTGTAAAGGGGGCCGGCCCAAGGTATTTCTGCATTTTAATATTGTCTGTTTCGTACAGCAGGTTTTGGTCAAGAAAATAGGCCCACATGCTCGACTGAAACTGCTGGCACCATTTTAACTGTTCGCCGGTATAGCCTATTTTTAAAGTGTCCGGGGTTTGGGGTAAAATCTTATCCATAAAATACATGATCTTGCCTTCATAGATCATCTTTTGCAGCATGGTTTTGTCGCTGTCGCTCTCTGCAAACATGTCCTCGCGCGCAATACCTTCCACCACCCGCGGACAAATGTTTTGTTCATTGAAATTCCTTGATATGTAGCGGGGGAACACCTCTGTAAGCGCCGGGTAGAAACGTGAATTGGCGCCCAGGAAACAATCAAGGTCAATACCAACATAACCATCGCCGACAGGTACCTGCACTGAAAAACCCGAGAAAAACGCGTAAACAGCGGGCAATTGCTTTTGTGGAAAGTAGTATTTAATATGTTTAAAGGCATTGGTTAGTTCTGCCTGGGGCTTATCTAAGTTTGGATATATGGAATCGACGTCATGCTCCAGGTCATTATACGGTTTCCCGGCCAGCACCTTTCGCAAATTGGCAAAATAAGCCGTATCTTTTGTATCGGTACCGGCACTCTCCAACAGCATTGAAATAAAATTACCATAGAACGGGCCATATTTTTGCTGTAGATATGCCGCCGTCTGAGCCATCGGTTTGGTTTTCATCAGGTCAAAATCCTTATCGAAGCGCACTATGTTTACCGTAACGGGGATATTGCTAACGTCAACGTCATTTTTACTGTGCTTGCAGGCGCTTATTACCACTGCGACGAGAAAAAATAGATAAATTTGCTTTGCTTTGTTCAAAACGGTCATTTTTTGTCCTTTGGGCAAAATTAATTTTTTATTTGTATTAATATCCTAAACGGCACATTCCGTACGTTAGTTTAGGTACCGTAATAAAACCGGAGATTATAATGAAGATCGCCTTAGCCCAGCTCAACTACCATATCGGCAATTTTGAATCGAATACTGCCAAAATAATAGAGCATATTAAGATCGCCCAAAATAATGGCGCCGACCTGGCCGTGTTTGCTGAATTGTGTGTATCGGGCTACCCCTCCCGGGATTTTTTGGAGTTTGATGAATTTATCGACCTGTGCGAAGCGTCGGCGCAAAAAATTGCGGCCGAATGTACAGATATTGCCTGCATCATTGGCTTGCCAACGCCTAACAACAATCCCGAAGGAAAAGAACTGCACAATACCGCATATTTTATAGAAAACGGCAAAGTGAAGGCCGTCGCCCATAAAGCGCTGCTGCCCAACTATGATATTTTTGACGAGTACCGTTATTTTGAACCTTCGAGGGAATTTAGCTGTATTGCGTTTAAAGGTCATAGGATAGCCCTGACTATCTGCGAGGATTTATGGAATACCATTGAAAACCCGTTATACATTACCCGGCCGATGGACATCCTGATAAAAGAAAACCCGGATGTGATGATCAATATCGCAGCTTCGCCGTTTGCCTATAATCATGATGAAGAAAGGATAGAGATTTTAAGCGATAACGCAAACCGCTATAAATTGCCGCTGCTATATGTAAATAATATCGGCGCCCAAACCGAACTGATTTTTGACGGCGGGTCGCTGGTATTTGACAATACCGGGAAAATGATTGATGAAATGCCCTATTTTAAAGAGGCTATGGCTTACTATGACCTTGATGAAGCGGGAAACGTCACTTTTCAGCATCAATCAACCATGCGGAAGGAACGGCAGAGTGATATTGAGCAAATACATGATGCTATTATCCTGGGTATAAGAGATTATTTTTACAAATCAGGCTTTAAGCAGGCAATTTTAGGACTGTCGGGCGGCATTGATTCCGCGGTGGTATGCGCCCTGGCAGCAGAAGCGCTGGGACCCGGAAATGTGATGGCTGTTTTATTGCCTTCGAGATTCTCGAGCGACCACTCCATAAAAGATGCAGAGGATCTGGTTAAAAACCTGGGCTGCATGCACGAAACTATTCCGATAAAACATATCACAGAAGCATTTGAAGCTACGCTTGAACCCCAATTTAAAGGGCTGCCTTTTAATATTGCCGAAGAGAATATACAGTCGCGCAGCCGTGCAGTAGTGTTAATGGCCATGTGCAACAAGTTTGGTTATATTTTGTTAAATACCTCAAATAAAAGCGAGGCGGCTGTTGGTTACGGCACTTTATATGGCGACATGTGCGGAGGCATCTCCGTGATCGGCGATGTATACAAAACCCAGGTTTTCGAGATGGCGCGATACATTAACCGCAAAGAGGAAATCATCCCTGAAAATTCCATTATCAAGCCGCCGTCAGCTGAATTGCGGCCCAATCAAAAAGACACCGATTCGCTGCCCGAATACGATGTGCTTGATAAAATACTGGCCGAATATATTGAGGGGAGATCATCTTCGGGAGCGATCATCAAAATGGGTTTTGACGAAAAAACGGTAAGGAGGGTAATAAAATTGACCAACCTTGCTGAACATAAAAGATATCAAACGCCACCGGTACTACGCGTATCTCCCAAAGCGTTTGGTATGGGCAGGAGGATGCCTATAGTGGGCAAATATTTGTCGTAAGTGGACCGGTGCGGCACAAAATTTGAATGTTGTTATATATGTTGGAACGATTGTAATGCAAAGCAATTTTTCTTAATTTTATAGATTAAACCTATTGTTGATTATTCAGTCTAATAAAATAACTCGAGGGACTATACCATGAAAAAATTAATTTATCTGGCTTTGGCGGTATTTATGCTGTCGGGCCTGTCGGCATGCACCAGTTATAATTACTACCAGGCTGCCATCAATAAAACCAACATGAGTGGCTATCATACGTTTGCCTGGATGCCGCCGGCAAAATCCGGAAATAAGACTTTAGGCGAGGCGGCGGATATGAGGGTTAAAGAGTCAACTACTAATGCACTGGTGACAAAGGGCCTTCAAATTAACCAGCAGCATCCCGATTTGATCGTCAATTATACCCGTATTGTGGGCACCGGTTCGTACACTACATACTATTCCCCATATTATGGTGGTTATGGCGCCTGGGGACTAGGCTGGGGCTGGGGCTGGTACCGCCCGTGGTATGCTTACGGCGCCCCGTTTGGATACTATGGTAACATTACCTTCGCCGATAAAGGCCATTATAAAGAAGGTACTTTGATTATTGATCTGATAGATCCGCATACCCGGAAGATCGTGTGGAGAGGTTTCGGCGTTGGCGAGGTGCATCATGACCCGGAAAAAGACATTGAAGATCTGCCTAAGGTAGTCGACGGGATACTTGATCAGCTTCAAGTGGCGCCGGTGTCGATGAGGAGGTCATAAAGTACAGTAAGATTCGAACAATATTATGAAGCCTGCTTTTAATTTATCTATTAAAAAGCAGGCTTTTTAGTTCTTAAAATTTGCGTTGTGGTCAATTATCCAACGGAACTTTCGCTTAAATAGCGGTAATTCGTTCAATTCATATTGCCGGAGGCTTATTTCCAGCGAATAGTTGTGCCATTTACCCCTTAATAGCAGCAAACTGTTACCCGGATGGCTGTAGATAAATGTATAATGATCGCTCGTATCTGCTTTTGCGGAAAGTGACATTTCCTTTTTAACTGTATCCACTTTCACCATAAAATCCTTAAGGCTATCGTTGGCCAGCAAAACAGATGCGTTGCCTTCAGGTACTGATATCGCCAGCTTTGTCCATTGGAATATAGTACCGGCCGGCAACGCTTCCAATGTGGTTTTATCAGCATTAATGCTGTCGACCCGATAAATTCCAAACAAGGGGGGCTTTTCGCGCTGTCCGTCAAATTGCCTGGCCCGCGCAAAATAAGCGCGAAGGTCAAAAACAAGTACAAATAATATGAACGTGTACTTTGCAATCCGGAGGGCATTATTTTTCCATTTACTGTTTATTGAGAATGGTTTGTCATCAACAGGCACGGTGGCTTTGTTAAGAAGAAAGAAATTGATCAGCCTGTGAATGTCTTTCGACATCAGGAACAGGGTCATTGCCATCAGCATGGTTGCCAGCAGTTTTACGTTTACATCAAAGGTGTAATCAAAAGCCAGTACGTTGGCTAAAATGACAAAGGCTATCGTATTACCTAATGTACTGGTGCGCCGAAAAAACAAAAGCAAGCCTACCGCACATTCCGTAATGCCGATAAAGTAGTTGTAGCCGGCCGAATAGCCCATAAACGCCCAGGCCAGGTCCTTGGGGGTCGAGTTGCCGTAGCTTTGAAGCAATGTGGCAGGTGACAGCGGCGGGAACTGTAGCCCAGCGATCTTGATTGCACCATAGGCTATCCAACTGATGGCAAGATAGTACCTTAAAATCCAAACCAGGCACTTGTATAATTTCGGATAGCCGCTTCTTTTCCTGTCAATAAGGACCCAGGCAAAGGAGCCCAAAATCGATGCAAAAAAAATAAAAAGTACCGTTACGTAGCCAAAAACCGTGTCGATGGTACCGTTGTAAAACCTGGTGGCGTGATTAACGATGTGAAAAACGTCCTTAGCCAGCCACGCGAACAAAACGGCAGTCGGCCCGCTGTAAAGTTTTTGAAGGTAATAACTATACGGAATAATATCATTCGGATTTAAAATGATATAAAGTATAAAGAAGATAAAAAAAAAGCAAAACAGCAGTTTCTTATAAAACGACCATCCTGCTGCAGCGTCACCCGGTTGCGCCATTGCGGTTAGTTAATTGTGAAAGATTAAACTTATAAAATAATATCCTAACCGGAAAAAATATAATGTGGTAAACGCCGCAGTGTTGCCCTTGACCAGCAATTTGCTTACGTGCCAAATAAATGGGGTACTTAAAAATATTGGGGAAATTTGGATATGCCGTACACTTTGAACCCGTTAATCGGTTCAAACATTGCTGTTTTGCGGAGATCGCCTGCGGTTTAAATGGATGATAGCGAAAACCACAGCCACAAGGGCTAAGATAATTACCCAGCTATCAAGCGGGCAGGTCGCATCGGGGTCCGTTCCCGCACATGGCTCACCCGGCTGAGCATAGAGCGCTACCGTGTTGATAAGCAGCAGCAGCAAGGTCCCTAAAAATATCTTAACGCGCATTTGCGGATAAATTTACAAATTCAATTTAACAAAGATAATGTTTATTTAACATATTTGATATAGCTCTTTTTCCCGCCTGTAGCAATAAATAGCTATAGGCGCGTGGCTGACAATCCTTTATAACTACAATTTTATAAACGTTCCCTGCCCAACTACACTGTCACTCGCCTTGTTCATCACCTGGATAACGTATGTGCCCGGTGTCAGACTGCTCACGTCGGTTTGCCAGGTTTGCTGGCTTATGGTTGCCTTTTTGATTACCGACCCCAGGACGTTGGTAATTTGAACGTCATAGGTGGCCCCAGCTGTTATATGGCTTATTGAAACATTTGAACTGCTGGTGTTAAACCCGGTAGCAATACTTAAGTTCAATGTGCTTTTTGTCGGATTAGGATAAACGGTTATCCCGGTTTTAACCAGGCTATTAGCGCCGCTTCCGTACATAATGGTAACAACATTTGAATAAGTAACCGTACCATTCAAATCAGTGATCTGCAACCGGTATGAATCTGCGCCGTTTATGGGGGCCTTATCTAAAAAGCTATAAGTGCCCTGACTGGCCGAAGGTACACCGCCAAGTACGTTCCATGTGGCTCCGCCATCGGTGCTCCGTTCAACCGTAAAATTGGTATAATTCTGCTCATTTTCGGTAACCCAGACAACCTGCGACCAATTCTGCATTTTTTGACCTGTAAAGCTTAGCAAATGAACTGCCAACGCAGGGTCCTGGCGAATAACTAACTGGAAGCGGTTGCCACCGTAGCTATTGGTATCTGTTGTGATATCAAAAGTATAAGTAGGGTTATGCCTGATATCCAACGAATCTTTATTGAATTTGTCCATTAGCCAAACTTCGTAAATTTGAGGAATTGCTTCCAGTTCTGTCAGGTTTATGGTGTATGTACCATAAGCTTTTGCAGATGCGTATAATGGTATAGCTCTTTGCGTTGCACCGGGCAAGGGCAACTTGTTAATCGCCAGCATTACACTGTCGGCCGAATAACTTCTCATGCTCACCAGGCCGTTCCCGACCTTATAAGGGGCATCCTGGTCAGGTACGTAATTCGGCGAAGCCTGCGAATCAAACCCAATATAGATATCATCGGTATTTATCGAATCCTTGGCCATTTGCAAACGCAGGTGCGGGATTATATTTGAACTGGTGGCCGTCGCTAAGCCCGATTGGGTGTCCATAAAAAGGTTTAACCCGGTCAACTGTGTGCTGGTTTTAGCTGATTCATTAAAAATAAGCTGGGCATTGGTGGAGGTTGCCAGTACGAAAAATCCCTGGCCGCTAACTATTGTTCTTTTGCCGTGGTTAGTATAAATACCGCCTTTTTGGTAGATATCATAATTATTTGTCACCGGATCGAGTTCATAAGCAGTTATCCCGACATTGTTAGCGTAAATGCCTGTTGTAGTTGAAGTGGTGTTGTACGATTCCCAGTCGATTGAGCTTGCGTAGGGGTTGCCGACAAGATTGAAACCACGAACCGCATAGTTGGTTCCCGTACCAGTACCGGTATATCCCAGGTAAGCAGATGTTGGAGTGTACCAGTCACTTACGGTTATTTGACCCTGGTTGAGCGACCCGGTAGCGGATGCCGTTACCGTTACCGGGGTTGTATAGGATGGTTCCGTTTCCGTTGCCATCGATGCTGAACTCCTGTTACCCCTGAAGAAGTACATATATCCGTCGCCGGCGGGGATATTGTAGGCAGTGGAACCGCCATTCATATAATAATTGTACGCGGGCGAATTATTTAGCGCGCTTATTCCCCAAAAGTTACCACTGGTAAACCCGCTATTATTGGGGGTCATATCTTCCCTGAAAAGATACAAAGTTGGGTTACCTGTTTTATCAAATCCACCTCCGGCACTTCCTGTCAAATAAATGCTGTTTTGCAGGTAATTAATACTGTAAACGTAATTTGAGCCCACTGTAGCTGCATGAACCGGTGAAGAACCCAACCTCCAACCGCGATAGCCGGCGCCTCCGGTCATGTAGCGCTGCACGTTCACATTCCCTGTAATACTTGGGCCAGTTGGTATAGCCGCTACTGTAGCAGAACTGTTGGTGCCCGAAATTAGTGTTAATAAGCCCCCTGTGTTTAGTACTGTGAGTGCGCTGCTTCCGCTCATTGTTAGTGTACCCGTTGCAGAAATATAAAAATTACCGCTGGTCATAGATTTAGTGCCCGCGCCGCTAAAGGTAGCTTTATAAAATATCGTTCCGTTGCCGCCACCAGCTATTAAAGTTTGTGTGGTGCCATTAAAATTAAAGGTTGGGTTTGGCAATCTAAGATAGTCCCCCGCATCATTTGCCATGTTGTTTGTAAAATTGCCGGCAATATTTACGTTGCCCGTTGGTACCACTGTTACGCCTGTGCCCGAAAAGGTAATGTTTTGATAACTCACACCGGTGGTCAAACCGGTAATGCTTTTATCGGTATAAATGGTTTGCGTAGCGCCCGAATAGTTAACGGTAGCCCCTGAATTATTAAAGGTTACAACGTTAGTGCCGGTTGACGACAAACCCAATAGCGCATTTGTAGCACCCAGTTGCAATGTTGCCGTTGTAGTTGGGACGATTGCAAGGGTTGATGTACTGGTGGACGTGTTCGAGGTTTCTACTATGCCGGTAAGGTCGGTCGTTCCGCCGGTAACATTAAAGGTGGCGCCATAAAGTGACGCGCCGCTGTTGGATGAGGTAAGCGATAAATTGCCGGAAATATTTAAATTGGTAACGGACGAAGCCATAGTAGCCGTATAAGAGCTGCTCAATGCGGTATTTGCAATAACCAATACGCTGTCGGCGGTCAATGTTCCTGCACCGGAAAGGGTACAGGTATACCCGAGCCCTGCGCTGGCGTCACTTTGGTATGTTATTGCACCTAAAACATTTAAAGTTGCACTACTGTTAACCACAACACCAGGCGCCTGGCTGCCCACATTGCCAAATTTTATTGAGCCAACGTTAACGGTGCCATCTGCTGTAGTTACGTTTGGAAAATAATTAAAGGTGCGGTTAACGCCGATAAGGGCCTGGTTGCTGCTTGTAGGAACCACGTTACTCACCCAGTTCGATGCAGTATTCCAGTCGGTGCTGGTAACGCCTATCCAATCATATCCGTCAATACACGAAAGCGTTACCGTAGTAGTGCCGCTGCCGGTAATATTATAAGCAGTGATGGTATACGTGGTGGCAGCAAATGTTGTAGTAGGCGTACCGCTGATCTGGCCTGTGGTGGTGCTGAAGCTTAATCCCGGGGGCAATGGTGCGCTGATGTGATAGCCGCCCAGCGAAAGAAACTCTTTAACGGTATTATCGGTGAAGTCGGAAACATATAAATTCCCGGCTGCATCCGCTACGAAACCTTCCACATCGGTAAAGCCTGTTAATGTATTCAGTAAAACTCCGGTATTGCTATAAATTTTTACCTCGTCGTTATGGGAGTCAGCCACAAATACGTTTCCCGACGGGTCAACAGAAATGGCTAAAGGATCATTATAACCGCTGCTGAATGTGCCCAGGTAGGTGCCTGCCGAGTTATAATAGGTTACATAACCCTGATTACTTCCGGTCAGGTTATTTGCCCGGTTCAAAACGTATATATTACCTGAGGCCTGGTCAACCGCTACCCCGTCAGACTCATTCATGTTGGCGTTCGGCAGTGTCTGCAACAATACCCCCGCTGTGGTATATTTGGTTACCGAACTGGTGTAAGGTGAAGAATAGTTATATGTGGCTATATAAAGGTTATTTGAAGCATCGATACTAATACCCAGCGGGTGGCTTAAGCCGGTGATGATAGTTGATACGTACGCCCCCGATGAGTTAAATTTGTAAATATCACCGGTGCCGGTATCTTCTACATATGAATTACCCGACGAATCGAAAACTATACCTTCCGGGCTGGTCATGGTTTTACCGGTGGTGTACTTTCCTAAATAGGTGTGGCTGGAGTTCCAATAGCTTATTGTTCCGTTATTCCAGTTAGCTACATAAATATTGCCTGATGCGTCGATCGTCATCAAACTAGGGCCGGCTAACGTAGCCCCCGTTAACGTAGTACCCGTAGAAGCATAAGAATAACCAACAACTGCGCCGCCGGTGTTGGCGGGCGTTAACGTAGTTATTGTGGCGCCAACCGTATAAACGTTTGTTGAAGGCGTATAGCTGATAATAGGTGCGGCCGGGCTAACGGTGATGATTAAGTTTGTATTGCTGGTACCCGCTGTATTTGTGGCCGTAATGGTAAAAGTGGTTGTTCCAAATACAGCTGTGGGGGTACCCGAAATAACACCCGTAGAAGTGTTAAAAGACAAACCGGTTGGCAATGTTGCGCTTATGGAATAACTTGAAACAGCACCGCCTGTATTAACCGGCGTTGCAGGTGTAATAGTCGTACCAACCGGATAGGTTACGGTACCTGGCGAATACGTTATTGATGGGGCAGTATGGTTTACCGATATGGTTACAGTCGTTGTTCCGCTGCCGCCTGTATTGGTAGCAGTAATTGTATACGTCGTTGACGAGGAGGTCGCAGTTGGCGTACCTGAAATTACCCCCGTGGTGGTTGAAAATGATAAACCAGCCGGCAATGCAGTGCTGATAGCGTAGCTAATAGGTGTGCCGCCGGTGTTGGTCGGCGTCAATGACGTAATAGTAGTACCGACCGTGTATGCATTGGTGGATGGGCTGTAACTAAGTACGGGCGCTATATCGTTTACAGTTAAGGTAACTGTAGCGGTTCCGCTGCCTGCGGTGTTTGTTGCGGTAATTGTATAGGTGGCCGTAGCAGCAACCGCCGTGGGCGTACCCGAAATTACCCCGGTAGTTGTTGAGAATGATAAACCTGCCGGCAAGGCTGTACCTATGGAATAACTTGTAGGTGAACCACCGGTATTGGTTGGCGTTAGCGAAGTGATAGCTGTGCCAACGCTGTAAACGTTGGTGGATGGCGAATAACTAATAACCGGAACAGTGGGCAGTACACAGGATAACTTTACAGTGGTGGTGCTGGTACCGCCGTCATTGTCACCGGAGATGGTGTAAGTAGTAACAGGCGATACAGCGGTGGGTGTTCCCGAAATCACCCCCGTATAAGTATTTAATGATAAACCTGCAGGCAAGGCCGGGCCTACTGAAAAAATAGTATCTGCGCCACCGGTATTGGTTGGCGTTAATGTATAAGCAGTGCCAACGTTTAATACATCAGTAGATGGGGAATAGCTGATCACCGGCGCAGGCGGGGCAACTGTAATGGTCAGTGTTGCAGTTGAAGAGCCGCCTGCATTGGTGGCCGTTATAGTGTAACTTGTTGAAGCAGAAGCAACTGTTGGCGTACCGGATATTACTCCTGTAGTGGTGCTGAACGATAAGCCGGTGGGCAGGGGGGTACTTATGGACCAGCTTGAGACCGCGCCGCCGGTGTTGGTTGGCGTTAAAGGCGTTATAGCGGTACTTAACGCATAAACGTTTATTAAAGGGGAATAATTTATAAATGGAGCCGCGGGGTTTACAGTCAGTGTAACGGTAGTCGTACCGCTGCCGCCTGCGTTTGTGGCAGTAATGGTGTATGTAGTTGCAGCTGACACCCCAGTTGGTGTGCCCGAAATAACACCTGTTGAGGTGTTAAAACTCAAGCCTGCTGGTAAACCCGGACTGATAGAATAGCTCGACGGCGCACCTGCGCTATTGGTGGGCGTTAAGGACGTAATGGCAGTTCCCTGTGTATAAACATTGGTTGAAGGGCTGTAACTGATTACCGGGGCGCCGATATTAACGGTTATTGTTATGCTGGTGCTGGCCGTAACACCTGCAGTGTACGTTGCAGTAATAGTGTACGCCGCAGCCGCAGTTACCGTTGTGGGTGTGCCTGAAATCACGCCCGTAGTCGTGCTCATAGATAAACCTGCGGGCAGTGCAGGGCTAACCGCATAACTGCTGGGGCTGCCGGTTACTGTTGGCGTTAATGCAGAAATGGCAGTATAAGATACATAAGTAAATGGCGATCCGGTATAACTGATGGTTGGCGCCAGGGTAGTGATATTTATAGTGGTAGTAGCTGTTACGCCGCTGCCATAGTTCGCTGTAATCGTATAAGTAGTGGCTGCAGAGGCTGCAGTCGGCGTTCCTGAAATTACACCGGTACTGGTACTCAGGGACAAGCCAGCCGGTAGTGCCGGACTTATGCCATAACTTGTCGGGCTATTGGTAACCGTTGGCGTTAAAGATGTAATGGCCGCGCCCTCGTAGTAGCTGAACGGCGACCCTGTATAACTGATCGTTTGTGGCAATACGGTTATCGTGATACTGGCCGTTGCGGGGCCGCCAAGCAAATAAGTGGCCGTAATGGTATATGCCGTGGCAGAAGAAGTTGCGGTAGGGGTGCCGGTTATTTGACCGGTAAGCGTATTAAGCGTTAACCCCGCAGGCAGTGTGCCCGAGTAAAGCAATGGCGAAGTTCCGTTTACGGTTGGGGTGAGCGTTGTTATGGCCGTACCCGCATAGTAGGTAAATGTCGAACCGGTATAGCTAATGCCGGCTGCCAGGACGGTTATATTGATACTGGTGGTAGCAGTAATACCTCCTGCGTAAGTTGCAGTAATCGTATAGCTGGTGGCTGCGGTTGCGGTTGTGGGGGTTCCTGAAATTACGCCCGCGCCGCTGATGGATAAACCGCCAGGCAGTGCCGGGCTTGATGAATAACCCGTTGGTGCGCCTGTTACCGTTGGTGTTAAAGCGGTTATAGCCCCGCCGACATAATAGGTAAATGGCGAACCTGTATAGCTTACGTTTTCGCGCGTAACAGTTAAAGTATATGTTTCCGTTGTATTACCTGCTTTTGAAACAACAATCGTTATCGTGTTTGACCCCGCACTCAATGCTATGGCGCCGGAGGCCGACCCGCTGGCAACAGTTATTCCATTAACAGTTATGGTAGAACCAGCGATCGTTTGAGTCGGCGTAACGGTTACTGAACTGGTTGCACTATTTTCAGCTACGGTGTAACTATAAGTAGCGCTGGCAAAAGCCGGCGACAGCGTACCTGCGCTGATGGTGAGCGAACTCAGCGTGGCGTTTGCCGCCATTGCACTGGCACATGATAACACCAGGGCAAACCCGATGAAACAGGTCAGTAGAAATTTCTTCATAATGCTGATATTTAATGCTATGCCTTTTTTTTGCAGGCTTGAGAGCGATTGCCCCTTCTCGGATAACACTGAAACGTCTGAATGAGATAGACAAGCAGGAGTAAATTGAATATTCATATGCGTTTTGTCTCTTTGGATTCGGGTCATGTTATTTCTTAAATCCTCGTTCAGTGATAAAAAAATAACATGGCCAGTGCCGTTAAATCAATTAGGGTTTTACTAAAAAATAATACTAATAATAACCAGGTTTTTGGACTGAAAATTGCCAGGAAACCCGGTTTAGCTATTAATTTTAGTCCCCTTATACGAAATAATAAGTATAAAAGTTACGACATCTATTGGCGTTGCCAACAGGTGAACATTAACCAGTTTATTAGTCATTATTTATTGTTATCGTGTATGACAACTGATGGAAGTCGCGATATGCTGCCGGGATAAATAATTCTTATGTTCAGGAATCAACGCTGAACGTCAACGCAGTAATAGAAAGCGCTGAGATGAAGAGTGCGGTTGCTTTACAGGTTCGTTTTGGAACGAATTCCCCTCGTTTGTTATTACAATTTAATGAATGTCCCCTGGCCCACTACAGTATTATTATTCTTATTAACTACCTGTATAACGTAGGTGCCCGGCATAAGACTGCTTACATCAGTTTGCCAGTTTTGCTGGCTAATGGTAGTTTGTGTCACAACCGATCCCAAAATATTTGATATCTGGACACGATAAGATGCGGATGATAGCTCGCCATCGGTTGAATTAAAACCTGGACCGATATCAAGGTTTAGTGTTGATTTCGCCGGGTTCGGATAAATAACTATACCGGTTTTCACCAGGCTGGCAGCGCTGCCATACATAATGGTAACCACATTTGACCAGGTAATATTTCCGTTCAGGTCTGTCATCTGCAATTTATACATATTGGCGCCATCCGCAGGGCTCTTATCCAGGAAACTGTAAGTGCCCTGGGCACTCGACGCAAGCCCGTCGATAATATCATAAGTTTTACCGCCGTCGGTACTGCGTTCCACAGCGAAGTTTGTATAATTTTCCTCGTTCTCGGTCACCCATACAATCTGCGATCCGTTCACCACTTTCGAGGCCGTAAAATTCAGCAGATGAACAGCCAGGGCCGGGTTCTGCCTGATAACGAGCTGAAAACGATTGTCACCGTAGCTTGAGGTATCGCCGACGTTCATATCGAAAACATAGGTGTTGTTGTTTTTGATATCCAGCGAATCTTTTTTATATGCGTCCATCAGCCATATTTCATACAAGGCCGGAATTTGATTCAGCTCGGTTCTCGAAATGGTATATTGCCCGCTTGCCGATCCATAAACATGCAGCCTGATCACCTCGTTTGAATTATTCTTGGGGAAAGGCATCCATTTGGCAGCAGTTTTAA
>Ga0302140_10000993_pt1 | contig 37174 bp, 35 predicted proteins | sample I_Bog_E1_1_FD_202095 | JGI IMG/M metagenome (GOLD analysis project Ga0302140, IMG submission 202095) | Peat permafrost microbial communities from Stordalen Mire near Abisko, Sweden - I_Bog_E1_1 | ecosystem: Environmental > Terrestrial > Soil > Wetlands > Peat | place: Sweden: Abisko, Stordalen... | reverse complement strand
GCCGCCACATTGGGCGAGCGGCTGTCTACGGATGTCTCGAAGAGCTCGGCCCTCGACCTCAACGATGTGCGGCAGGCGGTGGATAGCTTCCGGCGCGATGACCCGCAATCGGCCACCATGCTCCTGCGCGACACCAATCGCATCCATGTCTACAGCGACCCGGAACACCGCCTGGCTGCCGTGGCCCAGGATTACGTTTCGAAGGAAGACCGCGCCGTGATCTTCGCTCCCGATAAGACCGAGCGTGAAGAGCTTACACGGCTCATCCGTTCAGACCTCCACGAGCGGGGCAGGCTGGGCGAGACTTCCAGCGCCACCGTCCTCACCGACAAGATGCTCTCCGACAAGGATGCGAAGTTCGCAGCGAATTACGAAGTCGGCGACGTGATCCGTTATGGCAGTAAGGGCAACGATGAGCTGGGCATCGTCCCGAACACCTATGGAACAGTGACCGGCGTAGATGCCGAAAAGAACCTCATCGCCGTCATCGGAACGGATGGCAGCCCGCGCTCCTACAATCCTGCAACCGAGTGGCAGACGCGCCTCAAAGCGACCGTCTACAGCCCTGAAGAGCGCGAGCTGGCCGAGGGCGAGCGCATCCAGCTCACCCGCTCCGAGTGGGATCAAGGTATCCGCGTCGGCAATCTCGCCACCATCGAGCAGATCCACGAAGATGGCGGTCTCTCCGTCAAAGTCGATTCGGGAGCGAGCCTGCAGCTCACCCCCGAGCAGGCGCAGCACGTCGAGTATGGCTATGCCATCGAATCGACCAAACGCCTGGCTGTCGATCGCGTCATCCTGAGCGGCGAAGCCGAACAGATCACCGCACAACGCGAGGCCCTCTCCCAGCTTCCGGCCAAGCTCCACGAGCTGACCGTGTACACATCAAACGGCTACCAGCCTGCCGTGCCTGAGCCTGCCGTGCAGAAAGAGTTTGCCATTCCTGCTGTCGCCGAAATATCCACCCCGGAAATTCAAGGGCCATCCGTCGAACTTGAGGGCTATGCCATTGAGATGTAGCTTAGGAAGACTGGTCCAGGCGACCTGACAAGCCCGGGGCCCTGTTCAGTTTCGCAGCAGACATTCGGACGGCTTGAAGTGTTGATCAGCAACAGGTCTGAAGATCGAGGCCGAGGAGATCGTTGTGGATGCCCGAGAGCAAGGTGCGTACGTCATTCAACTCATCGCCGAACGCTTTTCCTCGTTCGCCACAGTCGGCGGCCCGTTGTTCGCTGGCGAAGTGACGTTTGAGGCGCGGTCAGGAAATCTCTACCTTACCGAGACGCGTGCCTGGTTATTTCTCGGCAAAGACTACGACAACGACCACACTTTGACAGGTGAGGAAGTAACTGCAATCGCAACACCCTTGGTCATCGCTCGGCGATTGCTCCGTTCCATGAGCACGACCATCGCGGACTTCCAGACCCATCTTGATCTCGTCGAGACGAAAGCCTCCGACGTTACCGCTCTGCTGGGTTTCTATCTGAGCGATTCGACCGCCACCGTCGTAGACGCCATCGCACTACGGCAATTCAATAATTAGCTGAATAGGAGGATGGATACATGGATGATTCCGATATGTATGAGATATCAGTCGCAGTCGGAAAGCAGATTGCCTACTTGAAGGTTTACCGTGACGAGCAGGATCGACAAGTGCTTCTCGGCTTCACGGACGGCACCGAGCTAGCCATTGACATCGAAGTGAGGTCCGTTACCTCCGCCGTTCTCTACAAGGCCACCCCAGGAGTTCCAGAGACCTTGGAGCGGTTTGACGAATCTCCGTCCGAGGAGAGTCCATACCGCGCAGTGATTCGGGCATCGACCAAGCGGCTCGCCTAGGCTGTGCAAACCCGGAAGCACCCTCCCTCGTGGTCCTCGACTGACGTTCGTTGAAGCAGGCCGACTCGCCTGTCCATGTGCAATCTCTAGCTCAAGTCCGTCCAAAGAAACCGCAGGCCTGCGGAGGCAGAGAGTTTCTGCCGGAAGACAAACCTCCACGTCTTCCGCGACAATCAAAAGGTCAGCAAAAATTGTGGGCTGAGGAAGAACATGATTCGAAATGTAGCTGCACTGCTGCAGGCCATTCAGTCTAAGGAAATCGAATCCATTGCGCGGTCTGGCATTTCACATGCGCCGACAGTCGGTACGCAGTATGAGGGGCTGACGAGTGCTCTACTGAACCGAATCATCCCAGCGGAGTTGAACCTTGAGGTGGTAACCGGCTTCGTGGAAGGAATTGACGGCACTCTGAGTGGTCAAATAGATTGCATGCTTGTGCGGGGCGAGGGTGTGCCGGTTCCTTTCGTGGCAGGTGCATATAAGTGGCCGATCCGTGATGTGCTGGCTGTCTTCGAAGTGAAAAAGACGCTCTTCGGCGAGGACCTCACCGACGCCCATGATCAGCTTCAAAGCGTCATGGAGAAGTTCTGGCCTTACCTCGATACCGTGAAACCAGGAGATGGGGTGGATATTGCACCCCCGCGCTATGTCTACGGACAGATTGTTGGGGAGCCCGCTCCCGTCGGCCGAGAGTTCGACACCCTGCCATTTGATAAAGAGCAGGTTCTCCGGTTGCTCATCAACGATCACATCGCTCCGCTCCGCATTATTCTTGGATACGGGGGCTACAAGAGCGAGCATTCTCTTCGGGATGGTTTCCTTAACTTCCTTTCGCGAAATCATAGCCGGCCAGGATACGCCGGAAGCTCATTGCCGAGCCTGATCGTCTGCGGTGCGAACAGCGTGGTGAAGGTCAATGGTCAGCCGTACTACTTTCCACTTCGAGACGGCCACTATCTTTGTTTCGCATCTTCGTCGGAGAACCCGATTCTTTGGATTCTGAATCTTGTGCTGACGAAGATCTCGAATTTGTATGCCGCGCCGGAATGGTATGGCCGCGACCTGACGATTGATCACTTTTCGCCTCTGCTGTGGGGAAGAGCCGAGAATCACGGCATCCGGAAGGGTTGGGTCTACACCGAAAACGTAATCAGCAAGAAAGACTTAGGGACGGTTCCGGCGCTCACCACGGAAGAATGGCGTCCTGTGAAGATTACAGAATTGCAGGCTGTTCTCCTCGGGCTCGTCGGCAACGATGGAATACACCGCGACGAACTCATCCGGGAACTGCAGGGGATCGGCGAGACAGAGCACACCTCCTTCGAAGCTGCGCAAGACCTGGTGGAAAAGCGGCTCCTCGGCTGGAACGCAGACAAGCTCGTCTTTCTGACGCGCCACTGCGCGACCGCATTTACAGGGAGTGGCGAGATGGTTGCCGCTGACATGGAAGACAACAGGCTATTTGAATGGATGATGCGGGAGGAACAATGGAGGAAGTCGTCTTCCCAGTCAAAGCCGCCTCCTTAGGCAAAGCAGGTGTCGAGATCTGATACCCACTGCCAGCGTTATCCGCAGACGAGACGGCTGCGGAAGAGCTTCAGTTCTGGACTACCCTCTTCCAGCCTTTTGAAGAACTGCGGAGGATGAAAACCTTTCGATTTGGAGCGAATCTCCGAAAGAGCGACACTCGGAGAGACATCCTCTACTAGCTTGAAAAAGATCGCGCAGGCAGTCTGGGCCTCTTTAAAGTAATCTTCGAATTCGTCCCGCGAGACACCGAGATCGGACCGGTGCGACTGCCAAATTTCTTTGGGGCTCCCTGCCACGATTCGATCGACCGTCACACAGATTGAAATCACAGCCTCGGGAGCTTTGGTGTAAATCCAGACCTTACAGCCCGGCTGGATCCGTGGAGCACGCCGACGGAGCTCTGCTCCTTTCTTACCCGCAACGATCCGCTCAACGAATTTATGCCGCACGGAAATGACGATATCGCCTTTACTCACGGGTGCCTTGCCCTTCGGTAATGATCTGTAGCAGTTGGGCCGACGTGATCGGTCGGGAAGTAATGAGATTGGATCCGTCTACGCAGCCGAATGCGCGCAGATGTTTGAGTGCTACAGGATCTCTCAGCTTCATCACGTTGTCCACGGTCGTGGCCGCAATTTGGACTCCTGAACTCAAGTCCCTAATGTCTTCTTCGGAAACCACTCCGCCATCGATAAGAGTGGCAGCGATTTGGCTCTTGGCTACGATGACAGTGCTGGTGACACGCGCCACGGCGACTGCAGCGCTTCGTCCGTTCGACTTTCCCGATTCATAAAAAACCACAGGTGTTCCCTTCGTCAGAAGCCGCTCATTTCGCACCGTGCTGAAGTATGTTCTTTCGTGAAGTATAGCCGCCTGTCGCTTCGGTAAGAGAGAGGCTTGTCGCGCGGTGCCGAGGAGATCATCCGCGTAGGAAGCTCGGATCGGCGCGAGAACAGCGCCTCTGCCAGGTAGTAGGAACAGGGTCGGAGAGAGGATGGTCTCAAGGTCGAAGAGGTCGATCATGAACTCTGTACCGATTTGATTTTGGAATTGAATTCGCAACTCTTCATCGGCAATCGATCCAAAATCTTCTGTAAAGCGCATGTCAGCGGTCACTTGCAGATTCTGCCGCACCGAAGGCCAGGACTTCGCATCGACGACACCACCTATCGAAAGACGCTGATATCGGGATACCTCTGCGTCGCCCCCAGAGCAACGCATGAAACCATAGCGGATGGCTACATCCTGAGTACCAACCGCGCTATTAGGAATCAGAATTTGAACGCGGGCTGGCCCTCGTTCGCTAGCAATTCTCGAGAGCCGATTCAGCAACGCATTGACCGCGACCAAAGACGACACCTGATCTTCATCGACAAGAAGCAGCGCTTCAAGGCCACCTTGTAGTACAGATTGAGGTTGCCAAAAGGCGGCGCAGATGACCTGGTCTTCGAAGGCGATCACCAGTGAGCGCCGGGTGCTGGCCTGAACGCCTTCTGCTATGGCGAGACTGCGCAAATCTCGCGGTAGCTTCACAGAGTTCGCCAGTGCTCGTATAGCTACGGAATGAGTCGCGGTGACATCCGAGGACCGTAGATCCCTGTCTGAAAACCCAATGTCGACGGGCGAAGAAACACTGGTGACAGACTTGAGGGTTTCTGCGAGATCCTTTACATGCAATGTCCGAATCCCGAATCTGGTCTCGATGGCCTGACTCGCCCGCACCAACGCATCTTCCGCCGTGACGAACGCTGCGATCTTGTGGTGCGCTGCGATGGCCAAATGGATCAGATCGGACCTGTCCTGGACCGTCAAGTTCCCCGCCGCCGCTCTGACGGGAAAGACGATTGCAGCAAGCTCATCAACGATCTGCCCATTCACTCCGTTCGGGGGAGCGGGAAGGGTGGGAAGCTGTAGGGCGAACTCCAGGATTGGGTCTTGGATCGTGGTCGCGGACCGCCGTAGCTCGATCGCAAATTCCTGGGTGACGGTCAGCCGCATGATGTTATTGAACGCTGCGCTCATGACTACGGCGCCGTACTCTGAACGTGGCCGCCGTTTGACCACGTCGAAGAAGACATTGAGATCGATCGCGAGAATAGTCGTGAAGTTGGGAAGCGGATCAGTCAACGGAATGCCCGAAACTGGCCGTCTATACCCAAAGAGAGCAGGCGTGTTGAACTGCCTGGCGCGTACGTTGATGGTTCTTCCGCGTGTCGCCCCTCCAGATTTCGTGGCAACAATCTTAAACTTAAGTGAATTCCAGAAGGCATTTGAGGGAAGCTCTGAGGCGACACGGGCAGTGACGCTGAGATATTGCTTCTCTTCTAGGAGCTCGAGTAGGGCCTGGACGAGGAGCCTGCCGACCCCGTGCTTCCGATGTTCGCTGGCGACATAGACCTGAAAGATCTTGGCATGAGGGTACGTGGCTCCGAATAGGATGTGTCCGGCGTAACGGGAACCCTGACCTCGCCGGTCCACGGCAACAAAGAGGGTGCCCTGTCTTGCGGCCTGTTCATACGCTTGAGCCGGCAAGAAGCCTAGCGCATCGCGATTGGAATCGGCGTTAGTTTGCACCGATTGGACCAGGCGAGGAACCCCGTCCGGCTTTCGTTCGATCTCGAACAGACGTTGCGATCTCGACAAACAGTGTCTCCCCGAGAGCTTCCGCAGGGGAATCCGCGAAAGTTCTTGACGGAATTGAGGATAGCAAGCCATCCAGACCTTTCGCTCAGAAAAGGGTGACGCTGAATCGAGATGCAAATCACTGCGCCCCACTCATCGATTATATTCGCCTTTTGTTCGCTTATGTCTGGATTGTGATGGGAAAGAGTCGAGGAAGCCAACACCTCGCCTATCGAACTGCTACGCGAGCGGCATCGCTGCCTCTAGGCCGCTCACCCACTGATGAAAATGTGGGCACTGCTGGCGCATCATTTGGACACCGACTTCCTGTGCAGCCAGTGTCCCTTCAATCACTTTGCGGTAAGAGCGATACACGCCCGCGACTCGCTTAGACGGAGCCAGGTTCGGATCGTCGTTGATGTCTTCCGGCGTGGCGAACGCATTTCGAATAGCATGTAGTTGCCCTGAGAGCAGCTGTTGCCCAAGCCCTCGAGCGAAGGCATCGGGATCACTGAAGAGCAGCCCCTCGAACTCGTGGACCTGAAGATAGGGATAGAAGCGGCGCTCAGGCTGATGGTCGGGAATCGAAGCCACTATGTCCTGATAGATCGCCTGCTCGATGACCTGTGCTTTCTGGAGTCCTGTTTGATTTGGTTGCAATGGCAAACCGGGGAAACCGCTGCCAAGACCATAAAGGTCGAGCATGGTAGAGCAATAGGCGGTTGGGTCCTGCCTCAGGTGGAGAAGAATGTCGCGCTTCACGCGAGCATAACTTACGTTGCCGCCCTTGCGTCCGGGAACGCCCAGGAGGATCGGCGTGACATAGATTTCGTTGGGCCAGAGGATCGGAGCAAGCACATTCTCGACGAAGGACTCTTCGGTCTGCCCTTCGACGATGATCTTGATCCGTGTCACCGGGCGATCTCCGCAGGAGCCGGCGGTTTCTTCTGACTATTCAGGCGAGGCCGACCTCCAAGGAGATTCTTTTGCCACAGCTCTCCAAGGGTATAGTCGGCGAGCCACTCGTTCAACTGCGGCGTCTCGAGACGGAGAAACGTCGATTGCCCGGCAAACCGATCCACAACCACGATGTCCTCCGGCGTGAATTCATTGAGGAGCAGCGCCGATTGGGTAGACAGGATTACTTGGTAGAGCGGATAGCCGTAGGGCGCTATAGATTGCTGCACAAGATTGCCGAGGAGGGTGAGGGCGTAAGGATGAAGTCCCAGTTCCGGCTCATCGAAGAGGCTGGTTCGGGGGCGTTGCGGTTGCAAGAGTGCTGTGGCGAGGCAGATGAAACGCAGCGTCCCGTCCGACAGCTGGCTGGCAAGCATGGGGTAAACCGAATCTCGCTGCTGCCACTCGAGCTGGATAAATTCGGGATTGGCCGGTGTCGGTCGCAGCTTGAAGTCATCGAAGAACGGCGCGGCCAGACGTACGACATCGCGAATCTTCCCGTAGGCTTCGGGCTGCGTTTGCTGGAGGCGAAAAAGAAACGCAGCCAGGTTCTCGGCGCTCGGGCGAAGAACCTCGTTGTCATTGATCGCCCCCGGACGGCGAACCTTCGAAAACTGGCTTGTGTCGTGGAAGTGGTAGACAACCCAATCGGAAAGCGCCGCCCAGACGTAATGAGCGACGCCCCGGCTGGCTCGGACCCCTGAATCGTCTTTATGGTCTTTCAGCTGTGCTTCGAAATGACCAGATCCGAGCGATCGCTTCGACTCTTGGCCAGACGTGAGGTGACCGCGATAGATTGTCGATTCGGATGCGAACACAAGCCGCCCGTCGACCGTGGGCACAAGCGCGAACTCATATCCGTTAGCACCGAACCTTAGTGTGGCCCTGAGCTCTTTTGTTTCCTGTGGTCCGAGATACAGGCAAACGTCTGCTCCACCTTCCTGGGCGAGAAAAGTCTGGAAGCGTTGCTCGAAAAGCTCGCGGAGCATCCGGAAAAAGCTGACGAAGTTGCTCTTTCCAGCCCCATTTGAACCGATGAGGACATTGACATTCCTGAGTTCGAAGGGGGGCAAGTCCCGAATGGACTTGTATCCCTGAATCGAAATGGAATTGAGTATCTCGCTCATAGGAAAAGGAGCAGCGCCAAGCCGCTCACCTCCATGATTCTAATCTCAACGGTCTGGTCGAGAGCTCTCATACGTTTGGTCAACAACTTAGGTCCAGCTGGCCGCTCCGGAAGACATCGACAGTTCGTATCGGGCCGAGCGGCGCAGATGTAAACCGATGCGGGCTTGAAACACACGATGCAGGTGCGCTTCTCAGGCGGGAGCGTGGTCCAGACCCGTCCTTCGGCAATTTCAGTCAACGTCCAAACGCCTGTTCATACGCTTCATATTGCTTGACAAGTCGAATGGCTATCTGGGAAGCCAGCTCTGCGGACGTGAAACTCTTAGCGAGCTCACTCACCCACCAAACGACATTTTGTCCGTTCGCCCTTGCCTCCAGGGACCACACCTCACTGGGTATCGGTGAACTGTCTTCCATAAACACACCTTGGGCAGTGGAAGCATGGCGGTCGAAACGAACCCGGCATGTCTGAGGAACGCTGTTGCGCTTTCCCCGGTCGGAGAAGCTCGCAGCCACATCCTTCAGTTGCAAAAATTCCTGATCGGAACCCTGATACGGAGTCCATGCAAACGGGTTTCCGTCCACCGCTTTTCCCGCCGTCAGCGTTCTCGTCAAACCTATCAAGCGCTGCCACTCCTCCGCCGCTCCCTGGGCAACGACTTCCTCAGCCGTCTTGAAGTCGTTTTGTTTGGCTTCGCGTTCCTGCAAGAACTGCTCAAAATCGCTTCCCTCCAGTTCTTCGTTGACCTCGGCGGCTACATTCGTGGCTCGAATAGCTTCCTCAATCTTGGTTACTTCTTCATCGCTGAGTTCGGCAAACTGACGCCGCTTTTTCCCAGACAGTGTCCCGTGGTTCTGCAAGATGAGCCGAACCAGCAAAGAAGCCCTGGCATTGGGCATGTCCACAATCTTCTGAGCTGCGCTCATCGCTTTGTCGAAGACCTCAAGGAATTCGATTTCCTCCCGCAGATCCTTGCGAATCGTTTCTGCAACCGCCTCGTAGAGGTACTCCGCCTGCGCCGTGGCGTCGTAATAGCGATATAACCTGTCCGTCTTGTTCAACACGGTAAGCTGCTGCTGTTCGTCCATGTCATATTCGACCTTCGGCATGATCTTGCCAGAGAAGGCGTTCAACACGGCGTCATAGGCTTTTGGGTCACGCAGCATGGCCGCCGACACGGGAAACAAAAGTCCCTGTGGCGCGAACTTCAATTTCGCCAGACTGTGGTGAATGAGGAAGCGATGAATGCGCCCATTTCCATCCTCGAACGGATGGATGAAAACAAAGCCGAAACCCGTAATCGTAGCCGCACAGATCGGATCGACCGCTCCATCCTCGACGCGGGCAACGGTGCGCATCCAGCCATCCATGAGGGAAGCTACGTCCTCCGGTTTCGGACAAATGAAATGAACAATCTGCGTGTAATTCGATGCCGTTTGACCAACGTAATTCTGGATGGCGCGCCAGTCTTTCTGCGCATAACGCGGATCGACAATAGAATTTTGCAACTCCACGAAGGCTTGTTTATCGCCCGTATCGAAGTGGTCCGCTCGACCCAGCGCAGCGACGAAGCGCAACGTCCGGTCTGTACTTGGCACCTCTCCTTCGATCGCAAAGGAAGACTTAGTCTCTTTCGTAAAGAGATAATGAACTGCGCGCGCCAGCAAGGCTGGGGCTACCCCTTCGACGATGCTCTTCGCCTCTTCTGCCAACCGCTGCTGCATCGCGACGTTGAGCCTGTCGGTGCGCCGAATCATCGGGCAGTAGTCCCGATTTCCCAAGAGATTGTCGATGATGCGCTGCCGCCGGACGCGCACACCGGTTGCGGTGATATGCAAAGCAGGGTCCAATAAAAGCACGTTATCTGTCGGCGGAACCTCCGGAACATCCAGCGTCACCCCCGTCAACAATTCGTACAGATACCAAGCGCGCCGAGGATAGCGGCCAATGGGCTCACCCTTGATCCAGGCTTCCAGTTCTTTTCGGTCGATCTTAGCAAAGAGCGCTGAGAGCACATTTAGGTCAATCGGCTCGTATCGCATAGCGAAGCGGAGATGGCCGAACACGTTCTTGGGTGCATAGCTGAGGGGATATTGCTCAAGAACAGACCCGTCGGCAATTCTGGTCTTCCTTGCACCACGGACGACTTCAGAGCGAACAGAGGGAAGAACCACATCCAGTCCAAAGTCTTCGATCAGCCAATGGAGGCCGATCGCCTGAGCCGCTGATTTGAGTGTGGAATCACTAAATGTCATGGGAAACCGCTAAAGACGACTTGGTTTGTGTAGAATTTGCTAAACCATATTGACCATACGATCATGCAAAAACACTAAAGTCAATCCAAAAGCGCTAAATTTTCCCACGCCATCACCGAAAATACTAAAACTAGGGCTTGTCAGAGACCTGAAAGCCCGTCTTTTAAAGCGCACTACCGGACAAGCACCCGCTCCCTACAGCCTATTTATGAGGATGGCGGTTCCCATCTGCGGCCCTCAGAACGTCTCCTTGAAACTTCTCGACCTCTTCCCGCCTATTCCGCAGTCGGATCGCCAGATCCGAGCGCCGTTGCACAGTGGCAATCCATTGCGAGTCCGGCGCTCGGATGATGCCCATCACCGCCACACTATCGTTCGGTAGATTCGTTTCCAACGCCAACATGGCCGATAACAAATCCGGAGACTGTCGGGTAATGTACGCACGGCAGATGTCCCACTGCGTGGGCATCAGGTAACAGTCCCTCTCTCGAAACGGTTTTGCGGACAAACTAACGACAGATTCTAGCCGCCTCAGTTCCCCAGCAAGATCTCTGCACTCGCTCTGGAAGACTGCTCTTTGATAGGTATCCGTATCCCTGCGCTCCAAAAGCAAGATGTCCAAAGTCCGCGCAGCGGCCGATGCTTGCTGCCGGGCAGCTTCGCTCTGCTCTTCGGCGGCCTTTGCCATAACCTGCGCGCTCTTGAGATAACGGTAGTTCAATACTGCGAGAACAATGACGACGACCCCATTCACCGCCGTCGCAAATGCCGCCACGCTGTTGATCGTTAGCCAATCGAAATGACGCATCACTTTTCTTCACTCACTAACCGAGACCGTGCACGGCGTACCGTCTAGCAATCTGAACACATTCGCTTCCCAATGCGAACTATTCCGACGCCAGGGCCGGTTGACTAGGGCCTCATGCAAGCGCACCCTCCCCAACGGTACAGCCGAACACTACCTCGTCGTTGATACTGGATTCCACGACCGCTTCCGAACAATCGCTGCGCACTTTCAGACAAGGCTTCGCAAAGAAACCCCTTTGAATGCATATTGACATCGTTATACGAACCACAACGCCAAGCGTATTCCCTCAGGTTCAATTCAATGAACCGAGCTCTATCCACGGTACGAATCCCCAGTCGGAAGGCTGTCATGCGAATCTTTGTAGACGAATCGGGGTCGTTTTCTTGGAGTACGCCGGCGATTTCTCTGATGGTGGCTGTCGTGATCCCCGATGGATCGATGGACGCTTTGACGTACCGCTTTCTCGCGTGGAAGAGTTCGATTGTCGGAACTAGCACCCGCGAATTGAAGGGCAGTGAGCTGGATGCCGCTCAGCTTCACTCATTCGTTCAGCAGGTTTTGCCTCGATCTGAACGTTTTCCCTTTCTTACCGTTGTCGGGGCGGATACAGCAGAGAGTCAAGAGAGTCATGTGGCGATGGCGAAAGATCAGCTTTCCGAACAATATGCCCATACGGCACGGCTGCTTTTGGAACGAGACCCACCGAATAAATCCTTGGCGCAGAGCTACACAGAAATATCGGGATGGACGAAGAAGCGGAGCACAGTCAATTTCCTCTGGATCGTAACCGCCGAACGAACCATCGCTGAAGCCATACAGCTGATGATCTGCGCCTTCTTGGAGCAGGAGTACGATCACGAATTTGAGAATATCGAGATTGCGATCGACCGCTCTTTTATCAAGGAGCGTGGCCCGATCACTTTCTGGCTGGAGTATGTTCGTTTAGCTCACCTGAACCGAGCCAAGAAGGGCCAGGCCGTCTTTGTCCCGAAAGACTGGAGGCTCCGCGACCATCCGTATCATCGCAAGTATCGAAAGGAGCCAGGGATCACTGACTTCGGCGACCTGTTGCGGGATCATATGAACTTTGTTGACTCCAAGACATCCATCGGCATTCAGATAGCCGATGTCTGTGCTCAGATTTGCCGCAGGTTCCACAACGGTGATACGGCCCTCGAAGCCTATGAACTGCTGCGAAACCGAATCACAGGGCGCGACGGAATCCAATTGCTGTTAGTGCATTTCGATGGAACAAGCGTCTTCAACGACAAACCTGAGAACTACGTCCGGCTGCGTACAACGGAAGAACAAATTCAACAAATAAGAACCGTCGCCTCGCAGACAGAAGAAGACCCGGAATAGAGACATGCCCTTTCACATCAATCTCCGCTTGGCCCGCTGGCTGGGCAGAGCGTAGGATCCACGAAGAGGTAATGCCCAGATGAGTATCGTTCCGCTAGGAGAAGCTAGATTCTCCCTGAGCTGTCAAAAGTGCGGCAGCAATGAACTCACGATCCCAGACGAAGCGACCGACGATAGCCCTGTCACATGCTCTGGGTGTGGCGCTGAAATTGCGCGCTGGGGAGATGTGAAGGTCGCCGTTACGGAAGCAGCGGCACAGAAATTCAAACAATCTCTCGCGGGCACCTTCAAGAAGAATTTCAAAAGCTCGTAGAGTTCATCCTCAAAAAGGTTCAATAGATCTCTTCCTGCAATATCAACGCCGCGCCATATTACAAACTGTCCCACTTATCCAACGCCGAATTGCCTATCGGCAAAGATTTGCTATGGAACCCTCAAATCTCCCGTTGTAACCAATGACGCAAGGGCGGCGCGAACCTGGACTTCCGTCGGGTCGTCTTCGCACATCACCATGCGCCACTCGGTTTCAGATTTGGTGAATACAAGGCCATGGACGTCCATCATCGCGCAGAGAATGTCATAGATGGGAGTAAAGACCTCGATCGAGGTCCATCCAAATTCGTTGAGCCAGAGTTCGTCTAAGGTGCGCCGCAGACGTCCTGAGCGCTGAGGACCTCAGGTTAATAGTTCTGATCACTGCCTCAGCGGTTGTCAATTGTTGCGACAGGACAAATCACATTTCCAGCTTGTGATAGGCCCGAAACGCGACTCGTCGATTTTCTTCAAATTAGCTGGACGTCCATGCCCCCGGGATAAATGATTGAAACTAGGCAATTTCCAGAGGACGTCTGTAGTCGACCATTCTAAATCTGAGCACACCCGATGTTTACAGTTCGGCAAGTCAATGCCGGAGTCTAGGCAGGCATTCCAAATTGCAATCTGAAGCGAACGTGACGGGCGCTACTTCTTTCGGGCGTCAAGTGGGGTTGGTCCACCGTTGCAGAGCTTCTCTGGCCGCTTCCATTGCTTCGCCTTCCTCATACATCACGACCCGCCATTCCTCCCCGTGCCTGGCAAATACCAGTCCGGATTGGGCCATCATCTCGCAGATCAGATCGTAGATAGGCGCAAATACTTCGATCGATTCCCAGACGAACTCCTGCAGCCAAAGTTCATACAGGGTGCGTTCGAGACGCTTTATGAGATCTTGCACCGGAGGATTCTTCCGGAAGACCTCGTCCAGGCGCGCGGTGCAATCTTTCAGATTTCGTTCCACCCCGTGGACATGGCCGAGCAGGTAACCGGCGCAGATGAAAACATCCCCAAAGATCTGCTGAAGCTCGCGAAACACATCGCCCGCGCCGCGCCCCTCGCGGTGTGCCTTGATCTGTTCCTCTGCCGCTGTAAAGCTGTCTTCGATCGCCCGGCACAGAATCCCTTCAAACTCCGCAATCGCTTCCGGGCGAAACGTCGCCGAAGACCGGCACGCGGCATATTCGCTCCAGACATCCATCGCCTTCAAATAGGTCTGGCGTGAGCGGTTGCGGCACTCCAGGGGCTTTCCATAACTGTCGGGAAACATCCGGTACAGATGGCTCTCGTGCTCAACATGCGCGGCTTCGTGGGCGATGCAGCCCAGCGCTAACCGCTGCATCTCTGGCTCCGGAGAGAGTGTCGACAACGCCAGGCCGCGGCGCAGCACGATGTGGAAACGCAGGTGCCCCTCGCGGCGAACCGCAGCCGTCCGTGCCATTTCCATGACCTCCGGTTGGGGATTCATCTCTAACGGAACCTGGCCCTGCGGAAGGTCTTGCAGGGCGCACGTAGCCGCACGGCAGTCCGAAGTGACCGTCACGCCGTCCAACGCCTGCAACTCGATCCCGGAAAACGTGACGACGTAGAGTATTTCTTCGATAGCGACCGCCAGTGCGTCTTGTACCTCGGGTTCTTCAAAACAAGAAAGATCAAGACTGCATCGGTCCGGCAGCGGCAGTCGCCCTCCACCTTTCGGCGCGAAGGTCAGTTCGCGAACGGCGCTCATCGCCGATACCCCGTCGTTTTCACACATGCAATCGTCATGCGCACAAAGCCCTGTCTCCATCACTTATCCAAGGGCAACACAAATCCCGGTCCCTTGGAGACCGACAAGAATCATTTCGGGGAATGTTATGCGGGATCAGCATAACTCCTCAATCGGATGGGTGGGAAACCTCTGCGGTGCGCCCCCGCAAATAGCCCTATAACCCGAGGTCGGGGAGTTCGAAAGCCGATAGACAGGCTCCTGCGGCCTTTAGCTTTAGGGGCCTGGACATACGCCACAGGTTCCCCGACGCCAAAAGGTCTAGGGAGTTGCTCAGAGCGTCCGGCGACGCTCACTTGTCTATCGGGGTTTCGACACCCCAAAACGGTGCGTATCCGTTCCACATCCATCATCGGTCATACCCAATGCCTATGGCAATTCGCCATCCACGGGAGGCGTCTCCTCCCGCGCTGCGACTGCTCCGCATTCTTCGCTTCCCACCACAGCGGCCTGTTCCTGCCGCAACGCGACCCTGGAATCTGGTGCGCTGACGCGCATGAATAAGGAAACCAAACCTTGGCTGAGGTGAGAGTACCGACAGAAGTTTTACGTTCTGTACCGGGGAGAGAGTTTACAAGCCCCTTGCGGGGAAAGTGGCTCTGGTTCTGTGGTAAGGCTGGCTAGGCCCGGTCTGCTTTAAGAGTATCTCCCGTCGCCGGAGCGTTGGGAATGTGGGATCCCACTCCTCTTCATTTCCAACGTTCAAGCAACAGGCATCGGACGTACCGCGACCGACATCATGAAGAGCGTAGCGGCATTCAAGGTTGCGATGCTTTGCCCCTATCTGGGCGGATCACCGTGAGCCGAAGTGGGCTTTTGTGCTCGGCCGCGAACGCCACGGCCTGATTGGCCTGCTCCAGCGGAAACTCTTTCAGATCGAATAGGCCTGGATCGATCAGCCCGGAGCGCATCATACGCACCATCTGGACAACAGCTTCGCGTGGGTACATCCATTTGCCGCGCACAGTGATGTCGTTATGAACAAACCACTGATACGGCAGGGTGAGTTCCTCACCGCCTTCTCTGGCGACACCGCCCATCAAGACTACGCGCCCGCCTGGACGTACAGTCCGAACTGCTGCAAGTACCTGCGCCGCAGAAGCCTCGCGAGGTAGAAGATCGAGGACACAGTCAATCGGTCCTGACGCAGCCTCGCGGATGCGTTGCTCATCATCCGATGGAACTCCTGTCATTACCGCAGGTCGTATGCGCGGTCCTAAACGATGAGCCAGTTCCCGCAGCGCCCGTTCATTCCGGCCTGTAACCACGACCCTGCCTGCTCCCATCGCCAGCGCAACCACAGCCCCTGCGCTCCCAAATCCGCCCGTTGCGCCATTGACGACCAGCGTCTCGCCTGGACCCAGGTCAGCCGCCAATAGACCTCCATACGGAACGAGCAGTAAGGAAAGAGCACACCAGCGGCCCGCGTCATCCGCTTCGATTGGATCGATGGCAATAGCGTTCTCCATGGGCAATAACATCTGTTCTGCGAACGATCCATGATGGAAGTAGCGGTGCAGCGCCATTCCAGCAGCGGTTCTCGCAGTCCATCCCAGAAGAATCGTATCGGGATTCACGACGTCGTCGCGCGATCGTATCGTGGGATCGCAGAAGACCCAATCGCCCACTTTCAGCCTCGTCGAATCAGGCCCGACAGTGCGCACTCGGCCAATTCCGCCCGCTCCCGGGGCGATGGGCAGCTCCAGCATGTATTTGCGCGCTCCCGAGAGGATACCTGCGGTATAGCTTGCCACTCCCGCTGCTACAACGTCGACGACGACCTCACCAGCATGGGGAACCGGATCAGGCAACGTCTCCAACGCAAGTGGTGAGCCAAACGTATTCAGCACGGCAGCTTTCATGGATCCTCCCAAACCTGTTGATAATCATTCTAGTGAGCATCGTCGCTTGTCTTGCAGGACTGGTACTATCCTAGGACTGTCAGACCCACCTTGGAGGCAGGATGCTGAATCCTAGACAGCAAGAACTTGGAGACTTCCTACGGGCTAGACGCAGTCGTCTGACCCCGGAGATGATGGGTCTATCGCTCCAGCGGAGACGCCGCACGCCGGGACTGCGTCGCGAAGAAGTAGCGGAATTAGCCGGGATCGGTATTGATTGGTATATCCGGCTGGAACAGGGACGGCCTGTGACGCCGTCGCCTGCCACCATCGAAGCGTTAGCGCGTGCTCTCAAACTGTCGGCGATGGAGTGCCAGCATTTGCAAATGCTGGCAGGGAGTGGACTGCGTAGGCCGTTCAAGCCCGAGGTGGCTCCTCCCAGTCTGTTGCGCCTGCTGAAGTTCCTCAAACAACCCGCATATATCACGGGCCGACGCCGAGATCTCCTCGCATGGAACGAAGCCGCAGAAAGCCTGCTCGGATTCAATGAACTCGCTAAGTCGGATCGCAACATCCTCATCGCTATGTTGACCTATCCTCGCAGTCGCGCGCTCTTTGGTAAGAGATGGGCGGCCGAGGCACAGCGCATGGTCGCAAACTTCCGCACCACGCATGATCTTTGGGCTGGCGACCCGGCGTTCCTCGATCTTCTTCGACGCTTGCGGGACGGCTGCCCGGAGTTTCAGCAGTGGTGGGAGCGCCATGACGTGGGCAACTCTGGCTCTGGCCGCAAAATACTAAGACACGGCAAACAGATGCGCACGTTCGAACACACCAGCTTTCAGTTCAATGAAGACCCGGCAATCAAGCTGGTCGTATACACACCGATCACGGGCAAGTCCGCGTGAAGCGGTCCTTTTTCCTTCCAAACGAAGTTATGCAATGACATTCATCTCGCTGTTGCGAAAGTGGGATAATCGCGCTTGAGGAACTCCGAAGAAAAGGAGTTCCTCAAGCCCGCAGACGGAAAGCCGTTCTTTTAGCTTTCCACCCCATAATAGTGCTTAAGATCGACGCCCCGGCCGGAACCGAAGGTCGTTGGCATCGAACTCACCAACTTCAAGGTTGCAGAAGCAAATTCGATAGAAGTTATCTTCGATCTTTTCTAGTCCGATGTCTTCGCCCCGAAAGACCTCACTGATGAAGACCCGGCTCTTGTGCCAACTGATGTCGCCTGCATCGTTCACCCGTCGCGTCTGAAAATGAGCAGGATAGACATACGCCTTTGCGTAGCGTGGCAATAGCCGTGTGCTCGGAGCGTACAAGCTTCCCGGCGTCTCGTCATTGAGTGCTTCATGAGGTCGTTCGTAGTTGTAGACACGACGAAACTCATCAAACCGTTTCTGCTGGGCACGCACTGTCTTGGCCGAAGGGTTTGTCGTGTCCTGCTTCAACGTTCGGTGCATCCGTTTATGCCTGCCATTTTGCTGTGGTTTGCCCGGCTGAATACGTTCATGGATGATACCGAGGCGTTGCCATTCTAACGAGAGACGCGAAAGACCGAGAATTCCGGTTCCTGAGAATGGTGCGCCGTTGTCAGTGCGGATTTGCTCAGGAACTCCGAACTCACGCATTGCGGACTCGCAGATGGCTCGGACATGTGCCGTATCCATGCGTGTAATCGCCTGGCAACGGATCAAGTATCGACTGTGAGCGTCCGTGATGGTGAAGGGATCGCAGCGCTGACCGTCTCCAGTACGGAACCAACCTTTGAAGTCCATACACCACAACTGGTTCGGTGCGGTTACCTCCGAGAAGGGCTGCGAATAGGGTGTGGTTCTGCGCCTCTTTCGCACTGGATTCGTTAGCCCCGAGCGGCGAAGGATGTCTCCGATCGTGCTCGCAGCCGGCCAACCCGCCTGCGGATTCATACGTTCCAAACGCGCCTTCAACTTGCGTGCTCCCCAGGATGGAAACCGTTTACGCAGCGCGAGCACTTCGTTTACGAGTTCCTCTGGCGTTGCATGAGAACAACTGTGTGGTCTGCGCAACATATCCAGCAGGCCCTCCGGCCCGACTTCGCTGTAGCGCTTGATCCACTTGTAAGCCGTTGGGCGAGAGATGCCGTATTCGTGACACAAGTCCGTCAGCGACATTTCTTCCTTCTGATAGCTCGATAGAAACTGCATACGTTGGTCCACAACGCGACTCTCTTTCCAGGACATAAACGCATCTTCCTGCGTCTCGTTCCTCGTTGAAGAGCCACTTCTCCCGTATCCGTAAACCTTGTCTCCGGTACTGCGTGTAAACCATGTCTCCGGTACCTACTGAGGGCTCTGCCCTGGCGCAGCGCAAGGGGTTTCCCAACAGTCTTCCGCGCTTCGCTTGTGCAGACCTTCGCTTCGCTCGTCCTCCGCTTTGCTCCGGATGGGAGATACCCCTCCCCTTGCGCTTTGCCGCCCCGCCTTCGCCAGGAGGCGTTCGGCATGTAGGTACATGCCACGCATGGCATGAAAAGCAAAAGCAACCGCAAAGGAGAGACACCATGAGCAGCGCAGCCACCACCATCGACAGCAAAAAGCCCACCACCAAACAGGAACTCATCACCGCCAACATCAAGCTCCTCATCGAGCAGCTAGAGGCAGGACACTCCGAAGCCCTCACCAACTACCTCACCGCCATGAGCCGTTTCCATAACTACAGCTTTGGAAACGTGCTGGAGATTGCGCGGCAGATGCCCACCGCGACCCGTGTTGCAGGGTTCTGGACGTGGAAGAACTTAGGCCGCAGCGTCAACGCAGGAGCAAAAGGAATCCGCATCCTCGCCCCGATTGTTGGCGTTCGGCGCAAGAAGGACGAAGAGGCCGAGAAGGACATCACCAAGCAAAACACCCGCACGCTGCTTGGTTTCCGCAATACCTACGTCTTCGACATATCGCAGACCAATGGCGTAGACCTGCCTGAGTTGCGCGAAGTGTCCGGCGACCCCGGCGAAAGCATTGACCGTCTCGCGGCTTTCCTCAGAGCGCAGGGCATTCAGATTGTTTACAACCCGAAGATCGCCCCCGCCTTGGGGATGAGCTACGGCGGACGCATCGCCATCCTCCCCGGTCAGTCCAAGGCCGAGGAGTTCTCCACGCTGGTGCATGAAGCTGCGCACGAGATGATGCACAAGGCCGAACGGCGTACTGCGACCACGAAGACAGTACGCGAGACAGAGGCCGAAGCCGTGGCTTTTGTTGTTGGCAAGGCGATTGGGCTTGTCACTGGTACCGCGTCGGCAGATTACATCAATCTGTACCACGGCAATGCTTCGCTCTTGGCCGAGAGCTTGGAAGTGGTGCAGCAAACCGCCAACATCATTCTCGGGGCTTTGGAACCGCCCGTCGAAGACAGCGCGGCAGAGTCGCAGACCACCGAGGCCGATACAACACTTGCGGAGGCGGCCTAATGGACACCGTTCTCCGCATCCTCCAAGCCGCCGGGGGCTGGCATCATGGCCTCCACCTTCGCATCGAGAACCCGCCCTATATGGCGTTGGTCATCGAAGCGACCGATGAGTCCGGCCCATGTGGTCTACCTGCGATTTCTGTCTGTCACTACGGCGAACAGAACGGCGACGCCATGCGCGACCCGGAGATGTGCTTCGAGTTTGGCCTAGCAGGAGGCCCGCACCTAAATCCGTTCTATTGGCGCGATGACTATGTAGGCATCGAGCAGTGGAGCCGCTTTATCCGCGAGGGCAATTACTGCTATCACACGCAGCTTCACGCGGAACACGAACGCTTCGCCAAGCTGTGGGACAAGAACCTACGACAGCAGGGCTTCGCCGAGGCCTTCGAGCGCCAGCGACACCAACACGCCTAACCCCAAGTTTCTCCGCTTACGGAGCGGATACAGGGCAGCGTGTGCGCTCCACAACCGCAACCATCGACAGCCCACAAGGAGGGCACCATGCAGGACAGCAGCGCATTCCAATACATCGCTATCGACCAGATACATGAGTCCACCACCAACCCTCGCCAGACCTTCGAGCAAAACAAGCTGGAAGAGCTAGCCGAGTCTATCCGGCAGCATGGTCTGATTCAACCCATCACCATCCGTCCGAACGCCAGCGGATTCGAAATCGTTGCAGGGGCAAGGCGCTTTCGCGCGGCCCAGCTTGCGGAACTGTTTTCTCTCCCCGCCCGCATCGTAGAGCTGGACGACGCCGCCGCGATGGAGTGGCAATTGGTTGAGAATTCGCAGCGCGTCGATGTCCATCCTTACGAGGAAGCGCAAGGCTTCCAGCGTCTCTTAGACCTGCCCGGCTATGACGTGACCGCGCTTGTCGCCAAATCCGGCAAGAGCGCAAGCCACATCTACGCCCGTCTCTCGCTGTTGCAACTCGTCCCGGATGTTGCCCAGGCATTCGTCGAAGAGCGCATCACGGCGAGTCATGCCAACCTCATCGCCCGTCTACCCCAAGAACATCAGGCCGAGGCTTTTGAAAACTGCTGGCGCAAAGACTGGCAGGACAAGGAAGCGCACCTGCTTCCGGCCAAGCACCTGAGCGCATGGATTCAGGCCAACCTATACCTGAACCTCGCCGAAGCTCCATTCGACCGCGAAGACACCACCCTCAAACCAGAGGCCGGGGCTTGCATCACCTGCCCACGTCGCAGCGGTTTCAACACCAGCCTGTTTGCGGATGTGCAGGGCGACCAGTGCCTTGACGCGCCCTGCTTCCAAGCCAAAGTGACAGCGCACATCGGCCGCGAGATTGCCGCGCGGCCTGAGCTTGTCACCATCGAGACGGCATGGAGAGCATCGAAGGAGCAGCACCCAGGAGCCTTGCAAAAGCACCAGTACCGCGAACTCGACATCCCCGACAACCCGGACGCCGAGCCGCCATGCAGTCACACCAAATCCGCCCTGATCGTGTTCGGCAAACATGCCGGACACACGTTGACCGTCTGCGTTGAACCGGATTGCCCGGTACACAATCCGCGTGAAACCGCGCGAGTTGCCGCCGACCCGCCCCCGTCATGGCTCCCGCTGCCGAGGAGGAGACGGAGGAGGAAGCGGCCCAACGCCAAGCCGACCATGAACAGCGCATGGCCGAGTACAACGCCGAACAGGAGCGCAAGGAGGAGGAGCGCAAAGCCGAGTTTGACCGCCAGCAGAAGGAGTATGAGGCCGAGCAAGCCCGCCGCGAAAAACAGCGCAAGGCGCGAATGGCCACCTTCGACCGCATCCTCGATCGGGTACCAGCGATGTTCACCGCCGCGCAGTTCCGCTTGTTCCTGCGGTTGGTGGTATACATCGATCCCTATAGCTTCCTTGAGGAAGTCGCCAGTCATTTCGCAGGGGACGACGAAAATCACGAACAGACCGAGCAGGAGATGGTACTCTCCGCGCTCGAAAACACCACGGACGAAAAGCTAACCAGCTTCGCTCTGCGTCTCGCTTTGACCGACCATCTGGGATTGCCCCGCGACCCCGACCCCGACCTGCTTTCCGAAGCCGAGGCGCTATTCGCTCCACCCCAGGCCAAACCCAAGAAAGCCAGCAAGCCAAAAGCGGCTCCAACTCTCGTCAAACCTGCCGAGAAGAAGACGACCGCGAAGAAACAGAAAGCCGCCTAAATCCATCCACTCTGGCCCCGGTTCGTCCGGGGCCGTTTTGTCTCTTGACCCGCCCCTAAATCGCGGCGGAAGAACCCCCTTCGGTTTCTCCCGGCCCTCATCCCGCTTGGCCCCGGCCTCCGCTCGCCGGCTGCGCGGCAAGGTCGGGTAAGGGAACGGCATTGCTGCCGCTCCCTCCCCTAAGAACCGGACTTGATGGTTCTCATCATCCGGCTCAAGCCGTGAGTAAGCTCTGCGCGAGCAGAGCCGGTAACGAACGCATACGCGATTTTCAGGAGATCACCTGATCCTCTTTCGAGATTCGAAGTAGGAACGCCATTGCGAGTCGAACGGATTAGCACCCGACTTCACTTTTACGTGGCGACGGATAGAGATTGCGGCTGGGTTGACCAGTTGAACCTCATCCGTCCCCGGACGCGGCGCTCCCGAGGTGAAGCACCATGCGCGGTTTCCGATCCGGTGCCAGTATCGACTGCCGATCCAGCGACCAGACCTACCCGGATGCCGTTGCTTCGCCCATCGCCAGAGCGAGTGCCAGAGAACCATCCCCACCTTCCGATACGCTGAACTTGCTTGGATATGGCGGTGATAGTAGGCCCATCCACGGATCACCGGGTTGAGCCGCCTAATCAGGTACTCCTGCTTTGTGGCTCGATTCATACGAATCTCACCACGCACGTTTTCCAGGAAGGCGTGCAGGTTCTTCTTGGAAGGTTTAATCAGGAGCTTGCCGCGATACTTACGCAGGTTCTGTCCAAGGAAGTCGAAGCCCTGTTCGATATGCGTGATGCAGGTTTTCTCTGGTGAGAGTTGCAAGCCCCGGTCGGCCATGAAGCGTTCGACCAGAGGCCTGACTTCATTCTCCAACAGCTCTTTCGAGCAGCCAGTGATGATGAAGTCATCGGCATATCGCACGAAGTTTACCTTCGGGCTGTGCATCTTCCCACCGATCTTCCGTTGCCGGAAGGTCAGCTTGAGAAGCCGCTCCAGTCCATCGAGTGTCAGATTCGCCAGTGTGGGCGAGATGATTCCGCCCTGTGGTGTACCTGCCTCCGTGGGGAACAGAGCTCTATTCTCCATGAAGCCCGCCGTCAGCCATTTACGCAACACCTCTCTGTCGGTGGGGATGTTGTCGAGCATCCATGTGTGACTGATGTTGTCGAAACAGCCACGGATGTCTCCTTCAAGAACCCACTGCGCCCTGTTCTTGCGAGCCAGGACGATGAAGCATTGCTCGATCGCGTCGGCGGTCGAGCGTTTCGGTCGAAAACCATAGGAGTTAGGGTCGGCAGTAGTCTCGGCGACGGGAAGCAACGCCAGCAGGTGAAGTGCCTGCATGGCGCGGTCTTTCATCGTAGGGATTCCCAGCGGTCTCAGCTTCCCATTGGCCTTCGGGATGTGGACGCGCCGAAGCGGCTGCGGCTGGTAGCCGCGACGCCGAAGCGTGTCGATGGCTTTGTATCTAGCAGCCGGAGATCGCCAGATGGCTCCGTCGACCCCAGGCGTTTTCCTGCCCTTGTTGTGCGTCACCCGCTTCACGGCCAACGCGCGGCCGGAGAACGAGTGGGTCAGCAGCCATTGCAAGGATTTCACCTTGCCGTGACGGCCTTCCTGCGTTGCCTTGACGATACGCGCTTGCAGTCTCCTGACCTTTTGCTCGCAACGGGGCCAGTCGATCTGTTCCCATTGCTCCGCAGGGCCGGAGGCTGCACATATGGATTGCTCCACATTCATTTGCTTTTCCTCCCTCGAAGATTCTGTAAGTTCTCTCGTCATCCACGACCAACTGGAAGTCTGCCTGCTTTCGCAGCGGAGTCATACCGCAACTCCTATCCGCTCCATTACAGAGCGGCGTTCGCTTTCTCCAGCCTCCTTTACCCGCTGCTCCAACAGCGTGCCTTACGGCAACGCCTGCCCCGGAAGAGGCGGAACATCGGGCTTACCTTGTTCCATTTGAATGACACGAATAACCTAGCCCCCGCCTCCACACCGGCAGCCTTTATGTCCGTGTGCTCCCTAAGACTGGGGGATGCATCCGGCTGCGTGCCTTTTGGCTAGAGCCTGTCAGCGTCTTTGGCTCTTCGGAGGTAACGGTGCCTCCGGCGGTTCACATATGTTGGACTGGTCATTCAGCCTAACCCTCCCACCACCTCGGCGCTGGCAGTGGCAGAGAACACTTCGCAGCGTTCTCCTTGTCGGATCGACAGAGGCGCATTGTCTCGACAGCTTTCGACCCAGCCGTTACCAGCCACGCCGATGTCGATAGGCTACTGCGCACGGAAGCGCAGGTTCAGCTCCACGAATCCTCCCGTGTTGAACTATCACTCAAACAGCTTTACAAGTCGCACAGTCAAGTTCCTCCTCTTTGCATTCTTTCCCTTTCCTGCCTGCGGCGCCTCAGCCGGGCCGTGCACCTCGAATGATTAGGTCGAGACCTTCCCGATAACGACGGTCGAACCGATCAAAGAGGATGGAGCCGCTTTGCATCAATATCGGGAGCCCTTTCCCTTCAAGCGCCGCCTTTCGTGCTGCTAGATCGTATTGCGCGGATCGCTCACCGGGCCGCGGGAACACAACCTGTTCCTCCATCACGAAGCTTTCGGTGTAATCGTTGATGGTGCTCATCAGAACCACGGTCTGGCGGACGGTAAAACCCGCATCCACCATGCGCTTTGCAATACTTTCGGCAACCACCATGTAGCGCGTATCCGTGAGCCGACTGCCAGCGACCAGACGCGCACCGTCCCTGTAACGAAGAAGCAGCTTCCGTAATCCAGTCCCAAATGCCACCGCCCAGACGCTCCAGTCGGCATCTGCTTTTTTCGGCAGCAAGTCCTTGCTCCCTTCCGCGAGCACCAGCGTTGCCATCTCGTCAATGAGCTCCTGTTTGCTCTTGAAATGCCAGTAGACAGTAGCCGCCTGAATGTCGAGTTTCTTGGCGAGAGCTCGCAACGTAAGTTGCTCCAGCCCTACTTCGTCCAGGAGAGCCAGAGCCTCCCGTATGACCCGGTCGCGGTTGACTTTCATGCTCGTACGATAGTGCCGCTTGACATGGAATGTCAAACAACGTTAGATTCTCCCTAACCGTGTTAGGGAGAATCTAACCCTCACAGGAGGAAGACATGAAGGCAGCTATCATTCGTGCAGCAGGCGCAGGGCCGGTGTTTGGTGATTTCCCTGATCCGGTCACCACGCAGGGGACGGAGGTCATTGCTGTGACTGCGTCCGCTCTCAGCCAGTTCAGCAAATCGCGATCGTCCGGCAGCCACTACAGCTCGGACGCAGAATTTCCGGTTGTCGCAGGAGCGGACGGCGTTGGAACGACGAGCGAGGGGAAACGCGTTTACTTCGTAATGCCGGTAGCTCCCTATGGTGCGTTAGCCGAACAGACCCTAGTACGTCCTAAGCTCACCGTGCCGGTCCCCGATGAACTCGATGATGTGAATGCCGCCGCTATCGCGAACCCCGGTATGTCTGCCTGGACCGCTCTCGTGGAGCGCGCAGTGCTCAAACCCGGTGAAACTGTTTTGATCAACGGTGCAACAGGCACGGCAGGTCGCCTCGCGGTGCAAATTGCCAAGCATCTTGGCGCGGGCAAAGTCATTGCAACCGGACGGAATGAGGCGGAGCTGGAAGAGTTGCGGGCTATCGGTGCAGATGTACCTGTCCCATTCAAATTAGGGCTGCTCCATCCGACGGGCGAAAAGCAGTATGAATCCGCCATCAAAGAGGCCATCGCTGACGGCGTGAACGTCGTCCTCGATTACCTCTGGGGCAAGAGCGCTAGAACCGTTATGGCTGCTATCGTGCGCAACGTCGAAGACGCTACACCAGTGCGTTTTGTTCATGTAGGCGGTGCCAGCGGCGAAGACAGTATCGACCTTCCCGGTGCGGCGCTTCGTTCCTCCTCGATCCAGCTGATGGGAAGCGGCTTGAAGAGTGTTCCTCTGGAGAAGCTGCTCGCCGCGATCGCGAATGTATTTTCCATCAGCAAATCTGCGAACCTACAGATCGCCACTCAGACCGTGCCCCTGTCGGCGGTGGAAGAGGCCTGGGATGGGCTCGGAAAGCCGCGTCTCGTAGTCAGAATCTGAGCCGGCGATCTGCTGGTGGGGACCGCGTTTCTCGCTACCTGTTTGCTATCACAAGAGTCGTCTGAGGACGTGAGAGATAGAGCGATCTCCACGCATTTGTTTTCATCCTAGGTAGCCCAGAATTGCTCGCTCAATTCGTTCCAATAGCTCGGCGGACTCGGTTTCGCGTCGTTCTCCGGCTACGTCTGTCAACGCTTTGACAATTGCCAAAATATCGGCAGCCGCCAGACTGCGTTTCCGTACCAGAGGCGCCCCTGGCAGCTTCAGCATTCTCTCTAATTGGGGCAAGACAAAGGATGAAGCGGATGAGACCAGATCGTTGAACATCTCTTGTCGCTCGGCTAAGTCGATGAGACGGGCCAGTTCAGGCCGTCTAATTTGGTTGTTGACTGCTACTTCGATGTAGAAGCGGAGCGCCGATCTGAAATCAGGTTTCGACGCGAGCGCAGTTCTCATATCGAGGAAAGGCTTCATCTGTCGTTCTATCAATGCGCTAAGAAGTGCATACTTCCCGGGGAAGTATTGATAGAGGGAACCAATGCTCACTCCCGCCATCTCAGCGATGGCATTGGTATTGAATGCCTCGAATCCCTTCGTCTCCAGAATGCGAGCAGAAGCTTCAACGATCACGTCCACCGTTTCTGCAGAACGACGCTGCAGCGGCGATTTACGAAGGTTTACGCGCGAGTCGGGATTGATCTTTTTGGCCATAAGGAATGCGAGTACCGAAACTGAGTAATTGCTCGTAATATCAACCCTAGACAGAATACTCCGTTCCTGCTGGCCAGCAAGGGTATCGGACTCAAACCACATAGACGCACTGAAGCGCCGCACATACGTTTCACCGCCGGTGAAGCGAGCGCTCCCTCGCGTCAGAATGGACCTCAAATGGAAAAGCATGTGTTCACTCGCGTTCGCATCGATACAGAACGCCGCACAATTCACCTCTTAGCTAAGCACCAGGTCACGCCTGGGATGTTGCGCCTTCAGTTCCTGTGTGAAAACCCCGGCACGTTTCAAAGCCCCTACCCCGACGACCACGTGAAGGTTTTCCTGCCTGTAGATGGAGGCACTTCTACCATTGCTCGTGACTTCACGCCCCGTGCGTGGGACGCGCAAGCGGGCACTCTGACAATCGACTTTGCGCTTCATCCCCAGGGCCCTGCAGTTGATTGGGCGCGGGATGCTCGCGTCGGGGACAGCCTTCAAATGGGGGGACCGCGTGGATCGACTGTAGCTCCCAGCGATTTCGATTGGACTCTTCTCATCGGGGATAGTACAGCCCTCCCATCGATTGCGAGACGTCTGGATGCTTTGCCGCGTAACGCGACCGCGCATGTTATCGCGATCGTTCCAGATATTCGCGAAGAGTCATATCTCGCCGCACATGAAACAGCCGGAATCACCTGGCTGCTCTCGAGCACAGACTCCGCAGTCAATCTCCACAGAGTCATCATGGCACTCGCGGGGACGAGGCTGCCGTCAGGTGATGGGTTTATCTGGATCGCAGCGGAAGAATCAATTGCAGGAGGCGTCTATCGGTACGCACAGGAAACGCTTGCACACCCGAAGGAATGGATCAAGGCGGCCGCTTATTGGTCTGCCGGTATAGCAGACGGGGGCGCGCGCATCGCCTGATCTCTGACACGATGACGTTCTACACAACAAAAGAGACCTCTCTGTGGCTACTTCAGTTTCCATCCCGTCGCAACAACCTGAGAGAACGCGCATCAATCCATGGTTGCTGGCGGCGACCGTTCCGCTTGCGGCTTTTATGGAGCTGCTGGACACCACCATTGTGAATGTCGCGGTTGAACACATTGCCGGCGATCTATCCGCAAGCATCGATGAAGCAACGTACGTCCTTACTTCGTACCTTGTAGCGAACGTCATTGTGCTCCCATTGAGCGGCTATCTGACAGGACTCCTTGGCCGCAAGAACTACTATCTGTGGAGTGTTGTGGTCTTCACGGTCGCCTCTGCTCTTTGCGGGTTTGCTCCTTCCCTCGGTCTCCTCGTGTTCTTCCGGGTGATCCAGGGTTTAGGAGGCGGCGGCCTACAACCTGTGTCTCAGGCTATCCTGATCGACTCGTTTCCTGCCGAACGGCGCAGCACGGCACAGGTCGTTTTTTCGGTCGTCTCCGTGGTCGCACCAGCTCTGGGACCTACTCTCGGTGGTTGGCTCACGGACAACTACAGCTGGCGCTGGGTCTTCCTGGTCAACATTCCAATCGGAATTCTGGCGTTCGTCCTGAACTCAAGGCTCCTCGAAGACCCACCGCAACTCGCGCGCTTTTCGCTTCGCGAGCGCAAGTTCGATTTCGTCGGGCTTACGCTTCTCGCAATCGGTCTCGGGTGCATGCAAGTGGTTCTGGATCGTGGCCAGATCGATGACTGGTTCGGCTCAACATTCATCTCCGTGTTCACCATACTCAGTATCTCCGCACTCGTCGGCTTTATTTGGTGGGAACTGCGCTTTCCGCACCCCGTAGTCGATCTCCGACTCTTAGGCAATGGACGATTCGCTCTGTCCGTTCTGGCGATGCTGATGATGGGCTTCGTCTTCTACGCTGCAAACTATCTGCAGCCGCTCTTCTGCCAACAGATGCTGGGCTGGACCGCTACTTTGGCAGGAATGGCGCTTTCACCGGCTGCTATCGTTTTTGTGGCCATCATGCCAATCATGCCAGGCCTGATCAAAAGAGTAACGCCACGTTACATGGTTCTGTTTGGCTTCGTGGTGCATGGGATGGCTTGTCTGGTGATGGTTCATTGGGACCTTCAGATCCCGTTTGCGTGGGTGCTTGAGTCACGAATATTCGAGGTAGTGGGATTGGCATTCCTAATCGTGCCAATCAATGTTATGGCCTTCGGATTTCTGGCCAAGGAAAAGGTTACGAGCGGTAGCGGAATCCTGAGTCTCGCCCGCAATCTTGGTGCCAGCATTGGCGTGTCGGTGGCATCAACTCTGCTTGCTCGTCGACTCCAGGTACATCAAAACATGCTTGTCTCACACTTCACTGCTGGCGATGAAGCATATCGAAATACAGTAGAAGCAACAGCGGCGTACTTCCGGCTTCATGGTTTTTCCAAACCTGATTCCGTACCTGCTGCGGTGGCCTTTGTCGGACGGCAGCTCTATCAGCAAGCATCCATGTTGTCCTACATCGACGCGTTCTACGTACTCGCGATTGGTTCGTTCCTTGCTGCCCCAATTCCCTTACTGGTTCGTCGCGCCAAATCGCAATCGGCGAGTTCTTCCCTGAAAGACCAACTCGAAGGCGCTGCAGCCCACTAGCTGTGTTTACTGCCTTGCTTCAAGGATGTTGGCGAACATACCTTGGCAACCGTTTCGCGGACAAAGCGATGGACGGCATCCTTATCAAAACGCGGATGCCAGGCTAGCGCGATCCGGACTGACGGCGTCCTTACGGGCAGGGGAAACACAAAGGCACCGTAGATCTTCGAAGCAATTCCGGTCAGGTGCTCCGGAACGGCAGCCACAAGATCTGAACCGGCTGCGATCGTCAGAGCGCTTGAAAAAGTGGGCACGCTCAGTGAGACCGTTCGCTTCAGTCCCAACTCCTCCAACGCTGCATCAATTGGCCCCCGGGCCAAGCCGCGACGCGAAGCACTGATGTGCGCATACTGGACATATCGCTTAGGCGTGATCTTCGAGCTCGTTAGTGGGTGATCGGAGCGCACGACACCGACGAACTGGGCAGCGAACAGTTTCTGAAGTTTCACTTCGGGGCCGCTGAGTTTGATATCGCCGATGTCGAAGTCGACCACGCCTTCTCGCAAAGGTCCGACCGACTCTTCGCCGTGCGATATGAATCTCAGTGCTAGGCGGGGCGCGACGAGGTGCACCGCCTCCATAATCGGCGTGGCAAAAGCGGAGATGAAAGACTCATCTGCGCGGATGCTGATCGTGCGTGCGGTGTCGAGCAGCGAGGGCGACGCAAGCTGTGTGAGTTCGCGTCCCTCCTGCACAAACGCTCGGAGACGTGCACGCATCTCCAGGGCTTGCGGTGTCGCCACGAGGCCACGTCCGGCTTGAACCATGATTGGATCGCCGATTAGCTTGCGGATTCGAGTCAGCGTCCGGCTCATGGTCGGAACGCTCACCCCTGTCTGTTCCGCAGCTTCAGTGACGCTGCCTGTTTCAAGCAACGCATCGAGCGCGAAGAGCAGATTAGCGTCGAACTGTTTCATCTGCGACAAGTATAGATTGTCGCGCACGGCATTTATTGAACAATCCCCTTCTTCTAGTGTGAAGACAGCGGGGAACTCCCGAGCACGAGTACGAGTCCATTTCGTGAGGTAGCTATCTTGTTTCCTCTAAGCCAGCCACAAACCCGCAGGGTGTTCGCGCATAGGATTGCGGGTCTCTGTTTCTGCAGTCTGTGTCCGGAGCTCATCTTCGTTGGTGAACGAATTCCCGCGCAATTAGTGGATCCAGCACCTTCGCTTCAGACTTCCAAAACACCAGGAGAAATCTTCAGCATGTCCATCTCAGCTATTGATCCAAAGACCGCATTGATCGTCGTCGACCTACAGAAGGGCGTTGTCGCGCATCCTTGTGTCCATCCGGTCAGCGTCGTCCTTCAAAACACTGCAGAACTGGTTGCAGCCTTTCACGAACTTAGGCTGCCTGTCGTGTTCGTCACCGTTGCCGGTACAGCACCGGGACGGACGGAGCAGGCCTTGAGCAAAGGGCCGCGGCCAGCCGATTGGGCCGAAGTCGTTCCAGAACTCACACCGCATCCCGGCGATCACCACGTCACCAAGCGCACATGGGATGCATTTACCGGCACAGGCCTGGAGACAACGTTGAAGGATCAGGGCGTGACCCAGGTTGTCATTGCGGGGATCGCCACGAGTATCGGGGTCGAATCAACCGCGCGGGTGGCCTATGCTCTTGGCTTCAACGTGACTCTCGCAGTGGATGCTATGAGCGACCGCAACGCTGCGGCGCACGACAACAGCGTCTCGTACATCTTCCCGCGCCTCGGGGAAACCGGTACGAACCGCGAAATCCTTTCCATCCTGACAAAAAGGTCGGCTTGAAGTTCACTTCCTGAGAAGGCCAAATGACTCGTAGTCTTGCGCCTGTTTGAACAACTCGGATCTTGCTAAAGGAGAAGCGCTATATGGAAGCCACCATGAGGATCGAAATCATGCTGGAAGATCTCGTTGCAGCCAATCGCATCTTGGCCAACGAAAAAGTTGTTGATGCGTTTGGACATATCAGCGTTCGCCATCCCGACCACCCAGACCGCTATTTGATCGCCCGAGCGGTTCCACCTGAGCTTGTGTGCAAGGAGGACATCCTGGAAATCGCGTTGAATGGGGAGGTGCTTTGCGGCGATTCGAGAAAGCCCTACTTGGAGCGGTTTATCCATGGGGCGATCTATGAAGCGCGTGCGGATGTCCAATCTGTGGTTCACAGCCACAGCCGGAGTGTCATTCCCTACGGCGTGACCTCAGAAAAACTTAGCCCAATTGTGCATAGTTGCGCTCCGATTGGCGCCCACGTCCCAGTCTGGGATGCTCAGACCACCTTTGGGGACAGCAACCTGCTGATCTCAAACTTGGAGATGGGGCGCGACTTTGCAAAGGTGCTTGACCGGAACAATGCCGCTCTGATGCGCGGTCACGGCTGTACTGTGGCTGGACGCTCGATAAGGGAGGCGGTTTACACGGCGGTCTATCTCGAAGTGAACGCGGAACTCCAGATGCAGGCGAGCCGTTTTGGACCTATTACGTTCCTCTCTGCAGGTGAGATCAGGATCATCTCCGAGCGCCTTGCCAATGCAAAGCCCAACGAAGGGTATGACCGCGCCTGGGAGTATTGGTGTCGGCGAGCTGGCGTCGCCTATCACCCCAGGGCGACTGAATGAATGGCATCACCAATGACAACACTGAACACCAATTCGATAGCGTCGACATGGCGCAAGACGTTCGCGCCGCTCTCCGTCCCAAGCCTGCGCCTCTTCTTTTGTGGGCTCGCTATTTCACTCATCGGGACTTGGCTGCAGTCAACTGCGCAGGCATTGCTTGTCTTTCAGCTTTCGCATGGACATTCTGAACCAGTCGCTATAACCTCCTGCTGCACCGCATTGCCCCTAATCTTCCTCGGTCCGCCGTTAGGAAGTCTGACCAGTCACATACCTCGCCGCCTGCTCGTGATAGCGACGCAGGTGGCCGAACTGTTTCTTGCCGCAGTTCTTGGTCTTCTCGTTCATCTCCATGTCGCAACTTTGACTCATGTTTATCTATTGGCTTTCCTTCTTGGTTGCGCTGAGTCGGTCTATTTCCCCGCAGTGCAGCGTCTGCTTCACGAAGTCGCTGGCAGTGCTAACATTCGGGCGGTTGTTGGCCTCAATGCCGTCATCAGCAACATCGCACGCTTTGCTGGCCCAATGCTTGCGGGCTTACTGATTGGTAGTTTCGGGATGGCCGTTGCATTCTTCCTGAATAGCCTCTCGTTCATCGCGGTGATCCTGTCTCTCATGTTCATTCGAGTTGACGATCGGCAACAGAGCAACCTGGCCGGCCGCTGGACATTCTTGACCTCAGCACGCTATCTCTTTGGCGATGCTAGGCTGTTGTCCGTGTTCATTGGCGTCGCTCTCATGAACGTATTTGGTCAGTCATGCTACGCTCTGGTTCCCGCGCTAGAAATGGGAAGCGCCCGAGCGACAGGCTTGTTGCTTGGAAGCGCCGGACTTGGGTCTCTCACGAGCGCACTCTGCGTAATGCCATTCTTCCAAGGTTTCCGCAGGCCCGGATTGTTGATCTCCTGCTCATTACTCTGGATGGGTTTTTTTCTGGTGCTGACGGCTAGCTTTCATAGTTTGTGGTGGCAGCTTCTCTCCATGTGGTGCCTCGGTCTTTCCACCACGATCCTGTTTGTGACAACACTTGGCCTTGTCCAAACTGTCTCACCTGCACCAGCACATGGAGCGCTACTCGGACTTTTCAGCGCCTTGTTCTACGGATCACAACCGGTTGCGGCTTTGGGCTTGGCGTTTGTGGCCGATCACGGCTCAAGCAGCCACACGATTCAGGGAGCTGCGTTCATTGAAGTCTGCGGGAGCTTGCTTCTTCTTCTACTACCCCAATGGCGTTCTTGGATGTTGCCGGGCGAGACACAGGGGATCGAAGGTGAGATTGCAACGAAAGAGAGCCGATTGGAAAGGGCCGCGATGAAACCGGTGGCCATGAGGTCAAACAATAATGAAGAACGTTCAACACCCAGATCATAGGGCTTCGATGAGTGCGCATTTTCTAACGGTCATGCATGCTCAGGATGTGGACGCTAAGCGCAAGGTCGCAATGGCTGGTCAGGCGCTTGGGAAAGGACCTGCAGCATACGCCGAACACTGTCTGTATGCTTGCTTCAAGGGATTCAATTCGCATAGCTCTTTCCCCTCTGCTGCCCACGGCGCTTTCACTACAAGTTCGTTTCTACAATCAATTTTCCGGATAGAAGTATTCTGCGCACGACCGCGAAGCAGCAGAGCGAACCCATCAGTGAACCTACGCGGGCGGCGCTGTAAAGTACGTGTGCCGTCCGGCCAAGAACGCGGTCGTGGCGAACACCAACCCAAGAGCGAGCGAGACAAGATCGAACCCGATATAAAGCGGATCGCCACGCATCACATTCGTGAACGTGCCACGCGAGGAGGTTCCAGCATTGACGATTGGAAGCAGGAGAAAGAGAAGGGCTGTGACGCTTGAAATCTCGGCCCAGGCTTTGCGCGTCGGACGCGCAGCGGACCAGACCAGCAATAGACCCCAGCAGCCAAAGGCACACAGGATCTCGGCATTTGCGCGCGATGCTGTGGACAGGGGCAGGAGACGATTCGCCCAAAAAAGAGCGGCGGTTGCCGCCGGATAGCCGGCAATCACCACTACGTTGAAGGTTTCGACAAGCTTGAAGCCCCTTCGACCATGGGCGAGGCCAAACGTTTTGCGTCGACGCTTTTGGGTCCAGAGGATAAGACCACACGCAACCATCGCAGTTCCGATCGCGCCGCATAGAAAGAGCAGCCAGCGCAACGCGGGTCGCGCGAAATGGCCTTCATGCAGTCCGAATACCACAGAGCTAGCGGTGCTGGCCGTGCTCGGCTCCGAAATCGGACGGACCAAAGCGCCGGTCACTCCTTTGAAGGTGAGGCTCGCGTCGCCATCTGCGACCGGTCCATTAGGATGTCGGTAAATCGTGATGGTCGCGGACGCATCACCAGGATTCGTGACGCGAATCCTCTCGGCGCGGCCACCCTTCCAAATCGCTTCAGCCGAACTCAGGACTACATTAACCGAGACCAGCGGTGCGAGATGACCACTTGCGGGAGGTGTGTGGTTTCGCGAGACGATCGTTTCGAAATAGCCCTGCGGGTTGGAGTAATTCGCGAACATTGCCCATGGCATCAAGAAGAACATCAGGATGGCAACGCCGCTGTAGGCGATCATCAGATGGAATGGCAGCGCCAGGATACCGAAGGTAGTGTGCGCGTCGAGCCATGAGCGCACTCCCTGTCTTGGTCGAAAGGTGAACAACGCAGAAAATATTCTTCGGTGGATGATGACCCCGGTCGTCAAGGCAACGAGCAGTCCAAGACTCGCAAGCCCCACCAACAGTAGTCCAAGAAATCGTGGCAGGTAGTGGAGGGCGAAATGAAACTGAGAGAAGTAATCGCCGCCCTCGGTATCTCGTGTCGCCAGGGGACGACCGGTAGCGTCGATGGTCGCGCGCCGGTCAGGGGGCGGCGGCGGATCGTCGTCCTCTTCTACCGGCAAGCCCCCCGGCTTGGGTCTGAGCTGCCAGGTGACATCCGAACCCGGATAGCGAGCGTCCGGCACACTGATAGTCCAGGTCTCGGCATTTGGTGCTTTTGCTTTGAGAAACGCCACAGCGCCGGAGACCGATTTCGCGGGATCAATCGCGGCCGCAAGCTCCGGTTTCATCCAGGTGGTGATTTCCTGTTTGAAGTAAGCTGCGCTCCCGTTGAAGAATATAAGAAAGATGATCCAGCCCGCGACCAGACCCGTCCATGTGTGCAACCAATGCATCGAGAGCCGGAATGATTGCTTCATGGCCGACCTCCCACGACGATTAATCCCCAAGTCGTTCCAACTGCGATAAGTGTGACGACGACGAGGACGAGCCAGGCGCGCGAAGGCGAGTGGGCTGAGAATGCCCAGAGGATTACTGCGACGAACAGAATCGGTGTGGATAGGATCGCCGTGGTCGTCGAGCCTGCTTTCGGTAGCGGCACCACGCGCGCTAGCAGCATGCTGACGGCGGACACGGCGACGTAACCGCCGATCAATGCGGCACAGACTCGCGATGCTACATCGCGCTTACGCGCAGTGAGGGCTTTGTACGGGCGGCTCATAATTCCGCCTCACGTCTGAGTAGGTTGTGATAAACGCCGGTGAGCGCGAGCGTTCCATGGGTGTCGCCCTGCAAGGATTGGCGGACCTCCATGATCGCGCGGTCGAGATCGTAGAGCAGTCCGCGCAGACCGTCGTCCTTGATCATCGACTGGGTCCAGAAGAAAGAGGACCAGCGCGACCCGCGCGTGATCGCATTCACGCGGTGCAGGCTGCTCGCTGGATAGAGAATCATGTGACCAGCTGGCAGCTTCACGGCATGGGTGCCGTAGCTGTCCTCGATGACAAGCTCACCGCCGTCATAGTCTTCGGGCGCTGTCAGGAACAGCGTCGAGGAAAGATCGGCTCGCATTCGGATGCCTGCGCCCGGAACCGCTCGCACGGCGCCATCGACATGGGCGTCGAACTTCATGCCCGCGTCGTAGCGATTGAACAGTGGCGGCAACACCCGATACGGCAACGCCGCGCTGTTGAACACAGGATTGCGACCGAGCGCGCGAAGGATGATCTCGCCAGCCTCTCGTGCTGCCGTAGAGCCCTCGGGAAGTTGTAGATTGTGTTTGGCCTGCGCAGCGAGTTCTCCCGCCGTCACTCTTCCGTCAACCATGTCCGCGGCCTCCATCAGGCTGCGGACGGTTGCGACTTCGTCTTGCGACAGGATCTGTGGAATCTCTATCAGCATTAGAACCCCCTACGCTTGCGGGGAGACGCAAGACGGAAGCCAAGGGTGAACAGGAATGTCCGGCCTGCGATCGGCGTGGCATAGCCGTTGCCGAAGGCGGAACTGTAGGCCAGCGCGTTGCTCAAGTTGTTAACGTTGAAGGCGAGATGATAGTTCTTCAAGTCGTAGGCCAGCATCGCGTCTGCGGTCGTCGCGCCGGGAATGCGCAACGAATTGGGATCGTCCACAAAATAGTTCGAACGGTAATTGACGCCGCCGCCACCGAGGAGATGACCGGCGAGCGCCGGGATGAGCGTTGCAAAGTCATAGGTCGTCCACAACGCGACGCCATTCTTAGAGACATAAGGCACGCGATTGCCAGCTGCGGATACCGGGGTGAAAGGACTGATGGAAGAGTAGACAATCTTGCCGTCCATGTTGCTGTAGGAGGCCTGCACGTCCCAGGCGTGCGTGATCTTCCCGGTCAGCCCCAGCTCAACGCCCTGCACGCGGTCACTATCGTCCGTAGTCTCTTGAATACCGGACGTTGGATCGGTGTAGTTCGCGTTGCTTTTGTCGACGCGGAACAGGGCCGCCGTCGCGCCGAGACGACCCTCAAGGAGACTCCACTTGCCGCCGACCTCGTATGTGGTGTCACCTTCAGGCTTCAGGTTGGGTGTGGTCGATCCCACAAGGGATAAAGGCGAACTGAGAGTCGTGATGTTCTGAGCCGGTGGAGTAAACGATCGAGAGTAGTCGAAATAATAGGCTTGCTCTTCGGTTGGTTGCCAGATCAACGCAGCCTTGGGGCTGGCGAATTCAGTAGTCGTATCGATGGGCGTGCCTGCCGAGTTCGCGTGAACGTTGTAATGATCCCAACGCACACCGCCCAAAAGAGAGACCCCATGCGCAATCCATACACGGTCGCTCACAAAGGGTCCAATATCCCAGCTTCGAGCGGTCG
>Ga0302140_10000992_pt1 | contig 37186 bp, 30 predicted proteins | sample I_Bog_E1_1_FD_202095 | JGI IMG/M metagenome (GOLD analysis project Ga0302140, IMG submission 202095) | Peat permafrost microbial communities from Stordalen Mire near Abisko, Sweden - I_Bog_E1_1 | ecosystem: Environmental > Terrestrial > Soil > Wetlands > Peat | place: Sweden: Abisko, Stordalen... | reverse complement strand
AAGCACTTGTATCCAGCGCATCCCTGGTTTGCACCATCGAAGAGGGCATTACACGCGTCTCCGAGCTGGTGATGGCGGTGAAGAAATTTGCCTACGACGATCGCTCCGCCGGCAAGGCCCTCGACGTTCATGACAGCCTTCAAAGCACGCTCACCATCCTCGGCCACAAGCTCAGGCTGAAAGGCGTAACCGCGCAAAAGAACTTCCGCGCCGATCCCGCCACAATTCAAACCCGAGGAACCCTGCTCAGCCAGGTTTGGACCAACCTCATCGACAACGCAGTCGACGCATCCCCCGATGCAGGCTCCATCGAAATAGACACCTGGAATGAGCCCGGATTCCTGGCCGTTTCCATCACCGACCACGGCCCCGGAATCCCGCCCGATGTTCTCCCTTACATCTTCGAGCCCTTCTTCACCACCAAGCCGCAAGGCTCAGGGACCGGTCTCGGCCTCGAAATCGTCAATCGCATCGTCTCGCAGAAGTTTGCCGGCTCCATCAATGTGGACTCGGTGCCAGGCAAGACCACCTTCATCGTTCGCCTTCCCCTCGAAACGCCCCCCGCAAACGCAACCCAACAATAGGCGGCTGCCGGCGATGGCCGTTGTCGGCCTCCCCCTACTTCAAATCCCCGCCCTCGTAGGGATAGCGATAAGGAATCGGCTCCGCACTCTCCAGCTTGATCTTGTCCTTTGAGAAGACCGTAAGCAACAGCGGCGCGAATGGCCCAAACGGCGGCGTCCGCCACTCGATGATCACGGTATCGGGACTGCTCACCAGAATCCCGCTCTGCGCATCGATCACGTCCGCGCTGTCCACACTCGAGTGAATCTCTCCCACTTCCCCAGTGAACTTGAGCGTCATTGCCGCGGGCGTCATCTCCCGGTCCGGCACCAGAACAATCTCCAGCCCATTGGGCAGTGCCGAGTTGGTTGAACCCACCGGCTTCTGCTTCGTGATCCTGATTGTCCCCTGCGCAGCTGCGGTCTGACCCGTCGATCCAAGGGGCGCTAAGCCCGGCTGTGCCGGGCCAGAACCACCACCATTGTCCACGGGGTGCGAGTTGTGACCGTGGCGAAGGATCCAAATCTCATGCTTCAGGGCGTACAAGCCACCCGCAGCTCTCAGCCAAATCCCTGCTCCGCCAAGCAAGCACACCACAACGATCAAAACCACCGTAAATTCAAGCGGAGACTCAAGATGCAAGGCCTTGCGGAATGATCTGAATTGATCGGAAGAAGAGTTTGCTTGGTCGTGCTGGTCCATGGGCCCACCTCTGGAACTAGCCAACACAAGCCCAAATGGGAAGAATCCAATTCTTCCGTCGCCCAAACGGTTCACATCGATCAAGTTGCTCGGCGTCTTGCCGATGGAAGGGTGAGGGGGATTGGGCTCGGATGACCGATCGCGTCGACCTTTTCGAAGCCGCTATCGACAGCCTACCAGAAGGCTTAGCCCTTCTGCATGGGGATTCCGACGGTCCATTCGAAGTCATGTTCTGGAATCAGGCGGCGGTCGCCATTACCGGCCACACCGCAGTCGACCTGGTTGGACGCGCACTCCCAGACAACCTTGGGCCGCTTCTCGGCGAGGCCCCCAGCCACGATGAGACTACAGCCGACCCCTCAGTGCACCCAGGGCGCGGCTTCCTCGCTCGCGTCCGCCACAAGCTGGGACATGAAGTATCGGTGATCGTTCGCAATCTGGTTCTTCGCGACCCCCTCGGCCAGCGCATCGGCTCCGGCATCCTCTTCCATCCGGCTGACCAGTTCGATGCTCTCCCCCGAGGCGAAGCCGGCGAAGATGAATCGGTCGATTCAAGCCAGGCAGAGCTCGAAGATCGACTCCAGGACCTGATCGACGATCACATCCGCGGAGGGCCACCCTTTGGGGTCCTCTGGATCAGCGTCGATCAGGCCCACGACCTGCGCAAGACCCACGGCGCAGGCGCATGCGAAACGATGCTCGCCAAAGTCGAAAAGGCCCTTGCTCAGGGCTTGCGTCCAGCCGAGTATCTAGGCCGGTGGGGCGAGGACGAGTTTCTCGTCATCTCCCATGAGCGAACACCCGCCATGCTTGCCGCTCACGCACAAAAGCTGGCCGGCCTGGCTCGAACTGCCGACTTCCGCTGGTGGGGCGATCGCATTTCGGTCACCGTCAGCATCGGCGCCGCGCAGGCTGACAAGACAACGACGTTGCCCGACCTGCTGGGCCAAGCCCGTTCCGCCATGACTTCAAGCTCTCTTGCCGGCGGAAACCAGATCACGTCCGCGCCGGGAGGAGACGCATGTTTGCCATCATAGGAATTGTCGTAGTCATCGGTGCGGTCATCGGCGGCTTCCTCATGGAGAAGGGCCACATGGCCGTGCTCCTTCAGCCTGCCGAACTGCTCATCATCGCCGGAGCGGCCACCGGTACCTTCCTGGTCGCAAACCCCATGCACATCATAAAAGGCGTCGCCGGCGGGCTGACCGGCGTGCTCAAGGGCTCGCCCTTCGGAAAAGCGCGCTACCTGAGCACCCTCCGCATGATGTACCAGTTCCTCAACAAGGTCCGCAAGGAAGGCCTGCTCTCGGTGGAAATGGATGTGGAGAAGCCAGGCGAAAGCTCCATCTTCAAAAACTATCCTGAGTTCCTCAGCGATCATCATGCCCGCGACTTCGTATGCGATACGCTCCGCACCGCCATTACCGGGGGCGTGGAGCCCTTCGACATGGACCAGATGATGGAGCTCGACATGGAGGTCCATCACCACGCTGCCACCCAGCCCGTTCAAGCTCTCTCCACCGTGGCCGACGCGCTCCCCGGCCTCGGCATCGTGGCCGCGGTGCTTGGCGTGGTCATCACCATGGGCTCGCTCGGCGGCCCACCCGAGCAGATCGGAGAAAAAGTGGCTGCAGCGCTTGTCGGCACATTTCTCGGCATTCTGCTCTGCTATGGCTTCGTCGGACCGCTCGCCTCCAACATGAGCAAGACCGCCGACGACCACAACGAATACCTGCACGTGCTGCGCGTGCTGTTGCTCTCGTTTCTCAAGGGCTCTGCTCCCATGATCGCCATCGAACTCGGTCGCCGAGCCGTGCCCGCTCACGTCCGCCCCAGCTTCGACGAGATGGAGAAGAGCTGCAAAGGCGGCGCTCCCGCGGCCGCCGAATAACACCTCCCTGGCTTTGAACTGCAACCCTCTTCGAGGAATCCATGACGGCCAAGACACAACCGATCATCGTCATCAAGAAGAAAGGCGGCCACGGCGGACACCACGGTGGCGCATGGAAGGTTGCCTACGCCGACTTCGTCACCGCCATGATGTCGCTCTTCATTGTCCTCTGGCTCATGGGCTCAAGCGAGAAGGTCAAGCGCGCCGTCGCTGGCTACTTCAACGATCCAAAGGGCACCGGAAGCCAGCTTGGCACCACCATGACCGGCACAGGAGCAACCGTCTCCCAGCTCGATACCAAGGACCTGGAAAAACTGAAGGACAAACTCGAGCAGGAGATCAAGGCCCGCAAGGAACTCGAGAAACTCTCCAAACAAATCGAAATCAAGGTCACACCCGAAGGCCTCCGCATCGAGCTCATCGAAGACAAGAACGGAACCTTCTACGAGCTGGGCAGCGCAAAACTCAGCCAGAACGGCCAAACCCTCCTCAGCCTTCTCGCCTCCGAGCTCAAGACCCTGCCCAACCTCCTCCTCATCGAAGGCCACACCGACTCCACCCCCTACAGCGACCAGAACGGCTACAGCAACTGGGAGCTCTCCGCCGATCGCGCCAACTCCGCCCGCAAGCTCCTTCAGCAGGACGGCGTTCGCGCCAACCAGGTCACGCAGGTGCGTGGCTACGCCGACCAGATGCTGCGCATCAAGGACAACCCCACCGACCCCTCCAACCGCCGCATCTCCATCCTCGTCAAAAACGAAACGGAGAACGTGCCCATCATCTTCGCCGACAAGGTGGTGAACGGTTCTACTCCGCTGCCCGGGACTCCGAAGGCCGAAGCTCTACAACAGGACAACCCGAAAGACCAGAAGGCCAGCGCCCCGCCCGCCACACAGCCGTCAGGCTCATCATCCGCCGCGCAAGCTGCGCCCCAGCCCAAACCCTCTGCTGCCACACCCACTGCGACCCCAGCGGCGCCTCCGCCAAAGCAGGGAATGATCGAGAAACTCAAGAGCCTCCTCCCCGGCAAAAAGTAGCGAGTGGTATCACCACCGCTCCTGCTCGCCTTTGCGATCATCGCCCGCAAACGATCCCCCTGATCTTCCCGGCATGCCATGGCCGATTCATGTCCAGGATGATCGATAGGATCGCTAAGGAGCCGGAAGACGTGAAAAAATCAATGCGGGCCGCAGTTGAACTCCAATAAACGTGAAAAACCCACAGTGTTCTCCTCCGGAGTTCATCTACGTTCATTGGAGGCGCGCCCACTGGATTCGCGCTGGAAGGACCACGAGATGCGGAAAGGGTTTACGAGAAAACCAAAACCCGACGAGCCCGCGGCGCAAGGCAAGAACTACATAACGCCGAGCGGGCTGCAGCGCCTTAAAGATGAGCACCGGTTTCTGCTCACCAGGGACCGCCCGGCCGTGGCGGAGGTGGTGGCGTGGGCTGCCGGCAACGGCGATCGCAGCGAAAACGCTGACTACCAGTACGGCAAGCGCCGCCTGCGGCAGATCGATGGGCGCATTCGCTTCCTCACCAGGCGAATCGAAGCCGCGGAAGTGGTGGATCCGGAAGCTCCCAGATCAAGACAGGCGGAGATGAGGGCATTCTTCGGCGCGACCGTGCGCTATGCCAATGCGGCGGGAGCGGAGCGTGTGGTGAGCATACTAGGCACTGACGAGGTCGATCTCAACCGCAACCACATCAGTTGGGCGTCGCCTCTGGGGCGCGCGTTGACAAAGTCGGCAGCAGGCGACAGCGTAGTTCTCCACGCGCCGGGCGGGACTGAATACCTGACGGTGCTGGAAGTCTGTTACGAGCGCATTTCTGTCGAACCGTTCCGTGAACCGCCTGGATCCGAGGCCTCTGCGAAGGGACGCCCTCGCACGCCTGTCGAAGAAGAGACGAATCTGCACTGGCAGTGAAAGAGCGACGACCGCAACACAGCGCAATCGGCTTTTGGCAAGCTACACCAGTGGGTTGAATTTTCATCAGCGCCGTTTGCTTCAGAATTGATTTTGTCCAGGATCGCCGAGTCGTAAACGAACCCGCCGCTGCACCCTCCCGCCCCGAAAGCCCAAATGCCTGCTATCAACACCTGAGACCGACCTGCGCGGATCGCTTCCGACAAGCCGACTAGTCAGGACGAATGTGCCGTCGACGAGTGGTTTGGCGATTTTGCGGTGAATGACGCGCGCTGACTCGGTCGGCCGTGAATCTGAAGGTAGGGCGTAGAACTTCGTCACTGCGCCGATTCTAGGCGACACAGCGGCGGAAAGGCCGACGAGAACACGGCAGCGGCGGGGGAACCGGCGGTGCGCATGATCGTTCAGTGTCGGCGGAGCGGGACGCAAAATCGGCTACGCCGCACACACTACGCGCAGAACTGTGAGGTCGTCGTTCTGGCCATGCTGCTGCGCGGCCAAGGCGAGGTCCCCTGCGGAAGCACCTTCGCGCAACATGGATTCGACGCGCTCAAAGCCGAACAGGACTCGGCGCTCGTTTTGTGCTTCGCAGATGCCGTCGGTGAGCAGAATGGCTACGTCGCCTGAGGTCATGGACATGGTGGATTGCTCGTAGGACGCGGTCTCCACGAGGCCGAGGGGAAGAGAACCGGCCACTTCCATTTCGATTCCATTCATATAGGGCGGAAGATGGCCGGCGTTGGCCAGAGTGAGCTGTCCCCTTTCTTCAAGGCGCGCAACGAGGCAGGTGGCGAAACCCTCGCCCATGCGGCCGCAGAGGCGGCGGTTAAGCTCGGATAGGATTTCGGTCGGCTCTTCGGTGTAACCGCTGATGGTGCGCAGGGTGCCGACAATCATGGAGACGATCATGGCGGCACGGAGTCCTTTCCCGCTCACATCGCCGATGGCCAGCAGGGTGCGGCCGCTCTGGAGCGGAATGACCTGGAAGAAGTCGCCGCCCGTCTCGGCCGCCGGGCGATAAACGCTTTCAACCTCATAGCCGTGAATATGCGGCAGAGCTTCCGGGACCAGGACGCGCTGGACTTCCCGCGCGGCGTCGAGTTCCTGCTGCACGCGCTCCTGCTTGCGGCGTTCGGCGCCAAGGTGCTGGACGACGGTGTAAAGCAAGGCCAGGATCATGAACCAGGTAACCCCATCCATGAAGGTGACTATGACGTGGACCAGATCGACGGGGACGTAGAACGCATGGTCGATCCAGTCGAAGCGGTGACCGACGGCGTCGCGGAATTGTTTTCCCCAGTCGAAACCGGAGTTCATGATGCCGTAGAGGGTAATGCTTGCGATGAAGGGCCAGCTGCGCTTCCACGCCGGTGAGCGGAGGCCGGCTACAAGGACAAGAATGAGCGCGGAGATCTCCAGAAAATCCTTCAACGTGGAGATGCCGTCTAGAATCTGCATCCAGTGCGTAACGTTGGCCTCGAAGACGCAGAGGGTGCCGTCGAGCACCCCCCATGCCAGCAGGATGACAGCCACAGCCTGGACGGCGGTGCCCAGGCGCGGTCGTTCGAGAATCCCCAGCAAACCTGCGACCAGCACCAGCGATGCGGCGGAGGCGACGAAGGCGGCGAGGCTATAGACTCCGTCGCCCCAGTTGCAAGAAAGGACGTGGGGCAGGCCGTCGATGAGGTTTTGCGCGGCTACGGAAATGAGAAGGACTCCGGCCAGAAACAGAATGCGGTCGCGGCGGAGCAGGCCCGCTGCAAGGGCAAGCAGCCCGGCTAGCAGCGTGGGGATGCCGCTGCCAATCAGGGCCAGATTCCCAGTGATGGCGCGCGCGTCCGAACCGAGGAGTTCATCCTGCTCCACACTGAGGTCGCCAATGTAGGGCGAGTTGTAAAGGCCGCAGCCCATGGCGATGGAGTAAGGCTGACGGCACCAGAAACGGATGGCGACGACGGCTTCGGTGACCGGCGCGCTGCCGAGAGGCAGCTCGAAGACGCGAGGCTCACGAAAGGGGAAGTTGAAGCGCGGCGGGACATTGCCTTGGTTGCCGATCTTCTGGCCGTTCCAGTAGACCTCGTAGGTGTCCTGGGCTCGGACGTAGAGTGCCAGTCTCTGCCCGGGCGTGGTTCTCTCGATGCGCACGGCCCGGCGCACCCATGAGAAAGGGGCGACGTAGGGGTCTTTGTCATTGCTGGAATCGGGATCAATGGTCTGCCAGGAATTGTCGGGCCATCCGGGCTGCGCCCAGCGGAGGTCATCGCCGGCACGATAGCGCCAGAGGCCTGTAAGTTCCACTTCCGGTTGACCGAGGCGGACGGCGACTTTGACACTGCTGCTGTTCGCAGGCGTGTCGGCAGCGGCGGCTTGGGCAGCACAATGCGGCGTCGCCACCCCGACGGCAACAATCGCGGCAGCCAATGCCACACCAATCCTCACAATTGCCCGCGCCGAGTCCATCAGGCCACGCTCCCCTTCCAATACACAACGCAGAATCACTGCATTTTAACTCGTCTGCGAAACGCGGCGCTGGTTTCCGTTCCTACTCAAAGTGAGACTACCCCGGCCGAGGCGGCCGGAGGATTTGCACCTCCAGCAGATCACAGATTCCGGAGTTGACGCTCTGGCATCATCCCGCTCGCGCAGCGCGCGAAAGGCCTGCGCCTTTCGTCCACGTCGAAATGTCACTCGGTGCTCGCGGATCGGCCTATGCGAAATTCTTGGTTGACGGTAACAGCCCAAATCACTCACTGACTCGCGGTTACGCGCGATTCTTGCGATTACTCCCCTAAAACGCCCTTCTGGCCATCGAATGATGGAAATTCGGCGGCAATCGCCACTCCCACTAGACGAATGCAAAATCGCCAATCCGTATTTCCAGCCCCTACAGGATCTGGAACGCGCGTTGGCCTGAGGGCGCCAGCCTGGGTTCCAGGCGGTAGCAAGGAGTAAACATAATCAGGTATCATCTTCTTCCATTCACGCTGCTCGACAAGCCACTCCAAATCGGCGGTTCCATCAGAAAGGGATTACCGCGCAACCGCGCACTGCATCGTCGCTAAGCAAAGGAGATTGACATGAACGCGCAGAAACAAATCACCGAGTATATTGCCACGCAACCGGAACCAAAACGCAGCGAACTGCTGGAGCTGCATGACTTCATTCTGGCGTTGATGCCAACATGTAAATTGTGGTTCCTCGATGGAAAAGACGAAAAAGGAAAAGTCGTCTCCAACCCAAACATTGGATATGGATCGCAAACCATGAATTATGCCAATGGAAAAACCAGGGAGTTCTATCAAATCGGCTTAAGTGGGAATACAACAGGCATTTCCGTCTACATTATGGGATTAGAGGACAAAAAGTACCTGTCCCAGACATTTGGCAAGTCACTCGGAAAAGCAAGCGTCACGGGATACTGCATTAAATTCAAATCACTCGCAGATATAAAAATCGACGTACTTAAGGCAGCAATACAAGATGGAATGAGACAAACAAGCATTCAACATTGATTTCAACTCGCGTAAGCGAGTTGCCATTCCTGGAAGTAGAAGTGCTGCCTCCCGGATATTCCCAATGGACGGCAACATCTTCAGCGAATCATTACCCCAGGTTCTGGGCATTTGGTCTTCACTCCCGACACCCCACCACCGCCCATCTTCCAACGGGCCTGCCGCACGCCTTGGACCCACGCACCGCGTTACAACGCACAACTAATTATGAGAGAATCCCTGCATCGCGGATTCCCCAATCCCAGGTTTTCTCAAATCAGGTTTTCTCAAATCAGGTTTTCTCAATCACGTTTCTTCAATCCGAATTGCCAATTAAGGATGCGCCCCATGCCCGAGCCCGGACTCGCCAACCTGCTCACCCTCGAAGTGGAAACCGCCGGTGAGGTGGTCGTCATCAAGTGTCACGGCAAACTGGTGTCGGGCGTGACCGATGTCCTCTACAACCGGGTCTGCCATTACTTCCCCACCGCCAAGCGCATCGTCCTCGACCTCTCTGACCTCACTTACATGGACAGCATGGGCCTCGGCACCCTCGTCCGCCTCTACGCTTCAACCAAATCCAGAGGCATCACGCTCGAGCTCGTGAACCTGGGCAAGCGCATCCGCGAACTGCTCAGCCTCACCAATCTTCTCTCAGTCTTTGCCGTAGTCGGCGAACACGGGACCACCATCCGCATGTAGCTCCTGCGCGCCCACACCACGGCGCACGGTTGCGGACCGTAGCGCCGATCTCCAGATCGGCTGTCCTGAGGGCCTCCCGGCCCTCAGATCACGCAAAGGCTTGAATGTTGGGTCGTCGCATCGCCCGTGAAAGATGCGGGCTACGCCGGATACGCCCCGCTGATGAACCCCTCAAGCGCCTGGATGTGCTGCTCCTGCCCTGAGATCACCCACTTCACCAGGTCGCCGATCGACACCACCCCAACAACCTTTTCCCCATCCAGCACAGGCAGATGGCGAATGTGATGTTGCGTCATCGTTGCCATGCACTCATCCACGGTGTGCTTCGGGCTCACAAACATCACCGGCGTCGTCATGATCTGCTCCACATGCGTCTCTTTCGACAGGTGCCCCATCAGCACGCCTTTGCGCGCGTAGTCGCGCTCACTGAAGATTCCGACCAGCCGCTCGTTTTCGATCACCAGCAGCGCGCCGATATTGTGCTTCGCCATGGTCTCCAGCGCTTCGAAAACCATCTCCTCCGGCTTCAGCGACAGAATGGAGACGTTGCCCTTGGCCTTCAGCACCAATCCAACTGTGTCGGTTCCCTTCATCGATCCTCCTGTACCATTCGACTCCGCCATATCCGGCCCGTTCTCATGCAGGCTCACCAACCTCGGCGCCCTTCCAGCAACTCAAGCCCGGGGAAATGAAGTGTATCTCAATTCGTTGTGCATTGTCCGTGCTCTCCACACGCCGGTGGCAAAAATGGTAGTCTGGTTGCGTTTTAGAAAGCGTTTACTCGGAGGCTCACGCACCATGTCCATCGTAGCCGGCGTTGACTTCGGCACTCTCAGCGTGCGCGTCACCCTTGTCGACAGCGCCCGCGGCCCCATCGGCACCGCCGCTGCCTCCTACCCGCTCAATCGCCGCCGCGAAGACCCCGACTTCGCCACCCAGTCCCACGCCGCCCAAATGTCCGCCCTCGCCCAGGCCACCCGCGACGTCCTCGCCGCCACCAACACCGACGGCCAATCCATCGCTGCCATGGCCCTCGACACCACTGGCTCCAGCGTCATTCCCGTCGGCGCCAATCTCGAACCCCTCGACGACTACTACCTCTGGTGCGACCACCGCGCCCACGCCGAAGCCGAACTCATCACCCGTCGCTCCCACGAGCTTGGCTTTGAAGGGATTGAATGGTGCGGCGGCGTCTACTCCCACGAGTGGGGATTCGCCAAATTGCTCCATTGGCTGCGCTCTAATCCAAAACTAAGAGAAAAACTCACCACCGCCCTCGAACACTGCGACATGGTAGCCGCCACCCTCTGCGGCATCACCGACCCCGCCCAAGTCCGCCGCTCCATCTGCGCCATGGGCCACAAGTGGATGTGGAACCCCAAGTGGGACGGCCTCCCGCCTCAAGACTTCCTCACAGCCGTCGACCCCCTCTTCGCCGGAATCCGCGCCAAGCTCAACGGCGCCTACCTCACCAGCGACCAGCTCGCCGGCCACCTCTCGCCCAAGTGGGCCGCCGCCCTCGGCCTCCGCGCCGGCATCCCCATCCCCGTCGGCGCGTTCGACGCCCACTGGGACGCCATCGGCTCCAACATCCGCGAAGGCGACGCCGTCAACGTCGTCGGCACCTCCACCTGCATCATCGCCATGGCCCGCCACGCCCAGCTCGTCCCCGGCGTCTGCGGAGTCGTCCCCGGCAGCGTCCATCCCGCTTACACCGGCATCGAGGCCGGCCTCTCCGCCACCGGAGACATCTTCGACGCCATCGCCCGCCGCGCCAACACCCCCCTCGCCGACCTCTCCCAGGGCCTCGCGTCCTACAAGGCAGGACAAACCGGCCTCCTCCGCCTCTCCTGGGACAACGGCGACCGCACCGTCCTCGTCAACCCCGAACTCGGTGGCGTGACGCTTGGCTGGAACCTCGTCCACACCGCGCAAGACGAGCTCTTCGCCGCCATCGAAGGCACCGCCTTCCACACCCGCATCATCCTCGAACGCATGGCCGAGCACGGCGTCCGCATCGACCGCGTCATCAACGCCGGCGGCATCCCCCAGCGCAACGAAGTCCTCAACCAGGTCTACGCCAATGTCTTCAATAAACCCGTCCTCGTCCCCGCCGGAATCCCCACCTCCCTCGGCTCAGGCATCTTCGCCCTCCTCGCAGCCGGAGCCTTCTCCACCATCGAAGAAGCCCAGGCCGCCGTCTGCCTCCCCCTCCGCACCGTCAATCCCGACCCCAAATCAGCGGCGGTCTACGAGCAGCTCTACCACCTCTACCGCGACATCTACTTCGCCCTAGGCACGCGCACCGCCGCCCCCCTCCCCCTCGGCCGCATCCTCCCCAACCTCCGCAAAATCGCCGCCGAAGCGCGTAAATCAGACTGAGTCTCGTATCAGGGCGCGAGTTTGCACGCGCCGCAACACGGCCCCAAAATGAGCTCTGTATCAGGGCTTGGCTTCAGCCAAGCCAATAGAACCGCAAAAATCAGCTTTGTATCAGGGCGCGACTTCAGTCGCGCCGATGAGACCACTAAAATGACAGCGGGCTTTAGCCCCTGCGCCTCTCAGCAGCAATTTCTGCGACAACCTCAAATCTCACGCCGCATTCGCTCATGAGCTTTGTATCAGGGCGCGACTTCAGTCGCGCCGATGAGACCACCAAAATGAACGCGGGCTTTAGCCCCTGCGCCTTTTAGCCGAATTCTCCCTCAATACTGCCAAATCTCACGCCGCCTCGCCAACGAGCTCTGTATCAGGGCGCGAGTTTACTCGCGCCGCAACAGGCCGACGAAATGAGCTCTGTATCAGGGCGCGAGTTCACTCGCGCCGACAAGACCACTAAAATGACCGCGGGCTTCAGCCCCTGCGCCACTTCGTCCCAATTTCAACGACACACCAAATCCCATCCGCCATTGCCCACATGCTTTGTATCAGGGCGCGACTTTAGTCGCGCCGATGAGACCACCAAAATGAACACGGGCTTCAGCCCCTGCGCTTCTTCTCTGCCAAATAGCCGTAGCAATACGGATATTCGCCCACCCGCTCCGCCAACCCCGCCTTTACCGGATTCTCCGCAATATACCTTCGATACCCCTCGAAACTCGCCGCATCGTCCGCCCGCGACTCCGAAAATCCAACTTGCCAAACCTCTCCCAGATAGCCGCATTCATGCTTCAGCCGATACGAAAATCCCCCCTTGATCAGCTGCATGGCCTTTTCAATCGTCGTATCCACGCCAACGCTCAACAGCACATGCAAATGATCCGGCATTACCACGAAATCCAGCACGCTGAACTTCCCCGCGGCCATATACGACCGCAGAACATCGATCAACAGCGTCGCGTTTCGTTCCGATTGCAGCAGCCGCCGCCCAGCGTGGGTCTTGGTTGTGGCAAAAAATGTCCGCCAGGAGCTTAGCGCATTTTCTTGCGGCGCATTGCGAACGGGCCGTGCCATAGCAGGGGCTAAAGCCCCGACTCCTTAATAGAAGCGCATTTCGGCGCGGCTAAAAGCCGCGCCCTGATACAAATCAAGCTGGTCAAAGTCTGCGCTCCCATATTAGCCCCAATCCCAGCGACCCGATCAAACCCCACGCCACAAAGGCAGACGGGCTTTGTATCAGGGCTCGACTTCAGTCGAGCCAATAAGGCCACCAAAATGAGCTTTGTATCAGGGCGCGAGTTTACTCGCGCCGCATCAGGCGGGTGGGCACTGTATCAGGGCGCGACTTTAGTCGCGCCGCAACAGGCCCCCAAAATGATGCGGGCTTCAGCCCCTGCGCCTCTCAGCCGCAATCCGCGCGATGCGGCCACATCTCGCGCCGCAAGGGCAGATGCGCTCTGTATCAGGGCGCGAGCTCACTCGCGCCGCAACAGCCGCCAAATAACGACGTGGGCTTCAGCCCCTGAGGCTCTGTATCAGGGCACCACTTCAGTCGCGCCAACAAGGCCAACAAAATGGACAGGGCTTCAGCCCCGGACGGGCTTTGTAATAACGGCACGGCTTTAGCCGGACCGCAAACCCTTCCAACGAAACGCCGGGCTTTAGCCCCTGCGAAACCGCGCGGCTGCCAGGGGCCACCCCAAGGCCGCCCCTCCCTGGCGTAGGTGTCCAAAAACGAATATGCTTGACAAGGAACATGACCCTATGTAGACTTTCTACATGGCATCGAATTCACCCCGCATGACCGGACCGACCCTCAAAGTGCTAGGAGAGCTCTTGAGTCGCCCCCACAACAGAATCTCGGGAGCTGAGATCTCCCGGTCGACAGGCCTTGCGTCGGGCACGCTATATCCGATTCTTTTCAGGCTGGAGGAGGCAGGGTGGCTCCAAAGTGAGTGGGAAGAGGTTACACCGTCCGAGGTGAAACGACCCCGCCGCCGACTCTACCGACTGACAGGACTCGGCGAGGCAAGTACCCGCGCATCATTTGTTGAGATTCTTCCCAAGATGCCGGAGTTCGCACTATGACGGCCGCCATTAAAACGATATTCGTCGCTATTGTGGGTCGATTCATGGCAGACGAGGTGAAGGCGTGGGCCTGCTGGCTCCATGAGACGCTACGCCGCAGCGCAGTGAAAAAGCTGCCCGCAGAATGCAGGGACCGTTACGACGAAGAATGGGAGAGTGGGCTCCACGAGATCCCAGGCGAGATATTCAGGCTTATTTATTCGCTGGGCCTGCTAAGAGCAGCCGCCGGGATCCGCAACACTGCGACGAAGGGACTCGGGGCGAGGAGAGCATTCGCGGTTCTGAAGAGACTCTCCGACCTCGCATTATCCGGCGTCGCGCTCTTCGTACTTTCCCCCCTGATGCTCGGAGCTGCAATCGCCATCAAAATAGACTCGGACGGCCCCTCCTTCTACAGCTCGGCGCGCGTCGGCAAAAAAGGCCGAACATTCCAATGCGTAAAATTCCGAACCATGTCGCTCAACGCGAGATCGCCGGTTCACGAAGGCATGCAAATGAATAAACTGGGCTCCGTCCTGTTCAACGTCACCACAGGCCCAAGAGTCACAAAGCTAGGCTCCCTCCTGCGCAGGTATTCGATTGACGAGCTTCCCCAGTTCTTCAATGTGCTGAAGGGTGACATGAGCCTTGTCGGGCCACGGCCGCCCTTACTAAGCGAGGTTATACGGGAACGCGTGCGAAACAATTCACACCCCCTTTGACTCCGCACAAGGCCTTAGAGCCCAGGCTTATGTTCAGCTAATTCGGGACCATCATTTGCGAGGCGAGAAATAAAGCGCCTCGCATATACCAAGAATCTCGCGCTATCTCACTTTCCGATGCTGAGAAGGGGCGGGTGGCCCATCCTAACCAGAATGAGGGTGCCCCGTCCTAGCTTGCTAGGGCGGGAATCGGAGAACCGGCCCCGCGAACCACGGGCAGCCCCCTCAACCCACCCCAACCCGCCATCGCCAGGATTCACTCCCGATCACCCCCTCATGTCGCCAACGCTTCTTGAGATCACCCGTCCGCCCTCCGGTCTCTACTCCCTGTTCCCTACTCCCTGTGCCCTGCTTTTGAGACCCCGATACCCTACGCCCGACACCCGAGACCCGATACCCCAGAACATCCCTGTAATCTGTCACCTGTCATCTGCATTTGCACTTGCACATAATTACCTGCTCTCGGCGCACAATGACTCCTGGAGTACATCCATGAGAACCGTTCGCAACATCACCGTGTGCGTCAGCCCCGAAATCTATCGCCAAACCAGGCTGCTCGCCGCCAAATACGACACCACCGTCACCGGCGTGGTCGCCTTTCTCCTCGAGTGGCTGCCGGATGCCCTGGAAAGGGCGCGCTATCCCGTCGGCGGAACCAAACGCAAATCGTCCTCATCTATGCCGACAGTCGGCGGAATATCGTCCGCATCGACGCCGACCGTCGCCCGCAAATCGTCCTGATCTATGCCGACCTTCGACGAAAACCGTCCTCATCTATGCCGATTTCTGAAATTGAACAGAAATCGTCCCCATCTACCCCGACTTCTTCAATCGCCCGCCCGCAAGTGGCCCAGCCCCCGCAATCGCCGGAACCCATTGCCGCCAAAGCACTTCCGGCCGACATGGCCGCCGATTCCTCCGCCCCTTGACTCAAAACATGCTCAGCCCATTTTTCGCCTGTAAAACTGTAAAAAGCACTTAACCCATATATGTTTCATCTACTTATGAGTACAGCCGATCCGCGAATACAGCGCCAGTAAAACTGTATGCCTGCATCAACCGATCCGTTCCCTGTTCCCTTCTCCCTGTTCCCTGCCTTATTGCTGCTGCTGCATCTGCTGCATGTCCTTGAACGCCTGCAACGACTCCGGGGGCTGCTGGGCCTTCTCCACCAGCACGCTCCAATCCTCGGGAATCGGCATCTTCCTATCCAGCGCCGGAGGCTCCGCGCTAGCCTCAACGTGCACAGCCACATAGAGTTCGCTCTGAGTCTTGCCGCGAAAGATCCCATGCGTCGGCGGCACGTCGGAGTAGTCGCGCCCCACAGCCGTCCGAATGTGCCGGTGATGCGCCACCAGGTTGTTGGTGGGGTCAAAGCCCACCCACCCCAGGTGCGGCAGCAGCACGTCAACCCATGCGTGTGTGGCATCCGGCGTCGAGCGGTCGTGATCTTCGCGGCTGCGGTAGAGATACCCGGACACGTACCGTGCCGGAATCTTCACATGGCGCAGCAGCGCGATCATGGTGTGGGCAAAGTCCTGGCACACGCCTTTGCCGCTAAGTATCGCCTCATCAATGGGAGAGTCCACCCGCGTGGAGCGCGGCTCGTAGTCGAAGTAGTCAAACAGCTTTTGATTCAGCTCCTGCACGAGCATGAGCGGATCGTCCCGCCGCGTCACGCCCATCTGCTTTGCAAGTTGAGTCAATGCAGGCGTTTCCACGGCGAAGGTGCTGGGCAGCAGCATCTCCCAGTAGTCGCCCTGCTCGACCATCTCGTCGAGCGCGCCCCATGCGTCAGGCGAAAGAAACGCCGGCACCTCCGGCAGAACCTGCGCTTCCACCACCGCCTCCCCCACGATCACTAACTGATTGTGTTCGCTGGGGATATCGAAGTGGTGGACGTTGTTGCCCAGGTGATCGCGATAGCTGAAGACGCGGCAGCGCGGGCTCACCGAGAGCGAAAATGCCAGGCAGTGCTGATGCGTGTCAGAGCGCGGGTTCATGCGCACTTCCATGATGCTCTCGCTGATGGGACTGGAGTAGCGGAAGCGCGTTAAATGCCTGATAGAGAAGTAGTTCATCTCGCCCTCTAAACTGCCAGCGCCGACTGGATGGAATACTGCACATAGTAGCGGTAGATCAGATCGTGAATCCGGGTACATTCCTCGCGGATCTTGTGCAGAAACGCCGCCGTATCCCCCGCCAGTATCTCGTTGATCGTTGTATACCCCAGACTCGCCTGCAGCCGCCCAATCACAGCAATTAATTCGTCCGATGCGCGGCGCCCGCCGGTCCGCTGAATCGCGTTCACCGCGTCCCGCATACCGTCCACCGTGTACCGGATGGCGTGCGGAAAGTCCTCATTCAAAAGCAGAAACTCCAGGATGCGGTCCGGCGAAACATCCGCCGTATACACCTGGCAGTATGCCTCGAACGACGTGCAGCAGCGAAGCAGGCCCACCATCTCAAGGTACTGGTAGCCGGAGTGATCGCGCTCGTGCTCTCCAAGCAGGTGGGGCTGGTAGATCTCCAGCAGCGTGGCGGTTGCGTATGCCCGCTCAAGGTAGCGCCCCAGGCGAATGAACTGCCATCCCTGCCCATGAATCATGGTTGTGTCGCTAACGCCTTTGAACAGGTGAATGCCGTCGATGATGGAGGCCAGCGCGTCGTTGATGCTGGTGCGGAATTGCGCCTGCGCATGGGGCGAGTGCATCTGATGAAAGAGCCGGTTGAGCCGCTGCCACTGCTCACTCGAGATTTCCTCGCGCACCTGGCGAGCATTTTCCCGCGCGCCATTCACCGCGAAGGTCACTGAAAGCGGGTTGAGGCTATCGAACACCAGGTCTCGCGCCATTGATTCCAGATCGCCATTCCACTCCATGTCTTCCGGGCGGCCCAGCGCCGACATCAGCCGTGTCCAACGCTCTTCCAGCGAAGTGCTGCCCGTGTCGAGCATCAGGCCCATGGTCACATCGAGCTGGCGCAGGGTATTCTCGGCGCGCTCAAGATAGCGGCTCATCCAGTACAAGCTGTCGGCAACCCGCGATAACATCTTTCCGCTCTCTCTCGAAGAATCCGCGTTCGAATTCCAATAGCCTAGTTTTCCAAAACCCAGGTATCTTTGCTGCCACCGCCCTGGGATGAGTTCACCACCAGCGAACCCTTCTCCAGCGCAACCCGTGTCAGGCCTCCCGGCACAATGTTCACCTTGTCACCAAACAAAACATAGGGCCGCAGGTCAACGTGGCGCGGCTCAAGGTGATTGCCGATCAGGCAGGGCGCTCGGGAAAAGTCGAGGGTAGGCTGCGCAATGTAGTTGCGGGGATTCGCCTCGATCTGGCGCGCGAACTCTTCGCGTTGGCGCGCAGTGGACTTTGGCCCGATCAGCATTCCGTAGCCGCCACTCTCGCCCACCGCTTTAACCACCAGCTTGTCCAGATTTGCGAGCACGTGCTGCCGCTCTTTCTCTTCGCTCAGCAAATAGGTTTCCACATTGGGCAGGATCGGATCTTCATTGAGGTAGTACTTGATGATTTTCGGCACGTAGGCGTATACCGCCTTGTCATCCGCCAGTCCCGTGCCGAAGGCGTTTGTCACGGTCACATTGCCGGCTCGATAAGCATTGAACAGGCCCGCGCATCCCAGCGCCGAATCCGCGCGGAAGATGAGCGGATCGCTGAAGTCGTCATCGACGCGACGATAGATGACGTCGACGCGGCGGAGCCCATCGGTGGTTCGCATGTAGACCACGTTGTCGTGGGTGACCAGATCGCGACCTTCCACCAGGTCGATGCCCATCTGGCGCGCCAGGTAGGTGTGCTCGAAGTACGCGGAGTTGAATACCCCCGGGGTCAGAAGGACGATGTTCGGCTCGGGCCGGCCCTCCGGCGCCAGCGAGCGAAGCGTCGCCAAGAGCAGTTGCGGATAGTGCTCGATTGGGCGAACGCCATAGCTGTGGAACAATTGCGGGAACGTCCGCTTCATTACACGGCGGTTGGTGAGCATGTAGCTCACACCCGAAGGCACGCGCAGGTTGTCCTCGAGGACCACGTACTCACCTTCACCCACGCGCAACAGGTCACTGCCAACCACAGCGATGTAGACGTTGCGCGGAACCTGCAACCCGCGCATCTGGCGGCGGTAGTGCTTGCAACTGTAAACCAGGTCGCGCGGCACAACCTTGTCGCTGAGAATCTTCGCGTCGGAGTAAACGTCTTTGAGGAACTGATTGAGCGCTGTAATGCGCTGTGTGAGGCCACGCTCAACGCGGTCCCACTCGGCCGCGGTGACAAGGCGCGGCACCAGATCATAGGGGAAGATGCGCTCCGTACCCTCGTCGCGCCCATAGACGGTAAACGTGATGCCCTGGGTGAGAAACGACAGGTCGGCTGACTGCTTGCGGCGCTGCAGTTCTTCCTGCGGCAGTTTGGCTAAAGCCTCTGCGAGCGCCCGATAGTGCGGGCGCACCTCGCCCGTGGACTCGCGCATCTCGTCGAATGCCTTGTCCAGCGGATAATCTCCGAAGAGAGTCTCCAGTTCCTCGGTGGGTCCAGCGCTCATGCGTGCTTGCGGCTTCCCTAATGCGGAATTCAGGGCCTCGGCTGCGATCGGATTGTTGCAGGAAGATTGCCAATCCCGGCTTCCCGTACAGCAAACTGGTCTCGCCTAACCCTGATTCTTTGCTTTTAACACACGCAGCCTAAGAGAGCCATCAGGATGGACTAAAGGTCGAGCCAGGTTCCGATCTGTAAACGGGAGTATTCCCGCATCCTCGATCAGTTCATTCCTGGAACGGCTCGCCCCGTCGCTCGAGCTGGTCTGAAACTTCTGCCAGCCCTGCCAAACCCGCCCCGATCAACTAATCTTGTACTAACAGGAGGCCGTCCTCACTCATGCGTTTTCGATCCTCGGTAGCCCTGCTCACCCTCTTCATCGCCCCCCTTGCTGTCTCGTCCCGTTTGTCGGCGCAGGCACCGCCCGCGGCGCCCACCCCTCCTCCGGAAGACGCGGTTCGCGCGCACTACACCAAGTACGAGTTCCGCATTCCCATGCGCGACGGCAAGCGCCTTTTCACCGCTGTGTACGTACCTAAGGATGCGGCTGGAGGGCCATACCCCTTTCTTATGGACCGCACGCCGTATAGCGTCGCTCCCTACGGCGAAGACCGCTACCCGCGCTCGCTGGGGCCGTCTCCCGAGTTTCAAAACAGCGGCTACATCTTCGTCTACCAGGATGTGCGTGGCCGCTGGATGAGCGAGGGCGAGTTCGTTGAGATGCGTCCGCACATCGACGACAAGAAGTCGCCGCAGGACGTCGATGACGCCTCAGACACCTATGACACCATTGAGTTCCTGTTGAAGCACGTTCCTAATAACAACGGCAAAGTCGGCATCTGGGGCATCTCCTACCCCGGCTTCTATACCTCGGCGTCCATCATCGACTCGCACCCCGCCTTGGTAGCCGCCAGTCCCCAGGCGCCAATGACCGACCTCTTCATGGGCGATGACGCCTACCACGGCGGAGCGTTCATGCTCGAGGCAAACTTCGGCTTCTACGCGCCGTTCTTCCATCCCCAGGACGGCCCGCAGACCCCCAAACCGACCGTCCCCTTCGACTTCGGAACCCCCGACCACTACAAGTTCTTCCTCAACGCAGGCGACCTCGCGAACCTCGAAAAGGTCTACCTCAAAGGCTCCAACTGGCTCTTCACCGACCAGATGAATCACGACACTTACGATGCCTACTGGCAGGCGCGCGACCTTTCCCGCCACATGAAGAACGTGAAATGCGCGGTTCTCGTGGTGGGAGGCTGGTACGACGCAGAAGACCTCGCCGGCCCCTACCGCACCTTCAACGCCATCAACAAATTCAACCCCTCCACGCCCACCACGCTTGTGGAGGGCCCCTGGGTCCACGGCGGCTGGGCGCGTGGCGAGGGCTCCCACCTGGGCGACGCTCAATTCAACGCCAAAACCAGCGAGTACTTCCGCACCAACCTCCAATTCCCCTTCTTTGAGCACTATCTGAAGGGCAAAGGAAAGGAGTTACCGCACGCGGTCGTCTTTGAGACGGGCACAGACGTCTGGCGCAGTTTGGATGCCTGGCCACCAAAGGGCGCCGCACCCCAGACTCTTTACTTCCACTCGGGCGGCAAGCTCAGCTTCGAGCCTCCCACGGAAGCAAAGGCAGCGGACGAGTATGTCTCCGATCCAGACCACCCCGTACCATTTGTCGGCTACACAACTGACACTGTTCCGCAGCGCTACATGGTCGACGATCAGCGCTTCGCCTCCTATCGCCCCGATGTGCTGGTCTACGAAACAGAACCGCTTGAGCAGGACGTGACCATCGCCGGGCCAATTTCGCCGAAGCTGAAGATTGTGAGCACCGCGACGGACTCCGATTTCGATGTGAAGCTTATCGACGTTTACCCCGACAACTATCCCGACCCCGACGACTCGCTCAATGGCAACAAACGCATCCTGGATGCCCCTCCCCTGCAAATGGGCGGCTACCAGCAATTGCTGCGCGGGGAACCATTCCGGGCAAAGTTCCGTAACAGCTGGGAGAAGCCCGAGCCACTCGTCCCCGGCAAAGAAGCCGACATCAACTTCACCATGCCCGATCTCTTTCACACCTTCCGCCGCGGCCATCGCATCATGATTCAGGTGCAGAGCTCGTGGTTCCCGCTCACCGATCGTAATCCGCAGACATTCACGGACATTCCCTACGCGAAGCCATCCGACTTCCAGAAGGCCACCGAGCAGATCCTGCGCCAAAAGGATGAGCCCTCCGGAGTCGAAGTCCTGATCCTGCCGCAGAGTTGATTGTGATCTGGCAGGAACTTTTCAATTTCCCGCCCCCGACCGCCGGGGCACGCATGATAATGGATGTTTCGGCCAGTTGCAGGTCAATTCCGGCCGATGCTGAATCCCGAATCCGAATACCGATCCTGAATGAGGGTTAAATGCAAACTCGAACCTTTCGCTCTTTAGTTCTGCTTCCAGCCGCGCTCCTTGTTGCCACCCTGCCCATGGTCCAAGCCGAAGAGGGCATGTGGACATTCGACAACCCGCCGTTGAAGCTGTTGAAGGAAAAGTACAACTTCGTTCCCAGCCAGGCCTGGCTCGATCATCTGCGCCTTTCGAGCGTGCGGTTGAATGACGGCGGATCGGGGTCGTTCGTCAGCCCCAATGGCCTGCTGCTGACCAATCACCATGTGGCGCGTGGCCAACTGCAGAAAAACACCACGGCGGAACACAACTACCTGCGCGACGGCTTCTATGCCACCACGCCCGACGAGGAGATGAAGTCTCCCGATCTCGAGGTAAACGTTCTGGTGGCCATGAAGGACGTGACCGCACGCGTCCAGGGTGCCGCCATGGGCATCAGCGACCCGGCAAAGGCCCTGAAGGCCCGCGATGCTGAAGAAGCTGCAATCGAGAAAGAAGGCAAGGAATCGTCCGGCGGTCTCCGCTCTGACGTTGTCTCTTTCTATAACGGCGGCGAGTACTGGCTCTACCAATACCAGGTCTACACCGATGTCCGGCTAGTCTTTGCACCCGAGCAGCAGGCAGCATTCTTCGGCGGCGATCCTGACAATTTCACCTATCCCCGCTACGACATCGACATGGCGCTCTTCCGTGTCTACAAAGACGGCAAGCCCCTCCACACCGACAACTTTCTCAAGTGGAGCGCCAAGGGCGCCGCGCCGGGCGAACTGACCTTCATCTCCGGCCACCCCGGCTCAACCGAGCGCGATGACACGGTCGCCCAACTGCTGATGCAGCGTGACGTCATCGGGCCCGCCGTGACCGAATACCTTGAGCGCCGAGTCGCCACCGCAGAGGCGTTCGCGGCCGAAAGTCCGGAAAACGCCCGCCTGGTCGGCAGCACCATTTTCGGCTTGCAGAACAGTCTCAAGGTTTACATCGGCCGCCGCGATGCCCTCGCGGACAAGGCAATCCTCGCCAAGAAAGAGGCGGAAGAGAAGGACTTCCGCATGAAGGTGGATGCCAACCCCGAGTGGAAGAAAGAGTACGGCGACGCGTGGGACACCATTGCCCGCGTTGAAGAACAGGTGAAGCCCGAGATCAAGGGCCAGCTCTTCCGTCGTGCCGACAGCCAACTCTTCAGCTTCGCACTCAACATCGTTCAATACGTCGCCGAGATCAAGAAGCCCGACGCCGACCGTCTGCCTCAGTTCTATGACGCAGGCCTCGAGTCGCTTCTTTTCCGGCTCAAATCTCCGGCCCCGATCTATGTCTCGACCGAGAAGCTCTACATGAAGGCCGCTATTAAGCTAGGCGAGGAGAAGTTAGGTGAAAATGACCCGTACTTCCAGGCCATTTTGCAGGGCAAGCCGGTGGACTCCAGCGTGGATGTCCTCATTGACGGCACCAAGCTTGCCGATCCGGCCTTCCGTAAAGCCCTGATCGACGGCGGCGAAGCTGCAGTCGCCGCGTCGACTGACCCCATGATCGAGGCGGCCCGCCGCGTGGATCCAATCGTGCGCGCCAACTACCACCACGTCCACGACACGATCTCCAGCGTCATCACCCCGGCTGAAGAAAAGCTGGGGAAGGCGCGCTTCCTGGTGTACGGCAAGGACCACTATCCCGACGCTACCTTCACCCTGCGGCTCAGCTATGGGGCTGTTGAGGGCTACCCCTACAACGGCACCATCGCCCCGCCATTCACCACCTATTACGGCCTCTGGGACCGTGCGACCAGCTTTAGTGACAAGCCGCCCTTCGACCTGACACCAAAGGAAGAAGCTGCTCGCGACAAAATCGACCTCGCCACTCCGCTCGACTTTGTCACCACGGGCGACATCATCGGCGGCAACTCTGGTTCCCCCGTGGTCAACCGAGACGGTGAACTCGTCGGCCTGATTTTCGATGGAGACATCGAGTCCCTGGCTGGCGACTTCGTCTACGACGGCACAAAGAACCGCGCCGTCGCTGTGCACTCTGCCGGAATGATCGAGGCGCTGCGCAAGATTTACAGCGCAGGCGCTCTCGCGGACGAACTGCAGGGCAAGTAACACTTCAACCGAAAATCAAAAACAAAATGGGGAGCTAGTCGGGCTCCCCATTTTGCTGCCTGCTGACCATGCTCTACCCTGCATTTCTCACAGACGGTCGGACGCCACGGAATTCAAGGTCTGGTGAGGTATCTGAGGGCCGGGAGGCCAGGACAGCCGATCTGGAGATCGGCGCTACGATTTTCGGCGACCTGTGAGAAATGCAGGCTACTGCTGCATCAAAGCAGTCCCCGGCAATGTAACCGACCCCATCCGGCCTGATTTTTCATCTACAACGAGCACCCGCAGCGATCCGGTTCCCGGCTTCAGAGTGACCGCATATTCAAATGGAACGCCCCCTGTCACCAACTTGTCGTATGTAGCCTGGGTGAGCCGTAGCCCAAGAGTCTGCCCTTCCAGTTCGGCATGCAGCCCGTCATCGTCGCGCTGCACAAAGAAGATATCCAGCTTGTCCATCCATCGCCCGCCCCGCAGCTCAAGGGCCAGATCGGTTTCAGCCATATTGATTTTGACGGATGGGCTAGCCGGTTCCTTGTCCACGGTCGCAGTCAGCCTGATCTCTGCCGCGTCCGCGGGCTGCCAGATTGCCTGCCGGAACCGCTCCTTGAGAGTGGTCGGCTCCTGGGCGTAGAGATACCCGGAGCGGCCGCGGACAGTGAGGCCTTTCTTGTCCACGAGCTTGAGCAGAACGGTGTGATACTGGCCATCCGCCGGTGTATCGGGATAGAACCCGACCTGGTAGGTGGCGTGACCATCTTCCACAATGCTTCCCAGGTCCGCGGCCAGGTCGCCAGAGCGGCGGATGATCCGTCCGCCGGTAGCATCCGCAACCTGCCGGATAGGCCCCTGAATCGGCCGCATATCCTGGAGCATCGAGGCTTTGACACGGCCCGCATCCATCTCTCGGGGCGGCGCTGGGCCCATCTCCTTGGCTGCCGGCGCCAGCTCCACGTTGCGGTTCTGCGTGTCCGCGCCGATTCCGCCTGCCTCCAACTGCGACACGTCAAGCGGATAGACCGCAACATGGGCATCGTTCATCGCTTCCTGGGCATGCAGGGCATACGCGTCAACCGAGGTGGTGTTCTTGTCCACTCCGACGGCCTGGTCGGCCCAGTCGACGAGAACATTGTCGCTGGCGATCCAAACCAGGCTTTTATGTCCCGGCACTGACGCGAGATGCCGCGCCACACCCAGCAGAATGATCAGCGAGGCTCGTCCGGGGTTGCTTCCCGCCTTGAGCAGTTGCGGATCGATCGGGGACTGAAAATCTGGAACATCACACTGGTTGCCGTTCACAGAGTTCAGGTCAGCGGCACTGTGCACCGTCTCGAACTGCTGCCGGTTGCGGGTCTCATCCTCCTGCCCGTTGGCGGCGGACTGCGCTGTTGGCATCCACTTCTTGAGCCGCGCAATCATTGCCGCATGATCGGTAGTAATCTCCGTGAGCACGCGAAACCCGCTGCCGGAGATGGTGTACAAACCAACTCTTTCCTCCGGAGCCATGGCGAGGAGAAATTTGAGAATCTGCCCTCGAGCATAGGACAGGTCGCTCCACGCAATGTGGCTCTCGTCGATGAGCAACACGGTTGTGTTGACCTCTGCAGCAATTGACTTGGTCGGCGCTGGATTGCTGATTGGCGCGCCTGCCGCGTCGCTCGCCGGCTGATTGGAGTAGGTGGGAGTCTTGGCAATTGCACTTCCATCAGGGGCTGCCGAAGCCGAAGAAAGAGCAGCGGCAGAAGTGGCACGCACCGCATAAGAGTTGAAGAACTTGACTTCCTGTTGCCGCCCATTGTCGTAGACGGCAAAGTCCTTGGCCTTCAGACCCGTCACCGGCTTGCCCTTCTTGTCCACAACAACTACCCCGACATCGACCAGCCGGGAAGTCACTTTGAGAACAAACCAGCCAGGCTGCGGCACAGACGAGTTTATGGGTGTATCAGGAAGTTTGCCGGCTACCCCTACGCTCATCTCAGGCTCAGCAGGCGCGGGAATTGGCGCAGGAAGGCCAGCCTCAGTTTCGGCTGCAGGAGCGGGCATCTCCACGGTTGCGGCAGGGACCGGGGCATTGGCTTCAGCAGCAAGCGGCGTGCTGGTCTCCGCAGGCTTGGCAGGCTCGGCACTAACGGTTGCGGGGGGCTGGAGTGCGACATTCCCGGGAACGTCTGCCGGTGTTCCATCTTCTCCGTCGGTCAGTATCCGCATTTCCGTACGCAACTGATGGTACTGCGAAAACTCCACATCATTGAGCAGTGTCTGGAGCGGGTCATGATCCAGAACCGAGTGCGCTCCATTCGAAACATGGCCATAGCGCATCTCAGAAAGCGCAACACTTCGCGTGGGGCAGATTATGGCTTTGCCGCCGATCTCCACCGTGCCATATTCCACCATAATGGCGGCTCTAGTGAGAGGGTCGCCCAGTGCAAGCTGCGCATCCACAGTGATCCGCAAAACGGCGCCTGTTGCAGGATCGACCTTCATTTCGCCGTGGTAACCCGGCCGCTCCCGAAACTGGTGTATCGAATCCGTCCCATCGTATGCGCCGAGGTCCTGCGGCCGGGCAGTGGCACGCGACCTCTGACTCGGCCCCTCATACGCGTCGGGGGTGCTCCCGTCCCGCGACTGAACCAGGTAGTGCGACCTCTGACTTGGAACCTCATAACTGAACACCCCTTCAGGCCCATTTGCGCCCTGTTCCCAGTGACTCCAAGCCAGCTTGCTCTGCGCGGCATCGAGGAGAACTATGCTGAGAATGGGCCCAAACTCTCCCCAGGAAACCAGCCCCTGCTCCTTCGCCTCACCTTTAATGGGCCTACCCGGCCCTGCTTCCACCATCTCCTGGCCATCCCGATAGATGACCGAGCGGGCGGAACTGCCCACATAGTGCAAGGGCAGATAGGAGTAGGTAACCTGCGGCCGGTCCTCAAACCGGGTGGTCTCCCTGGTCGCGAAGAAGTTGGGCAACTCGTGAACGGTCTTTGTCACATAGGTGACGACCAGAGACATAATCTGCCGCTGTTCAACCGGGGTGGGCTGCGGTATCGCGGGAATCCCGGTTGCCGGGAGATTGAGAAACTCTGCTCGGTCTGCAAGAGCCGTGAGTGCCTGCATCGCCTTCTCGCCCGGCATCTCTTCGCGCAGTTGTGCGAGTTTGACGGGACCAAGCCGTTCGGTCAGCTCAAGTTCAGACAACTGCTGGGCTACATCTGCGTCTTGTTGGTTACGCGCCGCTGCCAACGCCTGTTGCAGCTGCTCAATCGTAACCGGCTTGCTGGCAAAGGTTGGCAAAACCGCTGCCGCCAGGAACACCAGAACCGCCAGCAATTTGAAATCTTGCCTGCGCAGTCTGCATTTGACCTTCGCTTTTGCGGTATTGTTCTCGGGGAGCACTGGGTCCTTCTGCATCGCAACCGGGTTGATTGTGAGGCCCGCTCGGTCGAAATCGACTGGGAACCAATGACTGCTCCTCAGATCTTTTTCCCGCGGCCTTTTGCTCTGGGTGGGCAGGTCGACTCGCGAATTACCAACTCCGGCAGAATTGGCACCGAGTCGGGAAACGTAGCTTGGCCGCGAATCCTTTGCAGCAAAATCCGCGCAGCTACCTTGCCCATATTCTGGAGTGGCTGACGAATCGTTGTAAGGCTTGGGTTGTGGTAAGCCGCGCCCTGAATGTCGTCAAAACCCACCACTGAAACATCGTCTGGAACCGCGAAGCCGTGATCTTTCAGGGCCCGGATCGCTCCAAAAGCCGACATGTCGTTGTAGCAAACGAGTGCCGTGAAATCAACGCCTCGATTGACAAGCTCTGTCACCGGCGCCACACCCATTACCGGCGAGGACTCGCGCGTTTCAATTGCAGCCGTCATCGACGCGGGAACCTCCAGCTTCAGATCTCTGGCGACCGCCATAAGACATGCCCAACGCTCGTCGGCGTCGGAGCTGTGGCTTCCGCCCCGCATGAATGCGATCTTGCGGTGCCCAAGCTGATAAAGGTGGCGCAGCAGCAACTCCGCGGCGCGGCGCTGATCGAGCACCACGTTGGTAACGCCCTCAATCTCCTTGTGCCCTGAAACCGCCACCACCGGAACATTCATGCTGTGTTCCAGAACTGTGTCCACAAGGATGAACCCCTCGACTGCCCGGTCAAGCAACAGGCGCGGATACTCTTCAATCAGGTCCGGTTTGCGCCGATGGCTGGCCGTGAGGTAGAAGTATCCCTCCTCGATCAGCAGCTCTTCCACGCCGCTCAAGACCTGCGTTGCATACTGATCGTTGAGGTCCGGCACAAGAACGCCCACCGAGAAGCTCTGCCGTTTGCGCAGGGATCGCGCATAGAAACTTGGGCGGTAGCCGAACTTCGCCGCAGCATCCTTCACGCGGTCCCGCGTATCCTGCGGAATCGACCGCACTCCAGGCGCGTTATTCAGCACAAGGGAGATGGTCGCCGGGGAAAGGTTCAAGTATTCTCCCAGCGTTCGGAGACTGATCGGCTGCCCCGGCTGCGGTTCAGCGCCTGTTTTCCCTCGTTTGACCATTGCTCAATGTTGTAACACTGTTTGGCTACGATTGGCCTCGATTTCGATCACTGCGGGGGTTACCGCGGATGCCCCTCAGAGCCCGATTCGCGTGTACGAATTTACGCCGATTCTGGTATTGTCATCTTGTTGATCTTGAACGACTCTCGGGTAACAGGTCCGGGAGTTCGCAACTCCCAAATCCCTTGAACCGGTGCTCGTTTTCGACTCCTTGAAGACTGAGTCTCATTTCAGCCTGCTCCCGGAAGAGAAAGTTTCGTCTAAATTGCCTATATTCTGCCCCACATTTGAAAGACGGAACTGACGAAAGAGTCCAAATGCATTCAAATGAAGAAATGCAAAGCGGCATTACTGTGATTGGCCTGGGGCGGATTGGGTGTGTTACGGCCGGTTGCCTCGCCGAGACAGGCCATCAAGTTTGGGGCGTCGACTCAAACGCCGCCCGCGTCGCTTCCGTCGCAGCCGGCCACCCGCCCTTCCACGAGAATCTGCTTCAGCCGATCATTGAGCGTGCCGTGAAGGCAGGCAAACTCACCGCTGCCGGCGATCTGCGGCTCGCGCTTTCTCAATCCTCCGTTGTAATGGTCTGCATCAACACTGAGGCTCCCTCAGTCAACGACCCAGCCCTCCAGGGCCTTGTCCACCTCGTCAACGACATCCTCCAGGCCCATCGCGACGGCATCTTTAACGGCACCATCGTGATTCGCAGTACGGTCCCTCCGGGTACCTGCGATCAACTCATCCGTCCCATGCTCCGCTCCTCCGGGCTTGGACTCGCGTCCAATCCCGAGTTCCTCCGGGAAGGCTCCTCCGTCAAGGACTTCATGGAGCCATCAATCATCGTGGTTGGAGGCGAGACGCCAGGGCACATCCAACCTGTCGCAGACCTCTACACATCCATGGGCTGCGGAGTCACGGTGGTTGGATTGCGTGAAGCCGAGATCATCAAATACGCCTGCAACGTTTTTCACGCGCTCAAGATCTGCTTCGCCAACGAACTGGGTGACCTCTGCAGCGCACTTCAGATCGATGGCCAGCGCGTGATGGAGGTGCTTCGCAGCGACACCAAGCTCAACGCTTCCGCAGCCTATCTCCGGCCTGGATTTGCTTTCGGCGGCTATTGCCTGCCCAAGGATACGCGCGCGCTGAATGTCTGCGCCGGGGACCTCGGTCTTGACCTTCCGCTGCTTGCCTCGATCATGTCCAGCAACGATCGTCATCTCAGCCGCGCCATTGATGCGGTGACGGAGCTTGGAAAAAAGCGCATCGGCGTCTACGGCATCTCATTCAAGGGCGGCACAGACGACTTTCGCCAGAGCCCCGCGCTCACACTCGTCAACGAGCTCAACAATCGCGGCATGGAGGTTCTCCTCTTCGATCCGACGATCGTCGCCGTTCAACAGAACTCTCCGTCGGTGGCGATTGCGGACAGCGTTCTGGATCGCCTTTCACCAAACCTCGATGCATGGCTCACCACGATTGATGCCATCGCGCTTACGCAGGCCGCACCTGCTGAAACCATGAACAGAATTCTTGCCAGCGGACTTCCCATCCTCGATCTCGCCAGTAATTCGGTCTTCGCGCCGAAACTTATGGGAGTCCATGCGTGAATCAGGCCTCGATCACCATTGCGCCTGACGGCCCGCTCATCATCCCAGCATCCGACGATTCGATCGCACTTTCAGTGGTCGTGCCCACATTCAAGGAGTCGGAGAACATCGGCCTGTTTCTTGAAGCGCTTTGCGATTCGCTCGATCCAGTTCTCCCCGGCGCATACGAGATCGTAGTGATGGACGATGACAGCCCCGACGGCACGCTCGATGTTGCCGCCGCAGTCGCCGCCTCTCGCCCCCAGGTGCGGTTGGTGAAGCGCTTGAACAAGCGCGAACTTTCCACTGCCGTGATCCGCGGCTGGCAGCTTTCGCGGGGGCAAGTGCTGTCAACTATCAATGCGGACTTCCAGCACCCGCCTGCGCTGATCGCCGGGCTTTGGCAGTCGATCCAGACAAACGACCTAGTCGTCGCCAGTCGCTATTGCAAGGGTGGCGGCGTGGGCAACTGGTCGATCTACAGAAGGATCCTCTCGCGCGGCGCCAGCCTGATCGGCCAGATCATTCTTCCCCAGGTCTATAATCGAACCACCGACCCGCTCAGTGGCTGTTACATGTTTCGCCGCCAGGCGATCGTGAACGTAGAACTGAATCCCCTCGGCTACAAGAGCCTGATTGAAATCCTTGTCCGCGGCAGGGTTCGCACCATCGCCGAGTTCCCTTACCAGATGCGGGAGCGAGAGCGTGGCGCAAGCAAGGCTACCGGCGCCCGGTCGCTCGACTACGTCAAGCAGTTAATCCGATTGAGAAAGGCCTGGAACAAGGCTCGACAATGACCATTCTCTTTGGCGCTCTCCTATTGCTTGCCGTGCTCGCCGGATTGTTTCTCGTAATCAGATACCGCAACTTCGATCCAATCGACCGGCTGATTATCGCTGCCCTGCCTGCGCTGGGTACGCTCAGTTGCATAGCACTCTTCGTCATGGTCAAGGCTCAGCCACTCGACCTTTGGAGCGATGTACGCCTGGCCCGCACCTTTGCCATCTTTTACGGCTTCAAGCTTTATCCGAGCGCCGACACAACCGGCCCCATACTTGGCACTCTCCACTTGCCTGTCAGTCATCTGCTTTTCGGCCCGGCAATCCTCGCGCCATCCGCAACCTCAGCAATCTTTGTGGCGTGCGTCATCGCCGTTGCGCTCGTGCTGGTTCCGCTCTTCTGGCTCTTTTGTTTCCCCGGATTTGTTCGGTCCAGGAGCCTGCATACGGCACTGTTTGCACTCACCGCTTCCGGGTTTCTAATCCTCACCGGCGGCGGCAGCCCAACAAAGTTCATGATTGTTCACACCGATGCGGCTGCCGTCGGCCTGGCAACTCTTGCCGCGGGGCTTCTCTGTTCCACGCGCAGTCCGATCGGATGGCGACGGCTGCTCCTCTCTGCACTTTGCGCAACCCTTTCGGTCGGGGCGAAGCAGACCATGGTGTCGCTTGTCGTGGCGCTCTGCCTTTTTGTCCTCGTCGCCGACGGCCTGCGCACCACGCTGCGTTACGTTCTCTACCTCATCGGCAGCGGTATCGCATTTGCCGTCCTCTGCTTTGTGCTCTTCCGCCCGGCACGCGATTTCCTGTTCAACACCGTCACGCTCGCCACACACCGGCCCGGCAGAGGAGCAGGCTTCTCAGTCTTCGAGTCAGTCATCAAGGACTCGCTGTATGCAGTGCTACCCTGCGCACTCGGAATGATTACATTCGCGTTCCTCTGGCTCTGCCGCAAAGGCTCGGCCAGGGGTGTCCGCGCGCTCTTGTCGGAACACCGCTGGCTTGTTTTCCCGCTCGTCGGTTTGTTGCTCGCACCCCTGACGATCAAGGCACGCATGACGATCGGCGGCGCAGAGAATCACGCGGCGATCTTCTCTTTCTTCTTCTTTGTTGGCACCGGCCTTGCACTGCTTCAGTTCATGAGCAACGATGCTGTGCCATCTCACCGGCTGGCCGCCAAACTGATCGCTGGCCTGATGATTGCGTACAGCATTCCAGGCGTCTTCGAGAGAGTTCACTCCACCATGTTTATGCTCCGCCAGTCGCCTAACTACGAAGCAGTCGTGGAGCAATACGAGCGTCAACCTCACGAAACCACCTACTTTGCAGACGCTCCCCTCGCCATCTTCTATAGCGAAAAACGCTTCTACCATGCAGATACGATGCTGGTCGACCGCGAGGACGGAGGCCGGCCCATCAGCGCCGCGCAGTTTGTATCAGCCATCCCCGCGAACCCGCAACGCGTTGTTGTTCCCGAGGGCCTGCGGCAGTCTCGTGTCCTTCAGGATTACCTTACCGGATGGACCGCGGGAGCTGATGCCGCACTGCCTGGAATGACTGTGTACGAGCGTCCCAAGGCTGCTGCCACACCAGCCGTGGCGCAATAACAATCGTGGCGGCGCCGGCTCTGACGTGAGTCATGAACATGCGCCCAGGGCAAACTTACAAGTCCATGGAGGGCTGAAGTGGGACTACCTGGCCGGCGTCTTCAAGCCCAGCGCTTCGATGTACCCGGAATTGACGCGGCAATGCTCCAGGCGCACATTCTCAAGCAGATCGTGCATGGCAGCCTTAATGTGTTCCTCTGAAGGACGAGCAGCAATCTGCTTTTCAGCGTCGCCTGTACGCCCAGTAGTCGTGGCGAACGCAACGATCTCATCCCAGTTGGCAGGCTTCTGCCAACTTACGAACGCTGACCCCGCGGCCATCTTCTTATAGGGCCAGAACGTCCAACCTATGTTGTCCTTCTCAAGCACGGTGCGGAAATCCCGCACCCAGCCATCGTTGTTCTCGCCGGATTCACCCAGCCAGATCGGCACCTTGTAGCGGTCCCGGAAGTCCAGGTACGGCTGAATTGCCTCCCGATTGGGCGGCATCCAGTACTTGTGAAAGGTGTACATGACATTCGAGTCAAAGGGTGGCCCGAAGACGTCGAAGTTCGTGTCCCACTGCGCTCCGCCCAGAATGATCACATGGTTCGAATCCACTTGCCGGATTGCCGCAGTCACACGCCGATAAATCGGCTCCAGCGCGGTGTTGTATTTCTTCAACTCTGGGAAGTGGGGGATCGGCTCATTGAGAAGGTCGTAGCCGAGCACCGTCGGGTTATTGCGGTAATGCTCTGCGATCCGCTTCCAGATGCCGATAAGCTGACTCTGCGCTTCAGGCGAATCATAAAGCCATGGGTAGCTCCAACTGTCGTCGATATTGGTGCCTGTCTGGCCTCCCGGCGCGCAGTGCATATCGAGAATCACGTAGAGGTGATACCTGGCCGCCCAACCGACCACACGATCAAGCAGCGCAAAGCCCTCCTCATTTCCCGGCGTGAAGAACTTGTAGTGGAGTGGAATGCGGATGGAGTTCGCCCCCGTGTCGCGCAGAAAGCGAATGTCGTCCTCCGTCACGTACGCATCGCGGTAGGCGCGCCAGAACTCAGCGGATGCCTCGGGGCCGACCAACTCGTTGAAGAACCCTTCGATCTCGCGCGGAGATTCCGGTCCTCCCTTGAAGCCAAACATGTAACCTTCCGGCTCCAGCCAGTTGCCAAGGCTCGTCCCCCGCAAGAGCAATTGGTGGCCATCCGGCGTGACCAGGTCTTTTCCCGCAGCGTGTACAAAACGTGTCTGAGCTGGCAGCAGTGTTGAAACCGCCACGAGCAAGCAGGCAATCCTCGTCAAGTTCTTCATAGCTTCTCTCCGCTCCAGCTTTTCACTTTGCAGGTTGATCGGTGCGGCAGTTTTTGCCGAAATCCATCATAGTGCCACCAGCACAAACAATGTTCCCTCGAGGCAAGTCCAAATCCCACATCAAGGCACCGCTCAAGTGGCTGGCTTGAGAACTCCGCCCCAAGGACCGCGAGTGACTTGGCATTCTGTTCGGTCCTCCGGAGCGAGCGCCGCCCCGACGCGTCGACATCACCGTACTTACGGTAAACTGGTTCCAGTCATCGGCATTCCCGCTGCGGAGAGCTGGCCGAGTGGTTGATGGCATCGGTCTTGAAAACCGACGTACCCGAGAGGGTATCGGGGGTTCGAATCCCTCGCTCTCCGCCATAAAATATCTATAATCAACGACTTAGATAAGAGGCTCGAACTCCCTTCACGTTTGCGGGCAGATTCGCCCGTATTCTGCCTGGAAGGGACCGGAGCGGATTCGTCGCTGGGAACGTTCGCCGGGGATATCGACAGTTTCTCTGAAATCAACTGACGCTGAAGATGCAGGGCACGGCAGGGCAAAGACCAGGCAGACTCTTCCCAAATTCCGCCAAACCAGAACAACACGATCAGAGAAGGCTACGCATAAATTATTGATTCTAAATGGTGGGCGAGGCGGGGCTTGAACCCACAACCCCCGGCTTAGAAGGCCGGTGCTCTATCCAATTGAGCTACTCGCCCGGTCCTCCATTATTGTAGCGTCGATTCCACGCAGAGGACATCGGCAAAGCGAGGAAGGGCAGCTTCAAGCACAGCCAGCGCTTCGGCCGCCGTGGATCCGCTACCGGTCAGGTAGGCAGTCACGGCGAGGTGCATGCGCTCGGGAGGCGTGAAGGCACGTCGGATGATGAGGTCAGCGCGGCACGAGCGCAGCGGCAGGGCGCGATAGCGCGCACACCAGGACGTGCAGGCGGCTTCTATAACGTCTGCGGATTGCCATTGCTGCTCATCCCTCGGCAGCAGATCTATATAGCACCCATGAGTGCAGGCCGTGCCCCCGGGCGGGGCATCGAATTCATCCGCATCGAACTGCTCAGCGTCGTTGCTTGTCCACAAGCCGCATTTGCTGGTCCACAACGCCGCATGTGGGGCGTTGAGGCGGACGAGTACGTTTCCGAGTGTTGGAAGCTCCATTGCTTCAGGGATGGCGACGATGCTTGCAAGTTCACGGCGCAGATCGATAAAGCCCGGCCACCACGCCTCGATCACGGGCGCCTCTCCGCCAATCTCGAACTCCCAGTCAGCTTCCACGCGACTCCCCTGCCAGGGCCTGCAACCATCGGATCACCGTTGCTTCCGCCCAGTGAATCTCTTCGCCGCGATCGCGCGACAGATACGCGCAGTGCCCTCCGTGCGGAGTCACGACAAAATCAATCCACGGATTCGCAACGATCTTCTGGCGAGTGTCGGGGAAGAGCCGAATGAACGGATCGTCCGCAGCAACGAGGACAAGCGCCGGCACGGCAATGCGATCCACAACGCGCGCACTCGCCGCGCGATAGTAGTAGTCGTCCGCATCGCGAAATCCGCAAAAGCGCGCCACGATCTTCTGGTCGAAGTCTCGCAGTGATCCAACCCGTCCGACCGCCGCTGGGTCTCCATATATTGCTGGAAAGAGAGCCGCCTTGCGCTGAAAACGCCGCATCAGGCCGCGAAGAAACCTCATCTCATAGAGCCTGTTCTTTGGCTCGTGCAGCGCATCGCTCCCCGCGGCCAGATCGATCGCAGGGCAAACCGTGGCCACCGCAGTGAGTTGCGCCTTCTCGCCCAACTCGCCTGCCAGCTTGAGCGCGAGGTTGCCGCCCATGGAGTAGCCCACCAGGGCAACCCGCCCCAGTCTCTCTCGGTTGGCGAAGTGGTCCACCACGGCTTGCACGTCATTCGATAACCCAGAGTGATAGAGCGTAGGAGTCAAGTGCTCCGTCTCGCCGCAGTTGCGCATGTTCATCCGCACAACGTTCCACCCCGCATCCCAGGCACGCGCGGCAATCCCCCGCATATAGCCCGAGTCCGACGAGCCCTCGAGGCCATGCACAAGAATCACGGTCAGCCGGCTCGAACGCAGCGCCTCTGGCTGCCAGTTGGAATGGCAAAGCACACGGCTCCCATCCGCCGCGTCCACCAGCACCGTTTCCGTCTCGGCAGGGACCTGGAACGGCGGGCGGGGATAGAAATTTCCAACAATGGTCTGTAGATGCCCATTGGCAAGCCACCGTTGCGGCTCGAATGGGCGGAGCCATGCGGCCGAACGCACCTGGCCCCCTAACGGGCTAGATGCAATCATCCCGCGGTTATCGTTAACACTATGATTATCAGGCACTTGGACTCGACAAAGGAGGGGATCCGCTGGGTGTCGATTGGGGCGGCTAGTGGGGATCGAACGTTTCAACCTCATTGACCGCCCGTAAGTTACAGAATACACGTTGCCACCGTCGCCAACAATGCTCGGATTGCTCCAGTTCCTTGTCCGATATTGCCCGATGAGAGGAAGCCCGGCTAACCGAATGATCAAGATGTTCGCGGGATTGCTTCCGCTCTGGAGCGGCGTCGCCTCGCGGGTGCAGGCCAGCCAAGATCGGAGTCGTACCGCTCGCCGCGATGGAGATAGGCGTTCGACGTGGTACCGGCCGAGGAGATCAGATTGCCGAAGGCGTCGTACTCGTATGCGTCGGTGACGGCGCCGGCGGAGTTGGTGAGCAACCGCACCGTGCCCCGGCCATCGTACTGGTAGAAGCTGGCAGTCGGAGTGCCATTCACCGTCTGAAGCTCGCTGATGCGCTCCAGACCGTAAGTGTAATTCCGCACAACTTGCCCGTTGACGATCTCTTCAACCACCTGCGGGTAGCCGGTGGGGTTGAGGTCGTCGATCAGGTACTACCCCCTGAGCTACCCAACATTCTCCATCTGGCGAAACGGAATGCACTCGACGCCCATTCAATTTGATCGACCGCGCAGAAAATGGCACCCGGATCGTGAGCATGGGCGTCAAATTCAACCGGATAGACACGAGGAAGGAGCGCGTACGACGATCCGATCTATTGGAACAAGATTGGAACTCCGCGTTGCACACTCAATTCCGCCAAGCCCTTGAGGCGCTTGATCAGCGGCTCACCATCAATGTCGAAGAAGCAATCCAGCAAGCATCGCGGTTTAATGCCGTAGGTTTTTGCCACCCCCTTCTTCCATTCAGAGTTGAACTCAGCCGGCGGCGCATTTGCAAACTTCTTCTCAACACAATCAAGCTCTGTCAGAAGCTTCGACGCCTGCTCCGGCGGCCATTCGCCATCACTGTCGGAATGCGTAACGAAAACTGGGCAGCGCGTTCCGAAGTGCCCATCTTCGACAACAGCGGTAATTGCTTTCCGGAGAAAGTTGAAGTCAGCGTAGGAACCGATCTCAACCCCATCCAGTTCCTCATCACCGTCGAACACGCAGAGATAAAGACCCATCTTAAGCTCGCTCAATTCTGACCAGTCCGCCATGCTCGCGAATGTAGTCACGCAGTGTCGGATGTACGTTCGCTGTAGACGGCAATCTAATATGCAACTTCTTCCCCTTGGTGTGCGCCATGTATGCAAGAAGCCTAATTTGGTAGGTGAGGCGCATTTCCGATACGTTTTTCAGCAGATACAATGCCTTCGCGTTAACTGCGTCGGGCACCGAGCCTCGAGGGGTTTGGTGCCTCGTATAGATGAATTCTGGTTCCATAATTATTCCACTGGTGAAACTACATTAACACCCCAGAAATCGAGGTATTGTTGAAAACTCGGGGCTATGGGCCTGGAGGTTATGATCGTAAATGGTTCGCCGTCGGTGAGTGAGAAATACGTCTGCAATCTCAACTGATAAGAGGTATCC
>Ga0302140_10000987_pt1 | contig 37262 bp, 33 predicted proteins | sample I_Bog_E1_1_FD_202095 | JGI IMG/M metagenome (GOLD analysis project Ga0302140, IMG submission 202095) | Peat permafrost microbial communities from Stordalen Mire near Abisko, Sweden - I_Bog_E1_1 | ecosystem: Environmental > Terrestrial > Soil > Wetlands > Peat | place: Sweden: Abisko, Stordalen... | reverse complement strand
GATCGCTTAATCCGTAGTTCATACGCCCCCTCATCTCTGCTATCAGCCGGGGCTTTCACCCTTCGCTATACATCAAGAATAGAAAACAATAGACAGTCTGTCAATAAACAGTTCGCATATAGATATACTGTCTATATACGAACTCGCTGAAAAGATAGGATTCAACACAACCCACCCCCTGACAGTGTATTCTCAACCCTGAATGAAACGTGTACTCACTGCCCTCATCCTGATTCCCGTGGTGCTGCTTCTGGTCTTTTTGTGGCCGCAGTCGTCTTGGCTCTTCACCTTGGCCGTGGCCGCCGTAGCCGCTCTTGCCGCCTGGGAGTTCCTTGGTCTGGCTCAAAACTCCGGTGCCACCCCGCCGCGCATTGCTGTGCTGGTGGCCATTCTGGCGCTTTTTGCCTGCAATCTGATCTGGGACCAGAGGGACCACACTGCGGCCATCGTGGTGGTTCTGAGTCTGGCCCTGCTGGTCTATTGCACCTTTTTCCGGCCCGTCGATATGATGTTGGCCGATGCCTCGACCTCCATCTTCTGCTTCCTCTACATCGGAACCACGCTGATCACGCTGCCCAGCCTGCGTGAGGAGGCCAATGGACCTTCGCTGGTCGCCTTCCTGCTCTGCGCTGTCTGGGCCGGAGATATGGCCGCCCTCTACGTCGGGCGCGCTTGGGGACGCCACAAGATGGCCCCCTCGCTCAGCCCCAACAAGACCTGGGAGGGTGCGCTCGGCTCCATCGCCGGCAGCCTGCTGGTCACGGGCGCTTTGCTCGGCTTGGCGCATCTGCTGATGGCTCAGTGGAACAGGGCTTGGCTCTCATACCCCGAAGATCTCTGGTATTGGCTGGGCATGGCCGTTATCATCAACATCGCCGCGCAGGTGGGCGATCTGGCCGAATCCGCCCTCAAGCGCTCGGCGGGCGTCAAGGACTCCGGTTCCCTGCTCCCCGGCCACGGCGGCGTCCTGGACCGCATCGATGCCCTGCTGCTGGCCGCGCCCGTTCTATGGTACGCGCAGGTCATTCATCAGTGGTTTTGAAGTGCAATGGAGCACCCGGCATCGACAAATATAATCTGCAAAATGTCTCACTCACCTTGTTCGCTCGGATGGGAGAGCATTGATGCGGCTACTGCGATTTGGCCGTAACTCAGGCCGCCGTCTCCGGGGCTTACGCTGCGGTGCTGATAGACTGCGAAACCCTCTTCTTCCAGCCCTGAACGCAACAGCCGCGCCAGGATGCGGTTGTGCATGCAGCCGCCGCTGAGGGCAACTTGATGCACGTCTGTAGCCGCACGCGCTTGCACGGCTACTTGCGCAAAGGCCTGAGCGACTCCGGCATGAAAACGCGCAGCAATTTGAGCCTTGCTCACGCCCGTGCGTAAATCTTCAATCAACGCGCGCCACAATGTAGCAGCACTGATGCGCACCGGTTCGCGCTTGGCCCAATCGCCGCTCAAAAATTCCATGGCGTAGGCTGGCGCGTCATCTGGTTCGTCGATAGAAATGCCTTCCAGTTCGATGGCGGCTTGGGCTTCGTAATCAACCACGCGGCGATTCAGCACGACTGCGGCCACGGCATCGAAGAGACGTCCCAGACTGGAGGTTTGCGGCGCGTTGATGTTGCGCTCGATCATGCGGTCGAGGAGTTGCGCTTCACTGATTGTTGCGCCCGTAAGCGATGCGGCTGTCTCCAGATCGAAGCCCGCTGCGCGCAGGTGCGCGAAGGCCATGCGCCATGGTTCCTTGATTGCCTTTTCGCCTCCGGGCATAGGTACATATTCGAGATGCGCGAAGCGCTCAAAGCTGCCGGGTTTTGCGATCAACACTTCCCCGCCCCAGATCTTTCCGTCTGTTCCGTAGCCGGTGCCGTCGAGGGCCAAGCCAATGACCGGGCCGGTGAGCGTGTGCTCACTGACGCAGGCGGCGATATGCGCGTGATGGTGCTGCACGGCGAGCTGCGGGAGTTTGTGTTCGGCGGCCCACTCTTTGGCCCACGTGGTGGAGAGGTAACCGGGATGCAGATCGTGGACGACGGCCTGCGGTTCAATTTCAAATGTCCGCATCAGGTGATCGAGCGATTCGCGGAAGAAGTCGAGTCCAGTGAGGTTTTCCAGATCGCCAATATGCTGGCTTTGATAAGCGAAGCGACCGCGTGCGAGGGTGAAGACATTTTTCAAGTGGCCGCCGACGGCGAGTAGTGGCGGCGCGTCGAAGGGCAGCGGAACTCCGAGTGGAACATAGCCGCGGGCACGGCGGAGCAGTTGCGGCGCACCGTCAACGATGGCGGCGACAGAATCATCGCAGCGCTGAAGGATTTCGCGGTTGTGCATCAGAAAGGCGTCGGCGATTTGGCCGAGGCGGGCGCGGGCTTCGTCGTTATCGATGGCGATGGGTTCTTCGCTGAGGTTGGCAGAGGTCATCACAAGTGCACGGACGTGCGCATCGGCGAAGAGCAGATGGTGCAAGGGCGTATAGGGAAGAAAAATGCCAAGCCAAGGGATTCCCGGCGCCACGGCATCGGCTATGCTTTCCCAGGTCCCAAAATCGGGACCGGGGGCACCCAGAGTATTTGCGCTGCGGTAATTCATTCGACGGCGGACGAGAACGATGGGGCGGGCGGGCATCGAGAGGAGAGCTTCTTCCTCGGCGGTTAGCGCACAGAGCTTTCGCGCTGCTTCCAGGTCGCGGACCATTACGGCGAGCGGCTTACCGTAGCGGTGTTTGCGCTGGCGCAGGCGGGAGACAGCTTCCTGATTGGTGGCGTCTACGGCGAGATGGAAGCCGCCGATGCCTTTGATGGCTACTATCTGGCCGTCGAGGAGCAAGTGGATGGCTTGGTGGATTGGATCGCCGTTAGCGGAGTTAGCCACTTCCAGCCAGATGCGTGGGCCACAGATCCAGCAGGCATTGGGCTGGGCGTGAAAACGTCGGTTGAGGGGATCGTCGTACTCGGCCTGACAGGCGGGGCACATGGGGAAGACAGCCATCGAAGTCTGCGGCCGGTCGTACGGGATGCGGCGGGTGATGGTGAAGCGCGGGCCGCAGTTGGTGCAGTTGAGGAAGGGATAGCGGTAGCGGCGGTCGGCGGGGTCAAGCAGTTCGCGGAGGCAATCGGGGCAGGTGGCAGCGTCGGCGGGGATGGCTGTGCTGACTTGGCCGACGGAGGCGCTGGCGATGATTTGGAAGGCAGCGGCACCGGTTGGCGGAAGCGGGCGGACAGAGATGGAGTCGATGCGGGCGAGCGGCGGCGGCTCGGAGCGGAGACGGGTCAGGAAGGCATCGACGCGCTCCGAGGGGCCTTCGATCTCGATGAGGACGCCGCCAGTGTCGTTCCCGACAAAGCCGGAGAGGCCTTCCTCGTGGGCGAGGCGGTAGACGAAAGGACGGAAGCCGACGCCCTGGACGACGCCTTGGACGAGGACGGCGCGGCGCTCGCGATTTGGCGCAGGGTTGCTCATCTGGTACAAGCCTCTCACGGGAGACCGCCATTGCGCATCGGGATTCGATGGAAGGGCGGATCTATCCTGTTGAGTTCATAGTTTCCCACGGGACCTGGGGCACCCAATCCATGTGGATTGCGTCAGAGAGGTATTCTGTTAAAGAAAGACACGGAGATTCAGCATGATGCACGTCAATAGATGGGTTGTGGCGGGGATGTTTTTTTCGCTGGCTTTGCTGGGAGCGGGCGCGGCGGCATTGGCGCAGCAGCCGGACCAAGCGGCCGTGATTCGCAGCATTGACGCGGCGGTTCATGCGCGGGCGGAAGGCATTGAGGGCTATCTCGTCACTGAGCACTACTCCGTCTTCCGGAGCGGGGATGAAGAGCATCCGGCGGCGGAGATGACGGTGAAGACCATCTACCGGAGGGATACAGGCAAGACGTACATCATCCAGTCGGAGAGCGGTTCGGCGATTATTCGCAAGATGGTCTTGGACAAGATTCTGGAGAGCGAGAAGGAGATCAATCTTCCGGCGAACCGCGAGGCGGCGTGGATCACCTCGGCCAACTACGAGATGAAGCTCAGGCCGGGGGGCGTGCAGCGGCTGGATGGGCGGGATTGCTACGTGCTGGATATTGCTCCGAAGCGCAAGGCACCGAATTTGCTGGATGGAACGTTGTGGGTGGACGCGAAGGACGGAACGATTATTCAGATTCAGGGCGTGGCGTCAAAGAGCGCTTCGGTCTTTACCGGCCCGACGCAGATGATGCGCCAGTACGCAAGCGTGAATGGCTTTGCGATGGCCACACACGCACGGGCAGTGGCCGATAGCGGGCTTTTTGGACGGACGGTGATTGCAATTGATTACCGGGATTACGGGATTCAGCTCACTCCGACGCGATAAATGAGGAGGTTTTTTTAGGCTGTGTTTTTGCCTGCGGGAGGCTCCTATATTATCGTTAAAACGTGAAGAGGATGGAGCATCCGATATTGTTGAATTGTGTGGATGGAATCTTTAACACTCTTTGTTTGTATCTTCTTGTGGTATAAGTAAAATAATATCGATAAAGCTGTTTATCGATAAATGTGACGTGACCGGTGTCACGGTCCAGCCTTTCTATTGACACCTAGACTCACTTCAGACAAAATGCGGAGCAGGTTGAGTGCAAGCGTCCTGCATCCGATGTCTGGTTTGGGGAGGTATCTGTGCCAGCATTCACACCGCCGCCACTGCCCAGTGGCGATAAAAGATGGAAGATCGTGAACGGCACCATGCGCAAGAATGGTTTTGCCCGTCACGCGCTGATTGAAACACTCCACACCGTGCAGTCGGCCTTTGGCTATCTGGACGACGATTCGATCCGATTTGTGGCGCGCTCCTTGCGCGTGCCGCTGAGTCAGGCTTATGGTGTGGTGACGTTTTACCACTACTTCAGCCTGAAGCCGCCGGGCAAGCACACCGTGACGGTCTGCGCAGGAACGGCCTGCTACATCAAGGGTGCTGACAAGCTGATTGCAGCGGCAGAAAAGAAGCTGGGCATTGGCCAAGGGCAGACAACCTGGGACGGGCAGATCAGCCTGATGACGGCCCGCTGCGTGGGTGCCTGTAGTCGTGCACCCGTGGCGCTGTTCGACGGCGCAGTGGCGGGCGAGATGGCCCCTGAACAGGTGCTCGAGCAACTGGAAAGGTGGGCGGTGGAATGACGATTGAAGAGCTGGAGCAAATCGCCAAAAGCGTCTCCGCGGAGAATGCGAAGTACGATTATGAAGTGAATGTCTGCATGGACCTGGCCTGCATGAGCCAGGGAGCGGACCGCTTGCGGGATGAGTTGGAGAAGGCCGCCACAGCGTCCGGCAAGAACGTTCTGATCCGCCGCACCGGCTGCATGGGGCCTTGTTCCAGCGGCCCTCTGGTGCGCGTTGATCCGGAAGAGCATCTGTACCACCACGTGAAGGCCGAGAACGCCGAGGCAATTGTCAGCAGCCTGGGCGACAGGCCGGTCCCCGAGCTGCAATGCGATCTGAACGATCACTTTGACAAGCAGGTGCGGGTGGTACTGGAGAATGCCGGTCACATCGACCCGGAGAAGATCGACGATTACATCAGCCGCGACGGCTACAAGGCGCTGCTGACGGCGCTGACCGAGATGACGCCCGGCGGCGTGGTTCATCGCATTACCGAGAGTGGCCTACGCGGGCGTGGCGGCGGTGGCTACCCGACGGGGCTGAAGTGGGGCACCGTGGCCAAGGCTGGCGGCGACGTGAAGTACGTGGTCTGCAACGGCGACGAGGGAGATCCCGGCGCGTTCATGGATCGCAGCGTGATGGAAGGCGATCCGCACCGGGTGATCGAAGGCATGGCTCTGGCCGCATACGCGGTGGGCGCCAGCAAGGGCTTCATCTATGTGCGCGCCGAGTATCCGGTGGCGGTCTCGCGGCTGACCACGGCGATTCGCGACGCGCGGCGGCGGGGCTTGCTGGGCAACAGCATCTGCAACACGCCTTTCAGCTTCGATATTGAGATTCGCCTGGGCGCGGGCGCATTTGTTTGCGGCGAGGAGACGGCGCTGCTGGCCTCAATCGAAGGCCAGCGCGGAACGCCCAGGACGCGGCCTCCGTATCCTGCGGTGAGCGGCCTATGGGGCAAGCCGACGCTGCTCAATAACGTCGAAACCTACGCCAACATCGCGCCGATCATTCGCAATGGCGGCAAGTGGTTTGCAGAAATGGGTTCGGAGCGGAGCAAGGGCACCAAGGTCTTTGCGCTGACCGGAAAAATCACCCACACCGGCTTGGTGGAAGTGCCGATGGGCATCAAGCTGCGCGAGATCATCGAGGTCATCGGCGGCGGCGTGCCGGGCGGGCACACCTTCAAGGCAGTGCAGACCGGCGGACCCTCGGGCGGCTGCATTCCCGCCGAGATGCTGGGCCTGGGCGTCAGCTACGATGCGCTGATGGCCGTCGGCTCGATTATGGGTTCGGGCGGCATGATCGTGATGGACGATACCTCCTGCATGGTCAATGTGGCCAAGTTCTTCGTCGAATTCTGCATGACCGAGTCCTGCGGCAAGTGCATTCCCTGCCGCGCGGGCACGGCGCAGATGCATACTTTGCTGTCGCGCATCTGCAAAGGGCTAGGGACCATGGAAGATCTGGACCTGCTGATAAGCCTCTGCGAGACGATCAAAGAGACCAGTCTCTGCGGCCTGGGCATGACGTCGCCCAATCCCGTGCTAAGCACGATCAAGTACTTCCGCAACGAATATATGGAGCACATCGTGAATAAACGCTGTCCGGCCGGCGTCTGCACCATGGCCGCCGCTGAAGTTTCTGCGGAGGTGCTGGCATGAGCGATACCGTGAGCGTAAAAACACTCATCATCGACGGTCATGAGCTGAGCGCGCGCTCCGGCCAGACCATTATGGAAGTGGCGCTGGAGAATGACATCAAAATCCCCACGCTCTGCCATCTGGAAGGGCTGGGCGATGTGGGCGCATGCCGCCTTTGTTTGGTGGAGATCAAGGGCAGCAACAAGCTGCTGCCGGCCTGCGTGGCCACCATCTATGAAGGCATGGAAGTGACCACCAGTTCGGATCGCCTGAAGAAGCATCGCCGCATGATTCTGGAGCTGCTCTTTGCCGAGCGCAATCACATCTGCGCGGTCTGCGTCTCCAACGGCCACTGCGAGTTGCAAGCGCTGGGCCAGGAGCAGGGCTTGACGCATATCAGCCTGCCCTATCGCAATCCGGCGCTCACCGTGGACGCCTCGCATGAGCGCTTCACTGCGGACCACAACCGCTGCATCCTGTGTCTGCGCTGCGTGCGGGTCTGCGCGGAGATTGAAGGCGCGCACATATGGGATGTGATGGGCCGCGGCATCAACTCGACGGTCATCACCGATTTGCATGAGGAGTGGGGAAAGTCCGCCTGCACGAGCTGCGGAAAATGTGTCCAGGTCTGCCCCACCGGAGCGCTCTTCGACAAGAGCAAGGTTGGCTCCGATCATCCCAAGTCTCCCGAGTTTCTGCCTTACCTGAACCTGATGAGGGAAGCGCAATGAGCAAATTGAAGGTTGCCACAGTCTGGCTGGACGGTTGTTCCGGCTGCCATATGTCCTTTCTCGATATGGACGAACGGCTTCTCCAACTGGCTGAGCTGATCGATCTCGTCTACAGTCCTCTGGTGGACGCCAAGATCTTTCCGGATGAGGTGGACATCACTCTGGTCGAGGGCGCGGTGGCCTCGGTGGACGACGAAGCCAAGATCAAGAAGGTGCGCGCTCACTCCAAGTTGCTCGTTGCCATGGGCGATTGCGCCATCACCGGCAATGTGCCCTCGATGCGCAACCCCATCGGCCCGGAGGCGATTCTGGATCGCGCTTACATTGAGAACGCCAGTTGCCAGCCGCAGATCCCCTGCGTGGTTGTGCCCAAGCTACTCAAAATCGTTCGCCCCATCCACGAGTTCGTCAAAGTGGACGTCTTTTTGCCCGGCTGCCCGCCCTCGGCCGATACCTTTCACGCAGCGCTCGTCGCGCTGGTCACCGGTGTGCCGCTGGATGTTTCAGCCCTCACCCGTTTTGGAGCTTAAGGAAGCCATGAATAAGTCGGATTCTTGAAGGGTACGGGCTTTAGCCCGTACATTTACCCAGTAAAATCAGCAGGGCTTTAGCCCCTGAGGGAATGCTGGATACGCTACAAGAACTTGTTCAAAGGTTCCTAAGACATTTGGAGATTGCCACATGAGCCAAACCATTACGATCGATCCCGTAACGCGCCTTGAAGGCCACGGCAAGATCAGCATTCACCTGAACGACCAGGGCGAAGTGGAGAACGCCAACTTCCACGTCACGCAGGTGCGCGGCTTTGAGAAGTTCTCTGAAGGACGGCCGTTTTATGAGATGCCCAGCCTGATGGCGCGCATCTGCGGCATCTGCCCGGTCTCGCATCTGATTGCCTCGGCCAAGGCCTGCGAGGCGATCATGGCGGTGCGTATTCCGCATACCGCCGCGCAACTGCGCCGGATGCTGAATCTGGCCCAAATGGTCCAGTCGCACGCCTTGAGCTTCTTCCATCTTTCGTCGCCAGATCTGTTGTTAGGCATGGAGTCCGACCCTGCACTGCGCAACATCTTCGGCGTGGCGGCGGCGCGGCCTGACCTAGGCTTGGCGGGCATAGGATTGCGCCGCTTTGGCCAGCACATCATCGAGTTGCTGGGCACAAAGCGCATCCACCCCGGCTGGGTGGTTCCGGGCGGCGTCACTGAACCATTGTCACCGGAGCATCGCGACGAGATTCTGGCTATGCTGCCGGAAGCCTACGCCAATGTCCAACTGGCGCTGACCACCTACAAACAGATCGCCGGCAACTTCAAGCAGGAGATCGAGGTCTTCGCCAACTTTCCGTCGAATTATCTCGGCCTCATCAACGAGGACGAGTCGATTGAGTTCACCGACGGTGCGCTGCGGCTGATCGATCCCACGGGCAATATCATCGAGGACGGCATCAGCGCGCATCGCTTCACCGAGCAGTTCGGCGAGGCCGTCGAGAACTACACCTACACCAAGTTCGTCTACTACAAGCCGCTCGGCTACCCCGAAGGCTGCTATCGCGTAGGCCCGCTTCCGCGGCTGAACATCGTCAAATCGATGGGCACGCCTCTGGCCGACGAGGAACTGAAGCTCTTCAAGCAGATGAGCGCGGGACTGGTCGAAAGCAGCTTCCACTATCATCATGCGCGGCTGGTCGAGGCGCTTTATGGCATCGAGATGATCGAGCGCATTCTGACCGATCCGCTGATCCTGGACAAGCACGTGCGTGCCACCGCCGGCGTCAATCGCCTGGATGGCGCGGGCCAGATCGAAGCGCCGCGCGGAACCTTGGTGCATAACTACAAGGTGGACGAAAACGGCAAAATCACCTGGGCCAACCTGGTCGTCGCCACCGGCCACAACAACAAGGCGATGAACCTGGGCGTCTTGCAGTCGGCGCGAGCCTACGTCAAGGACGGCAAGTTCACCGAAGGCGCGCTGAACCGCATCGAGGCCGTGATCCGCACCTACGATCCCTGCCTCAGCTGCTCCACCCACGCCTTCGGTCAGATGCCGCTGGTGGTTTCGCTGCTCAAGCCCGACGGCGAGGTTGTGGACCAGCTGATCCGTTAGGCAATATGCCTGTTTTGTAATAAGGGCACGACTTCAGTCGTGCCGCCATGAAGCAAATTGTAGTATGGGCTTTAGCCCCTGAGGGAAGATTTTTTCAACTGCAAACCTTCCCTCGGCGGCTAAAGCCACATTTATTTGGGCGTTTTTTTGGCACGACTAAAGTCGTGCCCTTTCAAAGCGGGATTATCGATGACCCAACCACCAGCCCGATGCCTGATCCTCGCCTGCGGCAACACGCTTCGCGGAGATGACGGTGTCGGGCTTTGGCTTGCCGCGTGGGCCGAGCGGCGTTTCGCCAATCAACCCGAGATAAAAATCATCGCCCGCCAGCAATGGACGCCGGAGCTGGCCGAGGACATTGCCCGCGTTGAGTCTGTATTGTTCATCGATTGCTCAGTCGATTCGGCTCCCGGCTCCATCAAGCTGACGCCGGTCGAGCCAGCCGCCATCAGCCAGGGAATAGCCACGCATCACTCCGGCGCGGCAGAGTTGCTCGCCTTGGCTCGCGATCTCTTCAATTCCCTGCCCCGCCATGCGCAACTGCTGACCATCGGCGCGGGGTCAACCGAGTTAGGCGAAGTCTTCAGCGATGCGGTAACAGCCGCGCTGCCTGAAGCTTGCAAGCTGATCGAAGAGACGGTATTGCATCTGATTGCATGACAGAGCGATTGGCGGGCAGCGCTCCGGTCGCGTAATCTGAATCTACAGCCATGTCCGATTTTCCTGCCAATGCGGAGCAGTCTCCCGACCCGATCATCTCCTTCAGCCACGTGGGCATCTCGTTTGATGGCCGCACGGTTCTGGAGGACGTGAGCTTTTCCATGAACCGGGGGCAGACCCTCTGCATTTTGGGACGCAGCGGGGTGGGCAAGTCGGTGGCGCTGCGGATGCTGATGGGCTTTCTCAAGCCGGATACGGGGTCGATCCACGTGGAAGGTCAGGAGATTACGGCTCTCAGCGAAGAGGAGATGCGGGCGATCCGCAAGCGCGTCACCATGGTCTTCCAGAATGGAGCGCTCTTCGATTCGCTCAGCGTGCGCGAGAATGTGGCCTTTCCGATGCGCGAACGCGGCGGCATGACCGAGGAGGAGATCCAGGCAAAGGTCACGCAGTTGATCAACGTGGTGGGCGCGGAGGACGTGGCCGATGCCCTGCCAGCCAGCCTCTCCACGGGGCGGCGGCGGGCGGTGGCGATTGCCCGCGCTCTTGCCCTTGAGCCGGAGGTGGTGCTCTATGATGAGCCGACCACCATGGTGGACCCCATCATCGCCCGTCGGCTTGGCGATCTGATCGAGATTCTCAAGCAGCATCTCGGCAAGACCAGCATCATTGTCACGCACGATATGCGCTTTGCCGAACGGCTGGCCGATCTGGTGCTTTTTCTCCATCAGGGCCGCGCTCTTTTTTTTGGGCCGCTGCGGGATTTCATGGCCACTTCCGATCCAAACATTCAGCAGTTTCTTGCCCTGGATGCATACATATTACCTTCGGAATAAGTTGTGCTTCATACCGTAATGCGGTGGGCGAAGTATTTCCTTGCGATGAATCATCAGCTTGAGTCATGCTGATGATGTCGGTTGGAGAGACGGTAGCCGATGGATTCTCCGAAAAATTCCCGAAAATTGGGACGACTGCGGCGGAGAAGTGCTGTATAATCAGATTTTGCCAATGTGTCGCGCTTCACTGCCAACTTTCCCGTGGAGCTGATTCCCCTCTTTGGACCGACGGCAAAATGAAATCTCCACTGGCGAGATGAGTTCTGTATTTTTGCTGAATGCGCAGGTAATGGCGGCAAATAATGCGGAATTGAATTCATGACCGGGTGCATGGGTTCGGCACACTGGTTTTATTTCGCTACAAGAACCCCGGTATTTAACGCAACGCTGATCTAGGGAGAGCGTGACTAGCATCTCCGAAAATTGATTATATGAGGTATGTGATCGCCTATGGCTACATCGGATTTTTGGCAAAGAGTATCGGATTCAGTATCGTCGCCACAGGATTGGCAGGGAGCCGCAGTTCATAGAAATGTGCGCGCCCCCCAAGGCCGGGCCAAGGTGTATATGGCCCTGGATGTGATAACGATACTCTTGTCGGTGGTGGCAGCCACAATATATAGAAAGCATACAGGAGCTTTGATAGGTGCCAGACAACTTTGGCACGGCACACTCGTTCATGGCCGCCCGATGGGAATTCTGCTGGGTCTTGTGTGCTTCTTCGCCGTTTCGTTATTGGTGGTCAGCAGGCGATTGAATCTCTATGTGCCCGCCCGGCTCAACAATGCTCTCCATGAACAGCGCCTGAGCGTACAGGCTTGCCTCACCTCCGGATTGCTGCTCACGGGCACACTCTACCTGGTTCATGCCGAGGACATCTCCCGGACGATCGTACTGGTCACTGTCGCGTTGACCACTGCACTGCTCAGCTTGCGCCGGTTGTTTTCCCGGCTTTTTCTCTACCACGGCTACAAGCAGGGAGTGGGAACGCGCAATGTGCTGATTGTCGGCACCGGGCCTGAGGCTCAGGCTCTGCGCCATCATTTGGAAAGCCTTCATCATCTGGGATACACATTCAAGGGCTTTATTGAACTTCCCGGCGCCACGCCCTGCGTAGCCGCTACCCCCGGCAATGTGGTGGGTTCCTTGGATTCGCTCTTCCAGCAAGTTCGCAAGCAGTTTGTGGATGAGGTCTTCTTCACGGCGCCTTATGACCGCAGCCTCATTCAGAACGCTCTTTTGCAGGCGAGAGTGCACGGCGTGGACCTGCGCATTGTTCCTGAGATGTACGACGGCTTGACCTGGAACAATCCGGTCGAATATATCGGTCAATTTCCGACCATTCCGTTGCACCGCAGCGATGTGCCCGAAGTGCAACTGGTGCTCAAGCGCGTCCTTGACACAGTTTTGTCCGCCATTACCCTGGTTCTCTTGTCGCCGCTCATGCTGGTCGTCGCCATAGCGGTCAAGATGGATTCCGCCGGCCCGGTCTTTTATCTTTCCGAGCGCATCGGCAAGAAGGGCCGCGCTTTCCGCTGCATCAAATTCCGCACCATGGTTGAGGACGCGGATAAGCAGCGAGCGAAGGTGATGCACCTGAATGAGCGCGATGGCGTTCTGTTCAAAATCTCCGACGACCCGCGCATCACCCACCTGGGACGCTTTTTGCGCAAGTATTCGCTGGATGAATTGCCTCAGTTCTTCAATGTGCTGCGTGGCGATATGAGCATTGTCGGTCCGCGTCCACCCATGGGCAGCGAAGTGCGCGAGTACAAACTGAGCCACCTGAGGCGGCTGGACGTGACTCCGGGAATCACCGGCCTGTGGCAGGTGCAGGCCCGTCAGGATCCCTCCTTCGACAGCTATATCTCGCTGGATGTGACCTACATCGAAAACTGGAGCATCTGGCTGGATATCCATATCATCCTGCGCACCATCGGCGTGGTCTTTGAAGGAACCGGCACGTAGCCAATGCGATCCAGAACAGTTGGCAACGCATCTTAAATCTGTATAAACTGTGTGGAGAGTTCCTGGATAAATGGGTATTCTGAAAGGCTCGACCCGGCCTCTTGAGTCACGAATGGCCCGACTCCGAGTGAGGATATCTGCTTGAAGAGCGCCGCCGGATCTTGCTTGGCGCGTCTGAGGAAATCCTGTAGCAGGGCTTCGGTATAGGTTAAGTCCTCTCCCTGAACAATTGTGCGCAATTCTGGATGGATGAGGAAGCGCAGACTTCCGAGTTCATTCCTAAGCACAAGCAGCACGATCACAGTATTTCGCGAAGAATCGATACTCCGATCCTCCGCCCTGTATGCCAGGGCACAGAACTGGCTCGGGTGGCTTTCTTCTGCACTGCCGCTTGTTTTTTTCATTTTCGCTGGCCTGTTGTTGGGCATCCACCATCGTATCAACAATGTTCTTTAGGAGTTCGACGTTTGAAAGCCTGTTTAGGCACTCCATATAGTTGCTGAGTGCCAATGCTGTCTTCCAATCGTCCGGCAGCTTTTGAACCCGCCGCCAGAGCCGATATACATCCAGACGCTGCACAACACTCTGAAGTCTCAAAAGTTGTCGTAAAGATAAACTCTGGTAGATGCGTGGGTCAAGATAGCGAGATGCCCGGAAGTTCAATCGCAGTTCACCTTTGGGACCGCCGAAAAGATGCCCGTGATCGACAAAGAACGCATCCAGCCAGCCTGCACCGTCTTCGAGGAAGATTGCCTGGCGGTTGTCAGAATGTTGGGCGCAGATGTCAACCAACCACGCCATCCAAAAGCTCTCGTGGTTGCGGACCCGCTTGAAACTGTTGCCGGGCAGAATCTCCAATAAATGAATACCATCTCCGCCGAGAAAGCGGGAGGCGAAACAGAGGCCTGAGTCTGGCCGAAGATGCCCCTCAGGGGTTTGTATCCAGCACTCCTGGTTCTTGTCGATAAAGCCTTCGGTGAGCAGCAGCGGCTTCCACGCAGGTATAGCAAGCCCGCAAGCCTGGTAAAGCTCACTTCCGATACTTTCGTTAAATGCCAGGTTGACGCCCTGAGGATTGTTCGTAAACTTGACGACATAAAACAACCCGTCACTTGCCTGAGCAAGAATGGATTGCGATCCTCCGCGCAGCTTTCGAATAAACCGCGTTACGAAAGTGAAGTTCTTACCATGTATTTCCAAAATTCCCCCCAAGAATCCAGGTCAAATGAAAACCATTTCAACCTTACGCGGATATTCGGGGGTATTGCGAATAGTTCAGTGAGCCAAATGAATGAAAAACAATGAGATATTCGACATTCATCTCTTGCGAAACGCTACAACTCATCAGCGGCATTTGCTCTTCTCGGCACGATGTCGATGTCCGCTCTTCAACGGCGTGTTTATCTTTGGTAAAACTAAATGAAATAATATTTCTTGTCAATTAAAATGCAAAAATATCCTGTTGAAAACAGAGGAAATCTGTTGAAAACGAAGATTTTGCAAGATATTTCAAGCATCGCGTTTTCAGGCTAGGTGGGCAATAAAACGCGTAAGATGAGCTTTACAGAGGGTTTGCCGCAATGGAAGAAACATTACTGCGGCATTGGCCCACCGGTTGCTGGGATAAACTGGAAGAGTGAAGATCGCTCTTGCCCAGATCAATCCTACCGTCGGGGATTTCACCGGAAATCTTGCAAAAATTGTTGCTGCCAGCCGCCGCGCCGCCGCACAGGGTGCCCGGCTGACGGTCTTTTCGGAGTTGGCCATCTGCGGTTATCCTCCGGCGGACTTTCTGGAAAAGCCCAGCTTTTTGGCGCGCTGCCGCACAGCCGTCGATGAACTGGCCGCCGCCACGCGCGATCTGCCGACAGCCGTGCTGGCGGGCGTGGCGTTGCCAGCCGAGCCGCAGACAGGTAAGCCTGCCGTTAATGCCGCCGTTCTCCTCGATGGCGGTCGTTTGCTCCTTGAACAGCACAAGCGCCTCTTGCCCTTCTACGATGTCTTCGACGAGCAGCGCTACTTTGCTCCTTCAAAGCCGCAGCAAGTGGTCGAACTGGACGGTCTCCGCCTGGCTGTCACCATCTGCGAGGACGCATGGAACGACAAGAACTTCTGGCCGCGTCGTTTGTATAGCGTCGATCCGGTGGAAGAACTGATGAGCCAGCAGCCTGCCGTGCTGATCAACCTTTCTTCTTCGCCCTTCTGGCATGGCAAGCGCGCCGTGCGCCGACAGATGCTTTCGGCCATCGCCGCGCGGAACGGCGTGCCGGTGCTGCTGGTGAATCAGGTGGGCGGCAACGATAGTTTGGTCTTCGACGGCTCTTCAATCGCCTTGAATGCGCACGGAGAATTGATTGCGCAAGCTGCTTCTTTTGAAGAAGATCTGATTGTGGTCGATCCCTTCCTTGCGCCCAGTGTCAAAGTACCGGATGAAGACGACACCGAAGCCACCTACCGCGCTCTGGTTCTGGGTACGCGGGACTATGTGCGCAAGTGCGGCTTCAAGAAAGCTCTGATTGGTTTGAGCGGCGGCATCGACTCAGCGCTGGTGGCGGCTATCGCGGCCGAGGCTTTGGGAGCGGAGAACGTCCTCTGCATCGGTATGCCCAGCCCCTACTCTTCCTCCGGCTCCATCGACGACAGCCGGGAACTGGCCGCCAACCTCGGCATTCGCTTTGAGATGATTGGCATCAGCGGCCTTTTTGCGGAGTACACGCGCTCACTGGAGCCGCTCTTTGCCGGAACGCCGCCCGGCATCACCGAAGAGAACATCCAATCCCGGATTCGCGGTAGCCTGCTGATGGCGCTTTCCAACAAGTTTTCCGCGCTGGTGCTGACTACCGGCAACAAATCGGAGATGGCGGTTGGCTATTGCACGCTGTACGGCGACATGGTTGGGGCGTTGGCGGTCATCGGCGACCTGGTCAAGACGCGCGTCTACGACGTTTGCCGCTGGATCAACCGGGACAGAGAAGTGATTCCCGCCGTGATTCTGGAGAAGCCGCCCTCGGCCGAGTTGCGTCCCGATCAGAAAGACACCGACTCGCTGCCGCCCTACGAGGTTCTCGATCCGATTCTTGAAGCCTATGTCGAGCGCTACGAAACGCCCGAGCAGATTGCGCAGGCAAACGGTTTTCCGCTGGATCTCGTCCAACAAGTGGTGCATCTGGTCGAGCGCAGCGAGTACAAGCGCCAGCAGGCCGCGCCGGTTCTCAAAGTAACCGCAAAATCCTTTGGCATGGGCCGCAGATTTCCCATCGCTGTCAAAGTTCAGGTGTAAAGCCAGTCGTCCGGTATAAGCTAGAAGTCGGGGAATCCCCACAGTTCAGCTTTTCCAACGTTGAAGGAGAAATAGCTTGATCCGTCCGTACCTTCGCTTTGCCAGCGCATTGACGCTGGTTGCATTCTCTCTGCCCGTTCTTCAGGCGGCTGCGCAGCAGGATGTGCCCGCTGCGCCCGCCCCTGCCGCAGTCGCTCCCGCCCCTGCCGCGCCGGCTCCAGCCCTCTCGTATTCACTGCCCCAGCCTAACCCCGCCAACTTTACTGCGGCATTGCCTACCAAGGAGACCGTCAACGCGTTCCTGCAGAACAGCTGGGGGTACGACGATAGCAGAGTTTGGGAGGTTTGGGCGATTCAGAAGACCACGGCTGAGGGTGTTTCAAGAGTGACCCTTCTGGTGAATGACAAGAAGGGGCAGCAGAAGCCCATGCCCCTTGATTTCTACGTGATGCCGGACGGCAAGCATATCATCAGCCTTGGCGAATCGGGGATGGTATTGCTCCCTTTTGGCGAGAACCCCTATAAAGAATTCCGCGAAATGGTGGAGCAGCGCGCGGATGGCCCATATCGCGGCTCGGCCTCAAAGGATCTGGAGATTGTCGAGTTTGCCGACTTCGAGTGCCCCCATTGCAAGGAGGCGCAAGCCAACATGGAGAAGCTGGCAGTGGATTTCCCCAAGGCCCGGTTTGTCTTTCAGAACTTTCCACTGGGGAATGCTCAATGGAAGGGTTCCGTGCCCGCCGCTGCTTATGGCGTGTGCGTTGCCAAGCAAGGAGGCAGCAACGCCTTCTTCACCTACGCTTCGGCTGTCTTTGAAGGCCAGGAGGGCTTGGTATCCGACGATGGCGTCACACTCACTTTGAACAGCGCCGTCACCAAGGCTGGCCTGGAGCCGGCCAAGATCGCGGAGTGCGCCGCAACTCCCGCAACGGCTGCCACGATTGAAGCTTCGCGCAAATTGGCTGGGGATCTGAACGTCAACAAGACTCCCACGCTGGTCATCAATGGCCGCCAATTGCCCGCCAACACGCCCTACGACACCATCAAGCAAGTCATTCTCTACCAGGCCAAGATCGACGGAATCGCGGCCCAGTAGCTCGTCTTCTAGCTTTGGAAACGGAACCCCATTGATGTCGCGAATCCTGTCCATGGAATCGCCGCATCGATGGGGTTTCATTTTGCGGGATGAGTGTTGCCGATGGCAAGCGGCTCGTACAATTAGGCAGTGAGGTTCTTCCCCATGAGGCGCAACACAATAGTCTTGGGAGTTGTAGTGCTTGTTCTGGCCACGTTTGCCTGGGCGGGTTGGGCCAACTTCGAGGTTCGCCAGCAGGCCCGCGCACGGCTGCTGGCCTCGGCCCCGCAAGGAGTTCTGGTAGCTGGTCCCGTGGGCGGCGAGCCGGAGTATGCTTCTCCGCTCCAGGGCAAGCCCGCGCCTGCTTTCACGCTGGAAGACCTCAGCGGCAAGAAGCACTCCCTCGCGGAGTTCAAAGGCAAGGCCGTTCTGCTCAACTTCTGGGCCACATGGTGCGCTCCCTGCAAGATCGAAACCCCCTGGCTGATCGAGCTGCGCAATCAATATGCCGCGCAGGGCTTTGAGGTTCTGGGCATCTCAGCCGACGACCTGGATCGCGGAGACGCGCAGAAGCTGAGCGAGGAGAAACGCCAAATCGCCCGCTTCGTCCAACACGAGCAGATCCCGTATCCGGTGCTGATCGACGCCGACTCCATCAGTCAGCCCTACGGAGGCCTGGACTCGCTGCCCACCTCCTTTTATGTGAACCGCAATGGAGTGGTCGTAGCCGCACAAATGGGTTTGACCTCGAAAGAGGAGATCGAGGCCAACATCAAGAAAGCGCTGGGAAAGTGATCCATGCCTGAAATGAAATCTCTTGTACGAATGACTGTAGTTGCAGCTATTACGCTGGCTTCCACGCTGGCGCACGGGCAGCGCCCGCTGATCGACGGTCTGGATCGCCCCGCCGCCAAGCCCGCAGCCGTTGTCTTCCTCTATCCTGAGCAGATCGCCATCCCCGCAGACAAGCCCACAACGGTCACGCTGCACTTCCGCGTTGCGCCGGGGCTGCACATCAACTCCCACATGCCCACTGCGGACGAACTCATCCCTACCACTTTTACGATTCCCGAAGACTCCGGCGTACAGCTCATCTCCGCCATCTACCCGCGCGGCGTGGAGTTTGCGTTGCCCCTCGACCCCACCACCAAACTCAGCGTCTACACCGGCGAGTTCTCTTTGCAGGCGCGCATCAAAGCCACGCCCGGCAACCATCTGGTCGAGGCCCGACTCCACTATCAGGCCTGCGACAACAACGTCTGCATGCCTCCCAAAACGATTCCTGTGGTGATTGACGTTACTGGAAAGTAAAGCAGCGCTTGAAACTCCCGCCCGCGTTCATCCGTCCTGCTAAAGTGGTGCACGGAGGCTTTTACAATGTTTTTGGGAACGAAAGTAGTCTGTAGTTTGGCAATTGGCGCTCTGGCGCTGGGTTTTTCCACCATGGCGCAAGCCGATTCACTGACGGTGACGACCGAGCAAGGCAAGGTTGCCGGTAAAACCATCAACGATGGTAAGGTGAAGGCCTTTCTCGGCCTTCCCTACGCGACCGCCCCGGTGGGCGATCTGCGTTGGAAGGCACCGCAGCCGCCGACCAAGTGGAAAGACACGCGCGACGCTACCAAATTCGGCGCGCATTGCGCTCAGGCGCATGTCTATGACGACATGATCTTCCAAGACGGCGGACCAAGCGAGGACTGCCTCTTCCTGAACGTCTATGCCCCGGCCTCCACCTCCGCGAAGAGCAAGCTGCCGGTGATGTTCTGGATTCATGGCGGCGGCTACTCAGGCGGTGCCAGCTCCGAGCCGCGCCACAACGGCGACTTTCTGCCCATGAAGGGCGTTGTTCTGGTCACCATCAACTATCGCCTCGGCGTCTTCGGTTTTCTGGCCACGGCCGATCTGGCCAAGGAGGCCGACGGAGCGACAGGTAACTTTGGCTTGCGCGATCAGGTTGCCGCTCTGCAGTGGGTCAAGGACAATATCAAGAACTTCGGCGGCGATCCAGGCAATGTGACCATCTTCGGCGAGAGCGCAGGCTCCTTTGCCGTCAGTACGCTGATGGCTGCTCCGTCGGCTCGCGGACTCTTCCAGAAGGTCATCGGCGAAAGCGGCGCAGCCTTTGCCGACCCGGTTCCGGCTGATGTTTTGGAGACGCGTGAAAATGCCGATGGCGCGTGGGTAGATTCCTTGGGCGTCAAGTCGCTGGCAGAGCTGCGATTGTTGCCTACGGACAAGGTCTTGGATGCGGTTAAGAACAAAAAGGGTGGTTTCTGGCCTGTTGTCGATGGCAAGTTTCTGACCGAGCCGGTTCCGGAGACCTTCGCGGCGGGCAAACAGGCGCACGTGCCTCTGCTGGCTGGCTGGAATAAGGACGAGGGCAGCTTCTTCGCCATGCGGCCCATCACCGCCGAGCAGTTCAAGGGCATGATCGGCGGTCTCTACAAGGAGCGCGCCGGGGAGTTTCTGAAGCTCTACCCCGCCGAGACCGACGCGCAGGCGCTGCGTTCAGCCGTTGATTACGGCAGCGACAACTTCATCGCCTTCAGCACCTGGAAGTGGATTGAAGCGCACAAGAAGACGGGCGATTCACCCATCTACCGCTATCACTTTGAGCTGGCGGCCACGCCCAGCAAATTCCATCCCGGCACATTCGCCTTTCATTCTGACGACATCGAGTACGTCTTCGGCACTCTGGAGACGCGCCCCGGCGCTACCTGGCGTCCCGAAGACCGCAAGCTGAGCGAGCAGATGATGGGCTACTGGACCAACTTTGCCAAGACCGGCGACCCCAACGGAGCAGGCCTGCCCGCATGGCCCCGCTTCGACAAGGACAGCCAGATCATTCACCTGGACAGCACCATCACTTCAGGAGCGGACCCAGCGCTCCCGCGCTACGAATTCCTGCTGAAGGGGATGCCAGCGTTCCACTTCTAGTCTTCCAACCTGCTGTACCGCCTTGGAGCTTCTTTACCGATCTGTAAGGAAGCTCCGTGCCCCATCCATTTCACGTTCTTTGTGAAATGGGAAGCCACAAAATCAGCCTCAAAGTCTTCCACCGGCGTTGCCGACCCATAGTGCATGAAACTGTAGCGCTGGCCTCCCGGCCGGCTGTAGCGTGGACCTCCTGGTCCACGCTTGTTTCCTCCTATAATCCGCAAAAATGTCCGAGTTCTGATCGTCTCAACGGTGCAGCGTCGGCTTGTCGTCGTCGCTGGAGGAGTCGCCCGTGCTGGTTCCCGGTTTGCGCAGCGAGGGCTTCTTGCCGTCCTTCGTGTCGGTCAGGCGTCGCTTGTTTTCGATCCGCGTCAGCCGCGCCTTCACGTCGTCAAACTCCGAGGTAGTCACCGTGTACTCGTCCCGCGCAGGCAGGATGCGCGCAATCTCCTCCTGGGAGTGAAGGATGCGGTCCGGCGTCTGCGGGTGATCGGCAAAGGCCTTCGAGACAAGCCCTGGCTTGCGCTTCTGCAGAGCTTGAATCTTTTCAAAGAAGGTAATGAAGGCCTGCGGATCGTAGCCGGCGCGGTACATATACTGAATGCCCAGGTAGTCGGCCTGCGTCTCGAACTCGCGGTCAAATTTGAGAAAGGCTATCGGAATCGCCAGTTGCGAACCTTCGTAGATTCCATAGCTAGCCCAGCCGCCAACCAGAATCATCATCGGCATCATGCCGATCTGGGCGTAGCCTGAGCGCGTCATCTCTTTGGCCATGTGGTGGGCGCAGACGTGGGCCGTCTCGTGAGCCATCACTCCGGCCAGTTCCGACTCTTCGTCGGCATTCAAAATCAGCCCTGAATTGACGTAAAAGAAGCCGCCGGGCAGCGCAAAGGCGTTGATCTCATCCGTGTCAATCACTTTGATGGTAAAAGGAACCTTGCAGTCGGAGTTTTTAACGATATTCTGACCGATGCGGTTCACGTACTCGGTCACCACTGGATCAGTAATCAGCTTCGCGGCCTTCTCGACCTGCTGGGCATAACCCTGGCCCATCCGGGTCTCATAGTCGGTCGAGTACCAGTTGCCAATTCCGCGCCCGCCGATCTCGCGTTTGCCCACGGCATTCACGTCATCGATGGAACCGGGCTTCACTTTGACCGGTTGACTGCCCACTTCAACAATCTTGTCCGGATTGACTGCCGCATCGCCTCCGACGGGCGTTGTGCCCGGAGCCGTACTTGAGGGCGTCGTCTGCGCCCATGAGCTTGCGGCGCAAACGAATGCCAGTGCCAGTCCAGTCAGCACCGTTGTCTTGGCAGCGATCCGAACTGTCCTCATGACCCACCTCCGCCATTGATTCCATTCTCGCAGCTTGGAGCGCGGCAGACGAAGCGTTTGGCAACAGCTCCAGAAAGATTCCTTTGCGGGAAGAGAATCCTTCTTCATTCTTGATTCTTCCGTATATTTCACCCATTCCCGGAAGTTTTTCAGCGACCACTTGGAGGCTGCGTTCGTCTGGTTTAGAGTGGAGTACACGTGGAATCTGGGAGAGAAGCCTTGCGCCGACTGATCGTTTGGGTTGTTTTTGCCGTTTGCGGAGCGTTGCAACTCGCTGCCCAGCAGCCATCTTCCCATTCGCCGCTGGCGGCTTTGCTGCCTCCCAACTCCCATGCCATTCCCGCCCCGGCCAATCCCCAGCGCAACGCGGATATTTTCTTCGACGCCACCAGCCTCGGTTCGCCGCTGCTTCTCGACAAAGGCTGGCGGGTAGGCATCACCTCCAACCCTAAGGCCGCCGACCCCGATTTCGACGATTCAACCTGGCCCATCCGCGATGCGAAAGATTCTTTCGAAGAGGTTCAAGACGATGCGGATACCGCCGCTGGAAACCCGAACGCCTCTCACGCCGGGAAGCACCAGCGCCCCCATGTCTGGTTCCGTCAGCACATCCGGCTCAAGCAAAATCACGATCCTCTTTTTCTGATGATCGAACTGCCTCCCTCGCAGAACGGCTCCTCCAGCGCAGAGTCAATCAGTGTGATTGTCTACGTGAATGGCCGCGTGATTCAGCCGGAGGGACCGCACGGGAATGAATTTGATCGCTACCAGCAGATCACCCGCATCTACGCCCTGAATCTGCAAGCCTCCGATTCTTCCCTGACTCTCGTGATTCGCAGTCCATTTTTTCCCATAGGGGGCGCAGCGTACACCAACTTCTTTGCGGACCGTAAAGTGCGCCTGGGCAATCGGGAGGAGATGGATCGCCTGCTGGAACTGTGGTCGCATCGAACACTGTTTGAACGCCTACCCCGGCTGGTTAACGCCGTCCTGCTTTTCGTTCTCGCTCTTTTCCTGCTGGCACTCTATTTCACCCAAAGGGGCCATGTAGAGTATCTCTGGCTGGCTTTGTATGAACTCTTCCAGGCACCTATCAATTTTATCGAGCTGGCGGGGGGCACAGCCCATTTGGATCATGTCCTGGCGTTTGCGGCGATTCTTCAGATCCTGGCCATCTCGGCGTATCTCTATTTCGAATTTCTCGTCGCTTTTCTGGCTTTGCGCAAGCGATGGTTCATTCTTCTGCTGCGTTTCTCGGCTCCGATCTTGGCCGGTATCCTGCCGACCTTGCTTGCTCTCGACCACGAACTGCTGCCTCCGATTCTAGCGGTCGCCATTTTTCTCGCCTGTTTACTTTGGATTCTGGGATGGATGGTCTTTATCTTCTTTACGCTCATCCACGCCACTCTGCGCCGGAACTTCGAAGCGGGACTGCTGCTCACCTCTCTGCTTCTCAGTCTGGTCGCCTGGATCGAAACCATCCTTCGGCTAGGCATGAGCAACTTCGCCGGGCGGCCTTTCCACTCGCTGCTCAGCTTCCAGGCTGGCCCCATTCCCATTCACATCGACTCCGTGGCCAGCTTCGTCGGCACCTTCGTCATCGTGCTCATCATCTTTACCCGCTTCCTGCGCGTGCAGCGCGATCAGGAGCGCGCCTCCAGCGAGTTGGAGGCCGCCCGCAGCGTGCAGGAGTTGATGATTCCCCAGGAGAAGATGGTCACTCCGGGCTTTGAAGTCGAGTCTATTTACAATCCGGCCAACGAGGTTGGTGGCGACTTCTACTACGTGCATCCCACCTCCGACGGCGGCCTGATCGTGGTGATCGGCGACGTGGCCGGCAAGGGACTCAAAGCCGCCATGAACGTCTCAATGCTGATGGGAGCGCTGCGCAGCACAGCCGAAACCAGCCCGGCTAAGATTCTCACCAGACTCAACCGCGTGCTGGTGGGTAGCGACAGCTTTACCACCTGCCAAGCCGCCTGGTTCGGCGCGAATGGCGCGCTGGTGATCGCCAACGCCGGACACCTGCCGCCTTATCTGAACAGCCAGGAGGTCGCGCTGCCCGGAGGCCTGCCGCTGGGCGTTCTGGCCAACGGCAGTTACGAAGAGACCCACCTCTATCTGCATCCCGGCGACCGGATTCTGCTGATGTCGGACGGCGTGGTGGAAGCGCGCCAGCCCTCCGGCGAACTCTTCGGCTTTGATCGCGTTCACAATCTGAGCAACCAGACCGCCTTCTATATCGCCGACGCCGCCAAAGACTTCGGTCAGGACGATGACATCACCGTGCTGACCGTTCGCCGACTGGAGCAGTAGAAGTGGGAGTGAAGTTCAGCTTTTATCTGCCGCCAATACCACCCTGCATGAAGCCCAATAAATGGGATAGAGCTTCTTCTGAGGCTGGTAGTCGGTTGGCAACACGGACCGACACGCCGAAAGATTTCATGAGCGGAGCAAGGCTGTCTTTCAGCCTTTGATTGCGCACCCTGACCTCCTTTGGAAGTGCGTGGGTGATTTGAATCGCCTTCAGAAAGACCTTTGCCAGCGTCTCTCCGGCCGCAACACTGGAATCAGTCACTTCCGGCGCAAGAACCATTCCACTCTGTGCATCGGCAGCGATCGCAATCGCGGCGCAGGAGTTGCGCTCACCTTTCTTCCCAATTGCCGCGCCGCTGTAGGTCATGTCGAGTTCCATCACTCCATGCACGGTATAGTCCTGGCCGCGCAGGGAACGCAGAGTCTCTTCAGCCAGCAGTACCGGCGCAGCGGGCGGCTCGGGGGGAAGGATGGATTTGAACATCTCCACCTTGTATTTCGGTTCTGCTCCCTCTATGCGCGAGACCATCGGATAGGTATCAGCACGCTCCCAAAATTTTGCACCCTCCTGGCTGATAACAGCGGAGCAAACCACGATCACGGCGCGAATACATTCGGCCAGCGTGCGGGCCTCTTCTGCGGTGACAAACCAGGGAAGAAAACCGGGGCGCATGGTGCGGAAGGTTGGCGCGGCTAGACCTCTACCCTTGGGATGCCCCAGCGCGGCAAGCAACTCCCGATCCTGCTTTAGCAACTCAGCCCGGCGCACGAACTCCACATAAATGCAGTGCGTGGATGCAAAGAATTCGCCGGGATCGGCGATCTCTTCGGCTTCGATCTTGCGAAACTGGCGAAGGCCCTCTGTCCCGATATAGGCGTGCATGGAAAGCACTTCGCCGAGCGCGCCCATCACCGAGCAGTAGCAGAGTTCGCCGCTGACGCTGTCACGGACCACAATCAGGTTGTCTTCTTCGAGGACTCGCCAGGGGCGCAGACCATACAGCTCGGAGGCAAGCCCATAAAGCTGCTCCATCGCTGGGAAAGATGGTGGCGTCTCACCCGCAAGCTCTTTGACAAAGCAACTTTGCGGAGGTACTGGTATGGATACAATTTGTTTCTTGGGCATGATTGTGGGCTTACGCTCCTCTTGAAGTAAACGCTGTTATTCTTTCGTCTTGAGTTTGCTGTCGTTTTCGTGGATAAACGCTTCGATCTCAGGCGCGCTGGCCAGAATCCGAAGCCACTGTTCCTTATACAGAGTGACGGGGAAACGTCCCATTCCGTAAAGAGAAACCGCGCCCTTCTCGCTGACCTTGAGGGTTAACCCGGCAGCCTTCTTGTTCTTGAGTTGAGCGTTCTCTGCCCGCAGCCGCTCCAACTCCGCTTTCATTTCCAATTCACTCATTCTGTCTCTCCCTTCGAATTCGTTCTACTTCTCGATGCTCTTTCGGTTCGCAATCAGAATATAACCCTGGGCACGCTTCCATCCAACCGAGCCGTTTTTTATCGGGCCGCACGATAAACTTGATGAGGAAAGAGAATACATTGACTTTACAAACCTCCGAGAGGCTGGACGAGTTTTTTCGCGGATTTGCACAGGGTGCGCGCCCGCTTTTGCTGCTGGATTACGATGGCACGCTGGCGCCCTTTCGCGTGGACCGCTTTACGGCGCGGCCTTGGGCTGGAGTGCGGAAGTTGCTCCAGCGGATTCAGCGCCGGGGCCAGACGCGCATGGCGGTGATTACTGGCCGTCCCGCTGCGGAGATTGCGCCGATGCTTCAGCTCGACCTGCCGCTGGAAGTCTGGGGACTGCATGGCGCGGAGCGTCTCTATCCCGACGGTCGGCGCGAGTTGGAGCAAGCCCCTGCGGCCACGCAGGCCAAGTTGGAGGAGCTGCGCCAGCTTCTCCGGCGCGATCCCTTCGGAGGACTCTTCGAAGACAAGGCCAACGGCGTGGTGATGCATTGGCGCGGCAAGTCGCGCCTTCAAGCCGGGCAGATTCAGCAGCGGACGCGGGCACTCTTTGAGCCGTTGGCGCGGATGGAGGGCTTGGCGCTACTCGACTTCGATGGCGGCATCGAGCTGCGCGTGGGCCGCAACAAAGGCGGTGCCGTCCGGGCGATCCTCGTCGAAGAAGATGCCAGCTCTTCGGCAGCTTATCTCGGTGACGATCTGAGCGACGAAGCGGCCTTTCAAGCGGTGAACGGCCTCGGCCCGCGCGGGCTGAGCGTGCTGGTGCGACGCGAGCAGCGGGAGACGGCGGCAGAGCTGTGGCTGCGTCCGCCAGCCGAGTTGAAGAGCTTTCTGGAGAGATGGATCGCGGCGGAGGATAGGGGCTAGGGTTTGGGAGATCTATCTTTACGTTGAGCCGGAGCCTTTAGCTGCCTTGTACAATCTTCTACAGACTGCTTCGTTACATTTTGCGATATCCCTCTGGAGGGAGTATGAAGAACTGGAAGTTCATACTGATTTCTATGTTGATCACGCTGTCCATTTGCGGATTGTATCTCCATTCCATTTGGCGTCAGCGTCAAGACCCAGGAGAGATTGCGCGTGTCAACGCCCGCCGGATCCTGAGCAAGGACGAATTGGCCGTGGTGCGCGCCTTCTTTCCCATGCACTTTGAAGACACGCTGCGGCTGGAAGGCACCTCAGTCTGGATGCAGAATGGCTACGCGATTCCTTACTATCCCTATACGGGTGGCCGCGTGCAGTTTGCCCAGCGCATTGGCTTGATTCCCGCAACCGAGCGGCTGGAGATCAAGAAGATCATCAAGCAGGCTACCCCCGCCGCAGAGGACGATAGCATCAGTCACGGCAGCCGCCAAGTCTTCGCGGTCTTTGCGCTGCCGAGCGGCGCAGCGCTCTACGCCATACCGATCGGCGCAATCGACGGCACGCAGGAAGCCTATTTCACCGATATGCTCTTCTACTACGACGACCCGCACACCATATACGATCATTGGCCCAAAGACGTCTGGGCGGCCATTGATGCGCATCAGGTCAAGCCGGGAATGAGCGAGTTAGAGACGCGCATGGCCATCGGTCACAAGACCCACTCCGACAGCGACGAAAAAGGTAATCGCACCGTGACTTACGATCAGGCAGGCAAGCATTGGACCGTGACCTACGTAAAGAATCAAGCTACGGAGATCAAAAGCGAGTAGGGCACGGCATGCAGTGGATGGGCAGGATCAATCGTTAACTTTCGACCCTCAATCTTCAGCCAGTAGGATAGAAGAAGGAGATCGCCTTGCAGAAGTACTCGCTCATCGCCCTCGGCGGCGCGCTTGGCTCGATTGCCCGCTACTGGGTTGGCTCGACGATTGCCGGACGCATGGGGACGCGCTTTCCCTACGGCACCTTCGTCATCAACCTGACGGCCTGCGTCATCATCGGCTTCTCGCTTACGTATCTGGGCAAGCGGGCGGGGCTGAGTCCGGCTTGGCGGTTTCTGATCCCGGTGGGCTTCGTTGGCGCGTACAGCACATTTTCCACCTATGAGTGGGAGACGCTTTCCACACTGCGCGCCGGAGCCTTTGCAATGGCCGGCCTGTATGCGATTGGTAGCCTGATCCTGGGATTGGTTGCCGTCTGGCTGGGCGCGGTGCTGGCCGAGGCCATCTCTTGAGCGTAAAATCCTGACTGTCCCGCGGAGAGTGAAATGCTGCAACCTGGAAAAGCCGTCAAAGTCACGATCTACCTGAGCGACGGAGCCACGCATCATGGCGCGCCGCAGTACTCCAGCATTCTGGACTTTCTCTTTTATCGTGGCGTGGCTGGAGCTACGGTTCTCAAAGGCGTCGCCGGCTTTGGCGCGGATCATCACATGCACGCCGCGCACCTGATCGACATCTCCGACCGGCTGCCCATCAAGATCGAGTTCATTGAGAGCCGCGAGAAGGTGGAATCGCTGATGGGCAAGCTGGAAGAGCTGGCCGGCAGCGGGCTGATCGAGATGCAGGAGACCACGGTGGCCAAACCGGCGCAGATCTCGAACCCCAAGCAGCCGCTCTCGCCCGCGCACCTCAAGATCGAAGGCAAGGCGCAGATGATGCGCATCTTTGTCAGCGAAGAGGACCGCTGGAAGTCGAAGCCGCTCTATGAGGCGCTGGTCGAGGCGATGCGCGCCAACGACATTGCTGGCGTCACGGTCTATCGCGGCGTCTTGGGCTACGGCGCGCACCGCCGCCTGCACAAGGACAAGCCGCTGGTCTCTACGCACCACGGCTCCGTCATGCTTTCAGCTGTAGACACGGAGGAAAAGCTACGCGCCTTTCTGCCGCTTGTCGATCAGATGGTGCCAGAGGGCTTGGTGGTCTTCTCCGATGTGGACATCATCAAGTATGCATACCGCGCGCTGGATGTAGAGGTGGCCCAATGAAAGAACAGTTCACCGCACGTATGCTGCGCATCCACTTTGGCGAGGCCGACCGTTGGCAGGACAAGCCTTTGTATGAAGCGATTCTGGCCAAGTGCGTCGAGCTGGGCATTGCGGAGGCCGTTGTTTTTCGCGGCATCGAGGGCTATGGGCCAAGCACCCGCATCCATCGCTCCAGCCATTGGAGCTTTTCCAAGGACGCGCCGATCCAGATGAGCGTCATCGACACCGAAGAGCAGATCGCGCGGCTGACACCCTTTCTGGATGCGATGGTCGAGGAGGGGCTGATCGCCGCCTCCACGGTTGAGGTGATTCGCTATTCGCGCACGGCAGCACAGGACACCATCATCTGATCCCCAAGCATCCGCAACTTCTACACCGGATAATTTATTGTCATTGACAGCGGCCTCCGGCAACGTGCAGAATCCCCTGAGCGCGGGAATTCAGGCCCCCGGCGTCGCTGTCGGTCTATCCGCCGATGCGGGCGAAAGCCAAACAGCCAATTTCAGCCCAAAAGAAATGAAGGTCGTGCATGAGTAAATACTCCGAGCAGAATCTGAAGAATCACGGGCGTCTCGATCCCCCGTTTCACATCGTGCTGTTCTTCATCCTTGTCGTCAACCTGATCTTTTCCGTCATTCACATGATTCGCCACCATGCGGACGCCTACTTTGTCGGCCCATGGTTTGTGGTGCTTTCGATCGCTGTATTCATCCCCTTCTTCAAGCTGCGCACCTATCCGCTGAAGGTGCAGGACCGCGTCATTCGGCTGGAAGAGCGAATTCGCCTGCAAGCGCTGGCACCCGCAGAATGGCACGCCCAGATCTACAAACTGAGTGAGGATCAGTTGATTGGCTTGCGCTTTGCCGCCGATGACGAGGTGGTGGAATTAGCCAAGCAGGCGCTCGAACAAAACTTGACCCGCAAGCAGATCAAGGAGCGCATCAAAAGCTGGCGTCCGGACAACTGGCGCATCTGAGCACCTGGCACCTGCTGTGCTGCCAGCGGCTCGCTGGTCGCTCGCAGGAGGTTGTTTCTCTCCGAGGTCTTCGCAGCGAGACTTCGGAGTTTTGTTATTCACTTCTCAGGCCCCACTAGCGCTGCCAACCCGCTGCGCATGAAACTTATGACTGCCAATGCTGTCGCCAACTCGCTAACTCGCGATGTCCGCGCAGCGGACGCTAACTCGCTGAATTGATACCACAATCCACGCAGCGCATTAACAAATCGTTCAAGTTCAGTCTCAATCTCAACTTTGTTTCTTTTTAGCTTGCAGTGTGTGCCCCGATCTTACCCAAACCACTCGCAGCAAAACAACGGCAGCCAATTCGCAGAAAGAGGTAAAAATGCCCCGCGAAATCTTATGGACCGACGCCGAGGAGATCGGCATTCAGCTCGAAGAGAAGTTCCCCGGCGTGGACCCGCTCACGGTGCGCTTCACCGACCTGCATCGCTACGTGACGGAGCTGGAAGGCTTTTCCGACGACCCCGCCAAGTCGAATGAATCACGCCTGGAGGCCATTCAGATGGCCTGGCAGGAAGAGTTCGAGGACGCTCAAAAATAAGCCGTTGCTCCTGCAAACGGCCCCTCGCTCTGCCGGACGCCAATCCGTTTGGGTTCCTGCTTTTCTGCCCTTTCAAAACGGAAATACTGCAAGAATTGGGACGCGGAGCTATTGCGCCGCCGCTTTTCAGCCGAAAAACAGGTAGACGCTGTCCCGCTGGGACAACGGCCTGTTGGGGATGAGGAGGACGTTATCGGCGCACGCATGAGGCTGGGAGATTTACTGGTCGGGGCGGGCCTGCTGCGGACCACGGATGTGGTCAAGGGGCTGGAGCGTCAGGCCTCTACCGGTACGCGCCTCGGAGACAACCTGGTGGCGCTGGGGCTGATTGAGCAGCAGGCGCTCGATGCCTTTTTGAAGAAGATTCCCGCCGAGCCAGCCAGCATGGAAGCCACCGGAATTGACCCGCTGGAGCTTCTGTGTTTGATGATGAAGCTGATCTACACCGGCCATCTGGAAACCTGCCGCCAGTACATCGAAGCGATCAAGCTGCCGTACCACATCGTCGCCGAGCTGGTGCAGATGGCCATTGACCGGCAACTGCTGCGCACGCTGGGGACGCGGCTGGCCGAAAGCCCTCTGGAGATGGGTTATACCTTCACCGAAGAGGGCAAGCGGTGGGCGGCTGACGCGCTGGAGCGGATGCAGTACGCCGGACCCGCGCCGGTCACGCTGGAGCAATTCAATTATCAGGTCAGTCTGCAAAAGCTGACCAACGAACTGGTGACCTTCGAGCGCATCCGCAAATCGCTGGGCGATCTGACGGTGGAAGACAGCTTTGTCGAACAGAGTGGGCCAGCGCTGAACTCCGGTCGCGCCATGCTGCTCTACGGTCCTCCCGGCAATGGCAAGACCTCTGTGGCCTTTTGCCTGAGCCGCGTCTTCACCGATGTGATCTACGTTCCCTATGCGATCAGCGTCGAGGGGCAGATCATCCGCTTCTTCGATCCCAGCATTCACAGCGCGGTCAGCCAAACAGAGTCGAGCGACGAGAGCCTCTCATTTATCCGCGCCGAGGAGTACGACGGGCGCTGGGTGGCCTGCCGCAGGCCGTTTGTGGTCACCGGCGGTGAGCTGACGCTGGAGATGCTCGATCTGCGCTACGACCTGACCGGCCACTACTACGAAGCGCCGATGCACCTGAAGGCGCTGGGCGGCTGCTTTGTCATCGATGACTTTGGCCGCCAACTGGTCAGCCCCACCAGCCTGCTCAATCGCTGGATTGTTCCGCTGGAGAGCAGGATCGATTATCTGAAGCTGCACAACGGCAAGAGCTTCAGCATTCCGTTTGAGGAACTGGTGATCTTTTCCACCAACCTGGAGCCAGAGGACTTGATGGACCCGGCTTTTCTGCGCCGTCTGCCGTACAAGATCGAAGTGGGCGCGCCCAGCCTGGAGATCTACCGGCGCATCTTTGAGAAAGAGTGCGCGCGGCAGGCAATGCTGCTGCCCCCGGAGGTCTTCGAGTACATTGTCTACAAGCTCAAAAAGGAAAAAGGAATGGACCTGGCCGCATTCCAGCCAAAGTTCATCGTCGATCAAGTGGTGGCCACCTGCCGCTTCATGAAAGACACGCCGCACTTTGAGCCGCGGTTCATCGAGTATGCGCTGAACAATCTGCGGGTGAAGCGGAACAATGTTTGAAGGTAAAGCACACTGCATTCGCGATTTCGTGCGATACTTGTATCGTAGCGGTTTGGAGGTTAATTTATGGGTTCCGCAGTCTCTCTTCGTTTGCCGGTGGATTTGAAACTCCGGCTGGATAAACTAGCCAAGCGCACCGGAAGAAGCAAGACATATTATATGGTCGAGGCAATCAGCGAAAAGCTGGAAGACCTTGAGGATCTATATCTGGCTGAGGCTAGGACGCGCGATCTGAAGGCTGGACGCAGCAGCGTATTTACCCAGGAGGAGATGGAAAAACGCTATGGCTTGGCGGATTGAGTATAGCAAAGAGGCTGAAAGAGAAATCGCCAGACTCGATCTTCAAAGGTTCTGCGATTGCATTAGGGTTCATACCAGTTCCCTGAACGCGTGCTGAACTTTCCTACGAAAAATGCTTCTCGGCCAGATGGGAGATGTACTCTCTGTCGTACTGCAGCAGATGGTCATCGTGCCAATCGCGAAGGGCATACAACAACGGAACGTAAACTTTGTAATCTCCATTTTCGTGACGCGCGGAATAATCCTCAAACATATCGATAATCGTGTGATGGTGTGCACGGTGCTGCGTCAGGTTGGGGTAATTGGCGGCCTCCATCATCCTCTCCTCGGTTGCATGATGCTCCAGCGCGTTCACTCTCAAATTACGGAACAGTGAGGTGGCAATGCTCTGCGCTTGGCCTTTCAGCATTGCGGCATGAAGTTCGTTGAAGATACTGATGAGGTTTTTGTGCTGATCGTCGAGGATTTTCACGCCGACAAAGTACCTGCTGTTCCATCTTTTAAGAGCCATGTGCCACTTCCCAAACGGTTGAATGAAAGCCTAAGTTGATGGAGTCATCGGAGATAATCGCGACAACCTTAGCCCTTATCTCAAAATAAGTAGACGGATTACCAGAAAAAATGAAACGGAGTTACTATCGTATACACTACTGACTAGTTGAGGTTCCATTCTTGGGTAAACGATGATGCCGAAAATTCGATTTCGAGGCGTATCCGATGACCTTTGGGCAAGGGTGGAAGCCTTCATCCCTGTTGCGGAGAGGCCATCGGGCCGGGAATATCAGCGCCGATCAGGCGGTGGCCGAAAACCGATGCTGACGCGTCAGGTTTTTTCCGCCATCGTCTACGTGCTGCGCTCCGGTTGCGCATGGAAGGCGCTTCCCAAGATGTTTGGGAGCGCTAGTACCGTGCATCGGCATTATCAGTTGTGGGAACGCAAAGGCTTTTTCCTGGCCTTGTGGCGTGCCGGTCTGGCCGAGCATGCGGATTTGGAGGGAATCAGTTGGAACTGGCAAACCATTGGCAATGAGGTTGAGACGGAATCAAGATTGCCCAGATACGGCCCCAATGAGGCAAATGAGAGAGGGACAGCCGATGCACCTGAGAGACTCATCGCCTTGCGGGCTTGGCGACCGTCCCTTTCTCACCGTGTGCGGGGAAAGAATATGGACCAGCCTATTTCACGTCCACCCTCCCATATCTCATTCATTCCAAATAAGTAAAACCATAGACAGAAGCCTTTCTCGCTTAGAAAGGCACTCTCGCACATATAATATTCAGTTTTATATTTGGATAAATCCAATGAGACGAAAAAATCGCGGAATATTTTTTACCTGCCGAGACGCGTCTTCAAAATACGCGATGAAAATGATCCATTTGGAAATGTAGCGCCGACCTCCCGGTCGGCTGTAATGTGGGCCTCCTGGCCCACGTTTGCTCATTCGATAGAATATCTTTACCTGGTCACGGACCTAGTGGTCTAGGCTTGGATTATCAAGTCTGGGATTCCACGAACCTCAACCTGCATCTCCCCAGAGCCGCAACCCTGTTCCCTGCCCTCACCCCACCGCCTGCACCGTTCCCCGGCCAATAAGCTCTTCGACCCGCTCCACCCAGCCGCGATCGGCCGCCACGCTCATCCCCTCCGGCTCCAGGATCACCGTGTACTCGCCCTTTTTCTCCAGGTTCAGCATCACCTTTCCCGGCCCCGGCGCAGCATCCGCCGCGCTCTTCAATCCCAGAAACATCTCCTCGGATGCACGCTCCAGATTAATGCGAATCCTGATCCCCGAAGGCAGCTTGACCTGCACATCGTCCAGCGACTGAATCCCGCTGACGGCAATCTTGGGCGCGGAGTCCTCGTCCCCGGTCAGCGTTCCCCGCAGCAGCACTGGTGCCTCCATCTTCAATTGCCCTGCCAGCCGCTCATAATCCCGCGGAAAGCAAACCAGCTCGATCTTCCCTGAAGCATCTTCCAGCGCCGCCTGCGCATAGAGTTTGCCCTCGCGCTTGGTCTTCTGCACCTTCAGCCCCAGAATCATGCCCGCCACTTGTATCTCATCCGCCGGGTCCGCCTGCCGCCCCCACGTCTTCTCCGGCGGCTTGCGCTCCAGCGCCTCGGCCACCGGAATTACGCCCGTCAAATTCCTCAGCTTCTCCGCGTACTTGTCCAGCGGATGCCCCGAAACAAAGAAGCCCAGCACCTCTTTCTCATTGGCCAGCCGCTCGCCCTCTTCCCACTCGGGCACCTGGGGCAGATCGTCGCCTTGCGCTTTCTTCGGCCCGTCGTCAAAGATGCCGAAGAGCCCGCTCTGCCCCTGAGCCGCATCCCTCTGCGCCTTCTGCGCCCGCTCCATCGCCTTGTCCACGGCAGCCATCAGCGGCGCTCGCTTGCCCAACGTGTCCAGCGCCCCGGCCTTGATCAGCGACTCAATCACCCGCTTGTTCATCACCCGCAGATCGACCTTCTCACAAAACTCCCAGAAGCTCTTGAACGTCCCGCCGGCCTCCGCGCGCGCCTTCATAATAGACTCAATCGCATTCCCGCCGACATTTTTCACCGCTGCCAAGCCAAAGCGAATCGCCATCTCGTCCGCCGAGTTATGCGGCGTAAATTGGCTCCCGGATATCTGCACATCCGGCGGCTCCACGTTAATCCCCATCTCCTTGCACTCGGCAATATACTTCACCACATTCTCCGGCTTTGAAGTCTCCGAAGTCAGCAGCGCGGACATAAACTCCGTCGGATAATGCGTCTTTAAATAAGCAGTCTGATAACTCACCAACCCATACGCCGCCGAGTGCGACTTATTAAATCCATAGCCGGCAAACTTCTCCATCTGGTCGAAGACTTCGCCCGCCGTCCCCTTCGGATGCCCCAGCTTGTCGGCTCCGTCCATAAAGCGGCCACGTTGCTTGGCCATCTCTTCAGGATTCTTCTTACCCATGGCGCGGCGCAGCATATCCGCCTCGCCCAGCGAGTAACTCGCCAAGACGTTCGCAATCTGCATCACCTGCTCCTGATAGACGATAACTCCCAGTGTCTCCTTCAACACCGGCTCCATCTCCGGCAGCATATATTCCACCTTGCGCCGCCCCCACTTACGCTCGATGAAGTCATCCGTCATGCCGCCCTGGATAGGTCCCGGCCTGTACAACGCCGTCAGCGCGGTCAGCTCCTCCAACCGCTCCGGCTTGTAACGCCGCAGCATATCTCGCATTCCATTCGACTCAAACTGAAAAACCCCCGAAGTCAGCGCCGCCTGAAAGACTTTCTTGTAAGTCTCCTCATCGTCCAGCGGAATCGCATCAATATTCACATCCTCGCCGCGCGTCTTCTTGATCAGCCTCAGGCAATCGTCAATCACCGTCAGCGTCGTCAGTCCCAGAAAGTCAAACTTCAGCAGCCCAATCTTTTCCACGGACTTCATATCATAGGCAGTTACAATTTCGTCGTTCTTGGTCTTGGCCACCGGAACCAATTCGGTCAGCTCTCGTGGCGCAATCACCACTGCCGATGCATGAACCCCTGACCCGCGCACCAGCCCTTCCAGCTTCTTCGCCGTGTCAATCAGCTCGCGTATCTGCCCGTCGGTATCATAAGCCTTCTTCAGATCCGGCACGCCCTCCAACGCCGCGTCAATCGTCATTCCCACCGTCGGCGGAATCAGCTTGGCAATCCGGTCCACGTCGCCATAAGGCATATCCATCGCCCGACCGCAATCCTTGATCGCCGCCTTGGCCGCCATTGTGTTAAAGGTGATAATCTGACTCACCTGCTCACGGCCATACTTTTCCACCACATACTCATACACTTCGCTGCGCCGAATCTGGCAAAAGTCCACGTCGATATCAGGCATCGACACGCGCTCCGGATTCAAAAACCGCTCAAACAGCAGCACATTCTGCAGCGGGTCGATGTTAGTAATCTCCATCGCATACGCCACCAGCGATCCCGCGCCCGAACCGCGCCCCGGACCTACCGGAATACCATGATCCTTGGCATATTTAATAAAGTCCCAAACAATCAGAAAATACCCGGAGTATTTCATCTGCCGGATGATACCAATCTCGTAATTCAGCCGCGCCTCATACTCGGCCACGCTGGCGCGCCGCTGCCCGCGCTCCTCCAGCCTGCGCACCGCCGTATCCATCCGCATCTGGAAGCCCTTGCGGCAAACCTCCTCAAAATAACTGTCAATCGTCTGACCTTCCGGCACCGCGAACTTGGGCCACGGACTCTCCACCGGATGCAGCTTGAAGTTACACCGCTCGGCTATCTCCATCGTCCGCTGCATAACTCCCGGCGAGTCAGGAAATACCCTCCCCATCTCCTCGGCGCTCTTCACAAAGAATTGATCCGAATCAAACCGGAAGCGTTCCTTATCGTGGATCTTCGCCCCCGTCTGCACGCATAACATCACATCATGCGCATGACTATCCTCGCCGCATAAGTAATGCGAGTCATTGGTCAACGCCATCGGAATCCCGGACTCGCGCTCCATGCGGAAGAGAGCCTCGTGGATCTGCTTCTCCTGCTCCAGCCCCTGGTCTTGAATTTCAAGGTAGAAGTTACCCTTGCCAAAAATATCCTCATACTGCTGCGCCACGCTCTTCGCCTTCTCGTAGCGCCCGGCCATCAGTTCTTCGCACAATTCGCCGCTCAGACACCCCGAAAATCCAATCAGCCCCTTCGAGTGCTCGGCCAGGTAGCGCTTGCTCACCCGCGGCTTCCGGTAAAAGCCGTGCAGCGAGGCCTCCGAGGTAATCCGCACCAAATTGCGGTAGCCCTCCTCGTTTTCCGCCAGCACCAGCAGGTGGTTGTTCTCGTCCCCGTCCCCCGGCGCACGGTGGTCCTCGTGCTTGCAGATGTACAGCTCACAACCCAGGATCGGCTTGATTCCCTTGGCTTTAGCCGCTGCAAAAAAATGCACCGCCCCATAGATATTCCCGTGGTCGGTCATCGCGACAGATTTCTGCCCCAGCGCCGCCACCCGGTCAACGAGCTTGTGAACGTCACAAGCCCCATCCAGCAGCGAGTACTCCGTATGCAAATGCAAATGCGTAAATTCACTCATGGCTACCTTAGATTCTAGCCGTCAACCCGCTACCGTGCCCTGTTCCCCGCCATAATCGACACCAGCGCGCAAACTGTCAGAATCGCGCCCATAATCGCCAGCGAGAGCGAAATCGGCACGTCAATCCAGCGCGCGGTGAGCATCTTCATCGGCGGGTGGCGCACCCAAAGTTTTCAAAATCTCAACCAACCCAAAAAGCTGGGTGCCCCATCCATTCCACAGTTTCATCGTGGAATGGGTGGGAACCACGAACCTCAACCCGCCGTCTTTTCCTGAT
>Ga0302140_10000986_pt1 | contig 37330 bp, 35 predicted proteins | sample I_Bog_E1_1_FD_202095 | JGI IMG/M metagenome (GOLD analysis project Ga0302140, IMG submission 202095) | Peat permafrost microbial communities from Stordalen Mire near Abisko, Sweden - I_Bog_E1_1 | ecosystem: Environmental > Terrestrial > Soil > Wetlands > Peat | place: Sweden: Abisko, Stordalen... | reverse complement strand
ATACAAAGATAATAATAAATTAATTAAAAAAAAAATTATCATCAGCAAAACACTTCCTCATTGCCCATATTACCTATACTCAAATGTACAGGGGTATTTGAATTATTTGTGAAATTTAGGCGCAAGGCTGAATGGAAGGCTGTTCCCCTTTCATTATCATTTGGTTTACTGATTGGAGAAATCAGATTTCTATCAAGTCTGGGATTCGGAATGTTAAAATCCTTTGATTTGAATTTGTTTATAGTTTCTTTGAGATCAAATCGCAAAGATAAATATTTATGGTTCTCATTCAATATTTGGCTTGGCTTTTTTGACTTAATATTGTTGAAAGTTACATTCATGGGTGGCGTGTTGCTGTTCAAAATCAAAGAGTTACAGCGACAGTTTCGCTTCTTTATGATTGTGTTTTGATTTGAGTTTTTATAAATTTGATTGAGATAAGTTCCCATGTTTTGCAAAAATTTGATATATTGCGCTCTTTCAGAAAAATCATCGTTTTTGCATTCTTCTGAATCAATTAAACTCAAATTAACGATCCTTCTGCTCTCCTTATCTGTCATCAATTGTTCTCTAATTCTTGTTTCAATTAGATCTAAATCTCTATTGTTCATTTCATCGGTGCTGAGAAGATCATTATAATTTGAAATTGCCAAAGAATCAGTTGAGAATTTATTTATCGATGGAAAATTAACACACAGAAAATTGTAGTTGTTTTCACTTTTGTTTCGGTTATGTATTTTATTCAAACTGCCAAGATTAGGCTGTCTTTGACAAGCTCTGCTGTTGTAATGCTTATAAATGGTCAAAAGATTATTGATTTTCTTCCATTTCACTTCGAAGGACTTTTGAGCCTCGACAAGAATTTTGTTCTTGCTTCGAAAATTGATATTTTCCTCATCCAACTTGCACATCTGGCTTTTGAGCATCTGGTTTTCAAGCATTTCGTTCTGTAGGAGTTTTTTGGTGCGCCTAAGTTCCCCTTCCATTCTTTTTTAGATTCAGTTTAACATTTCATTTTTACAAAAAACATTACTTTTTAATTTTATCCGCGTTAGTGCTGGCTTGCAGCACGACTTCCCTTTGTGGCAATTCTGACCCATTTTTTTTGTTTTTTTCATTGAGTGTCATTTCCTGAATCAATATCGCTTTATTTATATCCAATTTGGGAATTTCCTGGGTTTTTTTGGTTGAGCTGTTTATGGGATCGACACGACAAGGCAAAGGCGAATGTAATGGTGAAATTTCATCCAAAGATGAACTTTCATCATCATTGATTTTGTAAAATTTTTTGTGAACTAGAGAAAGATTCATTTAACGGAAAAAAAAAAATATTTTCAACATTCAAGTAGATTCAATGACTGGTTTGTTGCAGTGAATGTGTTATTATTTTGATGGGTGGAAACCAACAGGTTTTGTCCAAGGAGGTTTGCATTGCTTTGTAACTGCAGTGAAAGCAGTTCTTTGGATTTAATAATTTCATTGAAAAATTGCTATTTTCCATTGTGAAATTTAAAATATTGTTAAAAATTTATTTTACTTGATTGAGTTTTACAAGTTCTTCCTTTTCCGTTTTTAAAAGACCGATTTTTTTCACTGCTTTAGTGAGGACATTTTTATATCCCTCGATCTCTAAATGGAACAAAATGCTTTTTTCTTCTGCTGAAACCACATTTTTTATCCTGAAGATGCCTCCAGTTTGTATTTCTTTGATTTTTCTATCTCGTTCTTCGATTTTTTTCTTCAAATTGGCGAGCTCCGCTTTATAATCATTCGTGGTTTCTCTCTCTTGTCGCTTGAATTCGTTGGCAACTTGTTCGTTGACCAAAGCCTTGTTATTCAAATATTGAATTTTATCGAATTTCAGTTTTTACTTGCCTTGTCCTTGGCCAAATCTCTTTCCTTAAGCAGCTTTTCAATCTTAAGGTTCAAATAAGAGTTTTCCTTGGTGAGTTCTTCTGTCATGGACTTTAGGAATTTTACTTGATCTTCAGGGGAATTGGAACTTGAGTTCTTGTTTTTGGAAAGATCTTGCTTGTTTCGTGTTTCTAACGTAATCGAACGTTCGAAAGCCTTCTTATTGAGTTTGATGATTTCTTCAAGATCCTGAATCCTTTCCTTCAACAATTTATTTTCTTCCTGCAAGTAGTTAATTTTTATGTCATATTGAGATGACATGCCTGCCCCTTTAATTTGTGAATCCATTACTTTCTTTTTCAATGGATTGTTTATAATTTTTTAATCATTTATTTGTTATTTTTTTTTTTTTGATAAATTTATTCTTTTAAATCAAATTATTCTTTTAAATCAAATTATTCCAACTCAATCATTTTCGTCGTCAAAAATCAGTCGTTTCTTCTGTGGGCCGGAATCCAGTTTCTTCGGTTTATTAAAAATACCCCAATCCTCATCTTCTTCGTCATCGAACAGTCTTTCCAATTTCTTAGAATTATTGTTTGTGGAAAGTCTCAAAGGGATTATGCTTTTTTCCTCTTCAAACCTCTCCTTCTGAAAGATAGATCCCTCATTTTCCATTTCTTTTTCTTCCTTCTCATCAATTTTGAATTGAGGTGGTGTCAAATTTATTTTTTTTTCAATTGCCAAATTCGTTTCCTCCTTCACTTCCTCTTCATCTTGGAACATGGAAGGAGCTTTCTTTTTCTTTCTGACAACAGGTTTATCCATCAAAAGCTCATGATCGATGACACTAGCACTTTTTTGTTCTTCTTCCTCCTGTATTTTGATAGTATGAGATTTTCTTATGTTCTTCAAGACAATGCCATCCTTTTTCTCATTATCGCCCAAGTGAGAAATTTTTTGGAAATCATTAGGTTTTTCTTCATCGGAATCCATGAATAAGTCTTTTAATTTATCTCCCTGTTTCTCGGGGTTTATGATAACAGGAAGAGAAACTTTTTCCTCCAATAAATCAAAATCTTGCTTCCTCAGACTTGGCCTTGATGTTAATGTCAGCTTCTTTGGGGATTCCTCCTCATTTTGAAGACTTTCCTTAATGATTAAGGGATCCTCTCGACTCACTGGACTAACATCCACAGCCTTAAATATTTGATTTAAAGGTTTTCGAGTGCTGTTTTTAAAGAGTGGGTCTTCCTCTTCAGGTTCCTCGTCTTGGTTTTTTTCATCATCTTGGAATAAATTTTGAGTTTGCTTGATATTCAGTCTTTGTTTTGTGAAGGTTGAGAAATCTTTTTTGTGAGAAGAAGATTGGAAATCTGAAGAGCTCCGCCCAGGGATCTCCATGGAAGCAACAAGGTTTTCGTTTTTTTCAATGATGTCTTCAGCACTTTTTTTTGGTGGAACTATGTTTTTGGTCTCTTCCTTTGGTTTATCAAAAGGGAGGGTAACTTTGCGACGAGGGTCTTCGTCTGTGGGTTTTGCATTTAAACCAAGTGCTGCAGCTTCCTTTTTTCTTTTTATTTCTAATGAAAAAAACGAATGAGATAATCATAAATTAAAAAAATTTTAGTGCCCAATTGTTTCATTCTGATTTCTTCCATCATATCCAGAGGTTTTGATTCTGCCATCTTAATTTGGGATTCTTTTTCAACAGAGACCTCCATTGTTTGAATGGGTGATACCTGCACGATTTCTTCTTTTCTAGGTTCTAGTGGTTTCATAGACTCCAGTTTTTTTTTAGGTTGATTTAATAACAAAACTTTTTAAATAAAAAGAACGAAAGATATTTTTCTTTTACCGCTTATTGGAGGGGGGGGAGGAGGCGGAAGCAAATTCGGAGGAGGTCCACCCATATTCACATTTGGATGAAAAGTGCTCATATTTAATGAAGTGGTAATTTTTCGGTTAGGATCGGAATCTTTGATAAAAGCGACTTGAGAATCAGATGTGGATGATTTTTGTGTAGGTTGTTGTATGATAGGATGTGGTAAAGGAGGCAAGGTTTGTTCTTTTTTTTCTATTATTTGCTCTGCAATTTTTCTTTTATTTTTATCTTCCTCAAAAACTGGGGGTTTTTCCTTATCTTCTTTCGAAATTGTACTGAAGTCCTTTTCTTCTATGGCTTCACCATCTTTTTTTTCGATTAGTCCTTTAATACAATAAGAATTTGGTTAATAAACTATGGCGATTCAAAACCGATGGATTCCGTGGAAAAAAATTGTTTTGTGCCATAAATATATGGAAGTCTATTGGCTTTGTCATTCATGTAGTTGAAATTGGCAATGGACATCGCTTCAGCACGGATTGTCTCAGATCGTGAAAGTTCATCTTCTTTCTGTGGATTGCTCATAATTTGGGAGAGATTCACTGCATTCATTCCTTTCTCGAGAGAAGATTTGAATAGTTCAATGACTTTCTGAGAAATTCTTTTGGTCAGTTGATAAAAAATTAATAAACCTCTTGGGAGTGGGAACTTTCAATTTTTTGCAGTTGAGGCTTTTTCTCTTCTAGCCTTGTAAAATCAATGGCTTTAACACTCTTTTTAAAATCATCTTTTTTTAGAAAAAAAAATAAATCACATTTTCGACAAAATGATTATTTGAAAGATTTTGGAATTTGCAAAAAAGATGGGAGACATCATTTTGAGATTCTTTCAAAACATAATCGGTTTTCATAAGCTCGGATTTATAATAATCGATTTTGTTTAAAAAGTTTTGAGCAAATGTTTCAATCATTCCAAAAGACTTTTTGAAGTTAAAGATCAACAAATGAAAAATAAATATAAACTTGGTTGTCACATTCCAGATTCCAGCTCTTGGTGTTTTCAAGGAGTGCTTTATAATGAGACATTGGTTCGATTTTTTTTTTTAATTATTTTATTTAATTAATTTTCATTTCGGATTCTTCAATATTTTATCGTAAAGTAATAATTTCTAATTTTATGATGAATTTTGAAAACGAATTGACTTATTTCCATCATTTGCCTGTTTCTTTTTTTTGTAATAATAGCTAAATTAATCTTCGCAGGACAAATTCGATTTGTTGCAAAGGAAAGCCACTGAAAAGAGGAAAAAATTGGAAGAATTCATCGAGATTCTCGAAGATTTTGCCCAATTAAAAGATTTATACCAAAATAAAATGGAAAAAATCATCAAAAACTTGATAAGCTTTAATTCAGAAGGGTTATCTTATTGAAATCATTTTTATAAATTTTAAATTAAATTTTTTATCAGGAACATCTCATCTGTGATCAAACATTTCATTGATTATTTGATTGTCACGACAGAGGCGAATGAAATGCAGGGAACGGCTTTCAAAACGAACTTTTTAGACCTAATTAAGGATTTGCTCAAAAAACAGATTAGTGAATTCAAAGTAACTATCAATGATTGGAGAAAAATGGAAAGAGATTCCAAGGAACTGTTGGATAATTATGAAAAAGTTCGGACATTGTTAAAAAAAATAAAAAATATAATAATTTGCTTTGTATTGTAGTTTAAAGTTGCCTATCTAAAATCATCAAGAGAATCAGAAGAAATTCAAATAATTGAAAAATGTGCTTCTTTGTGTAAAGATTTAACATCTGAAAAACTCACCAAAATTAATACGAGGTTTTTATTTTTTCGTTGTTTTTTAATAAACTTGGATAGATCATTAATTCTGATGAAAGAACAAATTGAAATCGAAAAAAAATATAAATATACAGGAGCTCTTTTTAATAATAATTTCGAAGGGTATCAAAAAGACATAGTCATTTTTATGATTAAAATCAAAATTTAAAGAAAATATTTAGGTCAAAACATTTAATATGTTTCAATATCATGAAGAACAAACCAATGAAATTTTGAATGAAAATATCAAGTCAGTGCTTCAAATAGAAATAGAAAAAAACAAGAGTCTTATGAGCAATTACGAAAATATTTTCACTGTAAATTATTGTTTAATTTTTTATAAATGTTAAGTTTAAAGGAAGTTGAAAAAATCAACTTTAAGCAAGAAATCCAAGATTTTATTGTGAAAAATCAATCGAATGAGGTTTTTTATTTAAATTTATTATAAATAAACATTTTTAGAAAAAAATGCCGCTTCTTGAAAAAGTAAAACTTGATGAATATAGCAGTTTTTTTAGTGAGATTTTGTGGGATGAAGGCCGATACTATACAAATTCAACCGAATCAGGTAACAACATGACTCAAAGAAATAATTTGACTTTACTTTTTGTTTAGATTTTATTGAAAAATTTAAACATTATTTTGAAAAAATTATAAAATGCAAAGATGAGAGTTCCAATATTTTTGTATTTTAAAAATTTTGATTTTTAAAAACTTTTTCCTAAGGAAAGCATATCTGATAAAACATTGATAGAGAAGTCGATAAATATTACCACTTGTTTACAAAAATGTTGGATTGGAAAAGAACTGAAGGAAAATGAGCTTGGCAAGGTATTTTCTCATTGGCATAATATTCTTTTCTTGGTTTGTTTAAGTTCGAGGAAATTATCAATGGAAGAGTTTATCGAGATATTTGGACTTCTGCCTTTCAATTATATAGAGTTGCAATGAAATTTCACATTTCTGAAAAAGGATTTGAGTCTCTCGTGAAGTTGGTGGAGATCATCCTAAACAAAGTTTATAGATTTTTGTAAAAAATTTCCAGACATTAAAAAAATTTAGTGTTTGGAAACGAAAGATGGCGCAAATGCTAAAAAAATCATGGTTTTGCTTTTTACGTTTTATACCAACAAAAACCTCTATTTCCATCATCTCAAATCGAAAAAAAATCCTCATTCTATTTTAATCAAAAACGATGAAAAATTGTATTTGCATTCTATGTTAGCATACCATAAATTGTGGAGAGTGCATGAGTTTTGGGAATCTGCAATTTTGAGCTCAATTATTGAAGAAATCAACAGCTCCAATCATTCAAATTCTTCCTTTATCGAAAAAAAAGCAGAAACTCTTATTAGAGAAAAAAACCTTGTGTTCTCCCAACTTATTGCTTATTCCTACAATATGCAAATGTGTGAGCTCGATAATTCATTAGCCAAGGAGATTATTGTTAAATACGCTGGATATTTTAATCTGTTTGATTTGCAAATCCAAGATTTACAGGTTAAATAACTCATCAATAAGTTAATTTTAAATTATAGCAGATAAATATTGAGAACTTTGGAAGGCCTCCAGAAGAATTAAAAAAATTAAGTGCTTTGCCATTAACTTATCTTTTTAAAGATATGCATTCTGACTCAATTGTAAATTTTTGTTTTGTCCTTTTGTGTTAATTCATCTAGGACGAGCCCAAAAAAAATCAAAAAAAATATAAAAAATGTTGGACCCCCATTAAAAGTCGAAGGTTAAACTTCTCTCAAGTAAAAAATGAATTTTCATATAAAAAATTTTAATTACCGTAAGGCTTTCAATAATTCTTCTAATCAAATGCTATCTAAGGAAAGTAGTTTTATCAGTATGCAACTTCAAAAATCGACGTTATTGAATACATCGAGTAAAATGAAGGCTTTTTTTGGTGGTTCTGAAATGCAGAGAAAACAATTTGACAATACATCAGAGGACTTGAGTATTTTAGGTCAAATCGAAATGTTGAATCAAAGTTTCAATGGCTTTAGTGAGAGTTCAACAAAACATCAAAATGTAATAACAAGTTTTTTAAATCACAGCTTCGGTGATTTGAACTCTAAAAAAGATTTCAAGTCCAATGATGATTTAAATAAATTGGAAAAAATCAAATTTTAATTAATTATTCAATGAAAAAAAACCATGATAACCCGATTTTTGAAAGAATTTATTTTAATTCAAATTTTAATTAAATTTTTTAGCATACAAATAAATCCAATGCTTAATATCCTTCGAAAATCGATTAATTGTGTTTATCCCACAACCCGTCGTTTCTTTATCTCAACACTTAAAGACGACATATTCACTATTTCGTTAATAGGGAAGCCAAATGTTGGCAAATCGTCTCTTTTCAACCGTTTATCTGGCGGGTTAAATGCAATTACTGATAGTGTTCCAGGACTTACAAGAGATCGTAACGAATTAGTCACAAAACTATGGGGCGGATTCCCGATAAGATTGGTTGACACGGCAGGTTGGGAGTCTTTAACAAATAAAGAGCTTAATGAAAGCGATATCAAGAAGAAGATGATTGATCAGACCTCTCAAGCATTGGTTTACAGTGATTTAGGTTGATTTTATATAAAATTAAAACCAAAAACTCATGATTTAATAAGCTCAGCTCTGTTTATAATTGATGTTAAGGAAGGCATTACTACCACTGATTATTTCCTGGCTCAATGGTTGCGAAAACGTCATGTAGAAAAAATAAGGCCAGATGCCTTGAATAAGTTGAATGAAAATAATGAAGTAACTGTGAGGAAAATTTTGCTTATTGCCAATAAATGCGAATATGAGCTTGATGGGGATATTTATCATGAAGTGTATAAATTAGGCTTCGGTGACCCAATTTTCGTTTCTGCGGAACATGGAGATGGCATTCAGGATCTATTGCAAGAGATCGAAAAAATGATTCCAGAGGAAAAGAAAAGCGATTATGAAAAAAAGAAAGGGAAAAGATTGGAAAAGTTCTTAAAATTAAAGGATAAACTTAAGAAGGAAATTTTGGAGGTGCAAAGGGAAAATAATGCGACTCAAGAAGAAGAAGGTTTTTTTTCATTTTAAATGCAATCATTAAATATGATCGTTTGTTTTATTTAGAGTTTGACATTAAGATTTGGGAGAAAGAGTTCGATAAAATTAATAAAGACCCTGAGGAAAATAGCGATTTAGACTCAGATGCAGGTGTTGACCCTGAAAATAGTATGGTTTCTAATGGAGTAGCAACAGAACCAGGAATTTCAACTGAAAATTTTTTCAAGAATCGGTCGATTCAGATTTCAATTGTGGGTAATAAATAATAAATTTAAGGAAATTGGTTTATTTTTAAAAGGAAAACCAAATGTTGGAAAATCATCTTTGGTGAATTCTCTTTTAAAGGAGAAAAGGGTGATCGTCGATGATATGCCAGGAACGACAAGAGATGCGATTTCTGTGAGTTGGCTTTACAAGGGCAAGAGGATAAATTTGATTGATACAGCAGGAATCGAGAAATCGTTGAAATTTAAGGTGTTTTAGAAATATTTTTTTAAAAAATGAATTAAAAATTCGGAAAAGGCGGATCTTGATAAGAAGATTCATAGATCCACTTTGAAAGCGATTAAATATTCTCATGTTGTACTTTGCATTATTGACTCGATTAACGCCTTTCGAGTTCAAGACTTAGTAAATTTTCATGAAATTATTAGTTTTTAATTTATTAACCAGAGTGTAGCGCAATATATCGCTGCACAAGGAAGAGGACTTATTTTATTGATAAACAAATGGGATTTAGTTCAGAAAGAATATAGATCAAAAGCAACCAAATTCATGACTAAACAAGTAGAACGCGCATTAAATGAAGTGAAAGATGTACCAATGATGTACATTTCCGCGAAAACTGGCTATAAAATCGACAGCGTCATGGATGAAGTTCTTAAGGTTTACGAGAAATGGAACGTCCGTATCTCAACTGGTATTCTCAACAATTGGATGAAAAACCTCAAGAAAGTTCATTTTTTACCGACAGATGGAGGAAATGATTTGAAAATCCGCTTTGTTTCACAGGTAATTCATTAATGCCTAAAGTAATATCTTTCTATAAATGAAATAGATAAAATCAAGACCCCCAACCTTTGCTTTTTTCGTCAATGATAAGACTTTATTTAAAGAAAATTACATGCGATTTGTCAAATCAAAATTAACAGAGGAGTTTGGGTTGCAGGGAGTGCCGATTCGCGTAATAATCAGAGATATCAAATACAAAGCGAATAAGAAATATTTAGAGAAAACGAAGAAAATCGGCAAAATTAAGAAAGAATTTTTGAAAAAACGACGTTTGGCAGCCCATGCCCGGAAAAAACTTGCAGAACTTAATCAGACACTTCGAAATAAACATAAGAAAGAGAATAATAGCAGTAGTTAAACATAACGAGAAATTAAAAGAAAAATTATAAAATTTATAATAAAATCAAATAATTTAAAAATTAAGTTAAAATTTTCAAAAATCGTTCGTTCATAATAATTTATCAATGGAAGCGAAACTAATCAACGCTGTTCTTAACATCCAACGAGTTGCTAGAGGCTTTATTTGTCGCAAGAGATTCGAAAAGCTTCTTGAAGAGCTCTACCTAAAAGTTATTTTTACTTAGAGAAATCTAAAAATCCCCTGATTTTACTTAGGAAACTCAACAAATCCTTGAAAAAGACGAGAAAAACCCTGAATCTCATATCCAACCGGAATATGAATACATCGATTTCCCTGAAATGAATCATGAAGCGATTCTCGACACTTTAAAGATGAAAATCGGAGGCAATAACGTGAATTCCGAAACAAAGCCTCAAATGCCAAACAAAGTATGGATATTTTTTCTAAAATAATCTTAAACTATACTAGAAAACGGAAAAACCGAAAACTTTAAGTCGAGATTTGATACAAAAGAAGGATTGTTTGACACCATTGCCGATATTAGAGAAAAACATGTATACTACTGCTTCAAAGAATCAAAGGGACCCTAATTGGGATGCCACAATTACAAACAAATCTAAATCAAAGAATTTGAATGAATTGTTGGTTCAAAATCATCAAACTCAAAGTCAGAACACTCAGATTCAGAATAACAACAATTTAAGGAGCAGTAACAGCAATTTAAAAGATAGCAAAACGAATAAAAGCCTTAAGAACGTCAATGAATCACAAGATTTAAAGATTGAAAGCCTGAAAAACTCGAAAGTGTTCAGTACTTCATCGAATCAAAGCAAAAAAGAAGAAATTGCATCAATGAATAACACTTCAAGACTATTTAACAATCCTAATATGAATGGGACAAATGGAAAAGGCAAGGGGACAATTAATAGCAAAAATGACATTTCAGCGATATCTTATCAGTAAATTCGTCGAGAAATTTCATAAAGAATTTGAATTGGGGTGGGTTAGGTCGAATAAATTCATTGGAACAGGATCATATTCACCTAAAAGTGATAAGTTGAAGCCAATATATTATGAGTTTGATATATTTTTGAAGGTTTATAAAAAAGAATATCGTTATGGAAAAATAAATAATTTAATTTAATAGGCCGCAAATCAAATCCAAAAAACTTTTCGAGGACATCTATCAAGACAATATTTATGCGATTATTACGCTTTGAAACATGTATTTATTTACAATAATCAATAAAAAATAGATAAACAAAGTTTGAATCTAGGCAATTAGAACGATTGAAAAACATTATATCAAGTTCAAAACCTTTAAAAGCAAAAAAATAAAGGAATATTTGTCAATTATGAACAATCATCAGAAGAAAATTCTTCAAAATTTGCAAGATCTTCAAAATGTGAGAAAAATATTTTTTTTTAAAATAAAATTTTTCTAGGCTGAGAAAAAAATTTCTAGCAGTTTCAAATCGAATCAAATCGATGAATTTATTAGAAACTATCGAATAAGGATGCAAATTTCCTTCCAAGTCTTTATTAACAAAAATAAGACGCTTTACACACAAACGTGATATAGATAATTATAATAAAAAGATTTCTTTTTTTAATAATAATATAGGAAAGAAAAGGAAATTCAAACGCAAGAGTCGAATTTCGATATTACTAAAACACAGGAAAGCTGTTGCACTTTAAAGGAAAAAAAACTTCTTTATCTTCAACAGAAAATCAATAAAAACCGAGATTATGAAAAAAGCAAAGAAATCAATTATTGCAAGAAGATTGTCGAACTTCAAACTAATAACGACAAACTGAGAAAAATTCATAAAAACACATTGATTGTAATAATTTTAATAATGAAATTTATAAATTAATTAATTTTGTTGAGAAATTCATACAAGGCATCACTATTTTGAGGGAAAAATTAGAGGCATTGTCTACAACTACCCAAAATAATAGCAATCTCATGGAAATTTCATTGTTGGCTAAGGAATTATTAAAAGGTGTGTCAATAGGTTTATTTATATTTAAAAAGAAAAAATTTTTTCTTTGGTTACTTTTATTTAATAAAGAAGAGACTAGTTATGATAATGAAGACACAAAATCATCATTCATGAGCAATGTAAACAAGTCGACTTTGCAAATGACGGAAAAGACCCCAAATTCCAAGAACAATAACATTTAAATTAGTCATAAAATACAAATAGCTTCAATTTTCAAGAGGATTGTGTCATTCTCCTCCCTTTTAATAATAAAATATAAGACGAATTTGACTTAAAAATAATATGAAAGGCCTTTTAACTCAGATTTTGAAGGAAATCTTTGCTTCAAATTAGTTTTTTTTTTAATTAATTTTTTTAACAAATTAAAACTTTAATTTTTTCCTGTTTTAAAATAATTAGGTTGAACAAAATTATTTACTTGTTAAATTCCTTAACTAAAAATTTAAAAATCTCCATCTCTTAATAATTCTGCGGATTCATAAGCAGCTCCTGCAAATCCTGAACCTTTTTTATATATTTTTCTTCTATTACCTTAAACTTCTCTCTTTCTGCATCCAATGCCATCTTATATTTAAACTCATATTCTTCAACCAAAAACGGAATCGCCTGCATTTCAGAATTCTCTGCTTTCGGGTTCTTATTCTCCTTATTTTCAAGTAATTGTGGATTATTCATGATATGTTCTCTAAACACCTCATTTTCCTGTCTCAAACTCTCGATTTTCCTAAGGAACTTCTCCTGCAAAAGCTCGAACTTCTCTTTTTCCTTCAACAAAACATCCATGTGTTTTTCCTCATATTCTGAGACAATCAATCCCACTGTTTCTTTAAGATTCTGATCTTTCTTAGCAAGCTCCTTAATTAACTCATCTAACTTCTCATCCTTTTCGTTCAATAATGTTGTGGATTTCTGCATTTTTTCTTTCAATTCCTCAATCATCTCTTCTTTCTCCTTCACTAATGTTATATATCTATTTAAATTTTCCTCACTTTCTCCAGGTCCAGGGATTATGTCGAAATCGTTTTCTTTGTTTTCCTCAACAGGAACAGGAACTTTTGATAATTCTTGTTCCAATTTCCTGATTTTTTCCTGATATTCCTTTTCAATTTCCTTTGTTTTCCTTTGATTTTCCATTTGGATTTCCGCAATATTTTCGTCATGTGTTTTCTGAAGATTCTCTATCACATTCACATATTCCTGTTCTTTTTGCTCAAACAATTTATCTTTCTCTTCTTCATTATCATCGATGTTCTCATTGTTTGGCTTGATTGCCTCTAATTGATTCATAGCCAATTCAAATTTGGTCTTTAGATTCTGATTCTCTTCTTCCAATCCCTCTTTTTCGAGCACAAGCTCCTGGATTTTCCCCTCGAAAAGGTTCTCATTTTGAGTTTTTTCCTCTAATAATTTTTCCAGTCTTACTCTGATCTCATGTAGATCTTCGATTTCTTTTTGTAATATTTCGAGTTCTTTGTGATGATTTTCCTCCATTTGAGCCATTTTTTCATGGAAATCCTCATTTGAATCTTTGCCTTGATCCTGTTTTTCGAGATATTGGGCCATTGCGGTATTATCATCCTGCAATTTCTGCATTGTTTCCTCATAATGTGCGTTCATTTTGCCGATATTTTCCACTTCCATTTGCAAGGCATCATATTCGCTCAAAATCCTCTCATTTTCCTGAGTTAATCTTATATTAGTATCTCGAACTTTCTCAAGTTCCTCATTAATGCTTTGAAGGTCTAAACGCATGTTTTTCTGCAAATCCTCATTTTCTTTGATGATGTTTTCATAATTATTTCGTTCTTCCGCTAATTTCACTTCCAAATCCTGAGAAATCTTCCTAAGATTCTCAAATTCCTGTTGCGAGTTTTCATTGTAATTGGACTTGCTAAGCAATTCGATATGATCTTTCTCTAATTCATGATATTTCTTGATAATTTCGGCCTTTTCTTCTTCAAACCCCTTGAAAATCTCCAAAAGTTCCTCTTGTTGAATGGCTGGATTTTCATTTCCCTTCAAATCTTGGATTTCCTTGATGTATTCCTGTTCTTTTTCATTAAATTCCTCAACGAAATGGTTATATTGTTCGTTCAAATCGCCGATTTTCTGAGCCAAATCGCGGTTTTCATCCAATAATTTCTCTTGATTCTCCTTCATCCCATCAATTTCATCTATTAATGCCTTTTGCATCTCCTCATATTTTGATGAAGTTTCCTGTAATTGCCCTTGCAAATTCTGGTTCATTTTATTAGACTTGGAATGTTCAGTTTTGACCTTTTCGAGTTCTTCCTTGATAATCTCGATTTCTGCTGTGTCATTGGCTTTTTTCTTCATTTTCGCAAGTTCTTCATTCAAGATTTTCACTTGATTATTGAGTTCAATTCGTGATTTTTCAGTCTTTTCAAGACGATCCTTATAAATCTTAAAATCCTCGATTTGATTATTGGCTTCTTTGATATTTGTTTCGAGTTGTTTCTTCCGATCTTCGGATAATTTCAAATCTCCTAACAAAGATTCCTTGATTTTTTGTTCTTTTGTGACCTCGGCCTTGATATTCTTGATATCAGCTTGCAATTTGAAGATTTCCTGATTTTCACGCTGATATTTCTCATTGGAAGCCCTCAATTGTTGCTTCTCGGATTCAAGTCTATTGGAATTTTGCTTCAGATCAGCTATTTGGTTATTTAAAACATTGAAATGGTTCTGAAAATCCTCGTTTTGATTCTTTATTTCAAATAATTCCTTTTGTGAATCCTTATACCGATTTTCCAGGTCTTGAAAATTCTGCTTATTCAAATTATTGTTTTGAACTACATTGAGTTTTTGGGTTAAATCCTTGACTTGTAGTTCCAAATCGTCTTTTTTCTTCCTTAAAGCCTCAATTGCATTAGAATCATGGGATTTCAATTCAACGCTTTCTTTGGGTTTCTTGAGTTTTTCCTTTTCGCGCTCAAATTCGAATTGTTGATAAATGTTCGGTTTTTTTTCTTCTGGTTTTTCCTCTGCAAAGAGCTTTTTCTCATATGATTCAATTGGCTTTTGGGTATATTTCTCGTTTTTGAACTCAGGTTTTTTAATGTCTTGATAGCTTGATGGCTTTATTAGATCCTTGTATTTCTCTTCATTTGTGGTCTTTTTCGCTGAAATCTCTGGTTTTTGAGGCTTTAAAGCATCGTATTTTGCATAGGAATCCTGCTTTATAGACTTGTTTTCACTTGGCTTATATGTTGATGGCTTTTCCTCAATATTGAAAGTCCAATCCTTCTTTATAAATCCTTCTGGTTTCATGAATAGGTTTTTCTCATCGAAATTTAATCGCATTTTCTCATTTAATTTCTTATCCAAATCATCGATTTTGGTAGCTTTAGGTTCTTTTTCCTTTGAATAAAGCGATTTCTTTAATTCCTTGATATATTCTGACTCCTTTTGGAAATTAAGTTCCTGCTTCTCAGGCTTTTTCTCCTGCTTCTTATGAGAAATATCCACTTTTTGATAGGAAAGGTCCTTTTGGCTATATTTTTCGAGCTTCTCATTCCAAAAATCCAGGTCTTTCTTAGCATCAAAGGTCTTTTTCATTCCCAAACTTTCTTCATATTGTTTCTTGAAAGCGTAACTTTCATCATTGGGCTTCTTGAAGTCATCATAACCCTTTTTCTTCTTGCGATCGCTGATTTTCTCTGGAGAATCCTTCAAATATTGCTCATATTTCTTCTCCAACCTCTTATCCTGAACTCGTGATTTATCCTTCATCCCCATTACATCAGCCCCTTTGGTCTCATTGAACTTCTCGTATTTCAAATCGAAAGAGTCCAAATTCTTGCTCTTTTCCAACCCTTTGCTCATCTTTATATCAATTTCTCTTTTATCCTTCAGTTTCACCGATAAATCAGCATCTTTCTCCTTCTTTTCCATCGCTGGCTTCGACCCGAAATCACTGTATTTCAGGTCTTTGTTGAGAGATTTCGAACTATACTTGTTATTGGAGAAATTATCGAAATCGTGTGGCTTGAAGGAGGGATTAGTGGGAGTCTGTTTGCTCTCGAAAGACATGTTTTCAGCCATTGGACGAGAAAGAGGCTTGTAATCTTTAAAGTCGAGGTTTTTGGATGTTGAAAGATAGGACTTCTGAGGCTTTTCTAAGAGATAATTCTGGTATTGAGCCTGGGGAGGATCGGAAGGATTGAAAGAACGTAGGTTTTTTGAGAGAGACATTTTTAGGTTTTGAATAATTTAAATAATCGTTAAGAGCAGATGCGATGATATTTTCTAGGGAATTTATTTTATTGCAAAATTAAGAAAATTTCGGTTTTATTGAAAAAAATATATAAAAAAAAAAAAAATATTTAAATTTTTAAAAACAAAAATTCAGAAATAAAAATTATTAATTTTTTTTTTCTTTCTCACAATTATTTTTGATTCTGAATGAAAAATAAAAAAAATAAAAAATATTGATTATTAGAATACAGATTAAAAGAAATTAAATAAAAATCAAAATTTAAAATTTTCTTCCTTCTCTTCTTCTTAACTTGTCACTTTATCCTTGAACTTCTCTAAATAGTCCAAATTCTTCTTCTTTTCCAATTATTTTTTTTGGAAAATTAAAAAAAAAAAATTAATTAAAATTCAATGAAACTGAAAACAGAATCATTAGATAAAGTAAAATCCTTTCCCACAAAGACTCTGACCACCAAGACTTCGAACCCTCCTTATAATTTTTCAATTCTTTCACCGATTTATGATGAAAATCCAGTTTCGCCAAAAAACCAACCCATTTCCACAGGTAAACTCATGCAGAAAGGCATCAACAATTTTTTCCTGGATGCTTCAATCCCCCTCACTCAAAGTAAAGACTATTCGCAAAACAAAAGCATAAATCGAATATTTTCGGCTGAAACTCCCATTGAGTCTATTAATTTTAAAGCCAGACCTTTTACCACCGGCAATAAACCAACTGCTTTCAAAGATGAAAATCTTCAATTTATTGAAGGGGTGAGCCCAAAATCCTCTGTTGCAATTTCCATTTTCAAGAAGAAAGTTTCCAAGAAAACAAAAAAAGAAGATCCTTTTCAAATGGTTTCTCAATATACGAAGATTCAAAATGAAGACTTTCTCCAGAAAATGAGAGTGTTATCTGCCATTTCCCGGAGAACAGAAACTTTGATTCTACCATCAGAATCATGCAATACATTGGAAAAATATGAGGAAATGATGGAAAAGGAACATCAGAAAATAGGACTCGAATTAGAAGAAGAGGAACAATTAAATCATAGAAATTCTTTTGAAGAACATGAGATTTTCGGTAGCTTTTATTTGTTTTTTACAGATAAATTAATTGAATAAACATAGAATTGAGAGAAGGGATGAATAAAGGCTTCGAACTAAATCAATATGGGTTTCAATATTTCTATTTGGAAATGAGAAATCGTCGAAGTCCAGTGAGAATAGGTCTCATTTTTTGATTTTAGTTTAATTTTAAAAGTTAAAAGGCTTTCTTGGGCTTGCGGGGACACAATATTTGAAGATCTTCTATTCTACGAAAACTAAAAAACCAAATAGATTCAACAGTGACGATTTTCATGAAGTAAATTTTTTTTTCAATTAACCAAGAAATTTAATAATGAAATAGGGTAGAAGTTTGAAAATATATGATGAGAAAAGACAAAAGAAATTCAATGTGGATCATTTATTCCTGACAATTTATAGTCAAGTTAAGTTGAAACTTGTTGCGAAGGTTGAATTCGCGAAAAATAATGCGAAATATGAAGGTCCAATCATTGATTCGGGGAATAACATGGATGGAGGCCCTATGAATAATACTAGAAGGGTGAAAACCCAGGAGAAATTCACTATCGCCCAATTAAACCGTGATATTTTAAACGAAGACATTAGTAAATTTGAAACAAAAAAACATTATGTTAATGTAAAATTAATTGAAAAAGGACGAATCTTTATGAAAAGAAGAGAAAAAATGCTGAAACTTTGCGGAGGTGTGAGTAAAATCAAGACAAATATTAAGACAGTCATGGATTTTCGGCCTGAAAAAAAGGTTGTGGATCGAAATCTCAAGCGGGTTAATGAAAAATAAATAAATCTTCAAAACCTCACTTAAAACTCTAAAAACAAGGTCCAATCCGCTAAGCAAATCACAACAGTTCTTATGAAAAAACGTGTGATAGAGGCGAACATGTTACAAAAGAAGAAAGACGATTTTGAACGTCGAGAAATGATCCATTTGATTAAACAAAAGCTGATTTCAGAGAAACGGAACGCCATAAGAAAGCAAGAACAACAATTGAAATGGCTCAAATTATTGAATTTGATGGTGATGATAGATTTCATACGTCGTATGTATTTACGCGAAATTATCACAAGGAAAATACGCAGTAAACAATTGATTGTCTATCGACAAGCATGGGATGAATGGGTCTTATTGCATAAAGCGAGAGGACCTGAGAAATTCATTAGAATGAGTTGGGATTCTGTGATGAGTTGTAAATATTTCGCTTATCAACAAAAAAGACTCATCAAAATACATGCGAAAAAGATCTTTGTTGATTTTCTGAAGAAAACTGCGTTGTTAATTGGTTGGAACACCAAACTTATTGAATATAGAGAAGAAAGTAATCAATTTATTGAAATAAAAGAGTGAAATTTATTATAGTTGAAAAAATCAAGAATTCGTTCAAGAATTTCAAGAAAAAACAGAAGGTTTTCCTTGATAATTTGAAAGTCCTATGGAACAGGGTCTTCTTCGAAAATAGTCAGGAGTTTAGAGCGTATATAGATTCACATGGGATCAGGGAAAAGGAAAAAATGAATGCGAATAACCTGAAAACCAAGTTTTATCTCTATAATTTTGAATAAATTTGATAGAATTATTTTTAGGGAATTGCAGGAATCCATAATTTTTAAATATTTCATCGATATTCAGAGTAAATGGAAAAATAATCTCACGAATTACATCAATAACGAGCAAAAATATTCGAAAACTCATGAGGTTTTTTCGATAAAATTATGAGTTTTTTGAGAAAAAATATAAAAAAAGGAAAGAATTCAATGGAAAGGTGTGAAAAAATGGGTAATGGTATTGAAAGATAAAAAGGGAACAACTTCGAATACCATGGAAATAAAAGCGAATAGCGATTTAAAGGATTTGGAGTTATTAGAGGAAGAAATTGATGAAATGGAATTATTTTCGACGAGATTCATGAAACCACCGATTTTATTTCGGTTGCCTTCAATCAAGACTTTGAAGAATTTGATTTATAAATATCTGGATCAGAAGAAAAAGCTTTAATTTTTCTTTTTTATATTTTTATAAACTTAAATGGTTTTGATTGACTTTTTCTTAATAAAATTATTTCTTGTTGTTGTCTTTCTGAGGAGAATTCTTTTCCTGGGTTTCAGAAGAATTTTCTTTATTCGGTGACTTTTTTTCAGCTGGAACTTCTTTGTTTTTATTTTCAATATTTGGAACAATTGGATTAGTTTCAGTGGGCTTGACGACAGGAGTTTCACCTTGTTTAGCAGCCATTTTTGAGAAGGAACTTTCATCCTTTTTATCATTAGTTAAAGATTTTCTATCGCTATGAGGACTTTCAATCTTCTTGGATTCTTCAAAGCTAACTTTCTGAGAAGACCTCATACTTTTCTCATTATTAAGAGCATTAGTTAATCCATTTATCTGGTCCATTAAACTTGCCATTTGAACTTGGGAAGCAAGATGTTGTTTGAGGATTTCATCTTTATGTTCCTGATTCAAATTTTCAATTTGTTTCTTAAGATTAGCATTTTCTTCCTTAATTTGTGCCAGTTCATTTATGTTGAGTTGGATTTTTTTCTCAGTTTCTTCACTTTCATTGGATTTGTGCATCTGAAGATTTTCATTTTCTTCTTTGACCCGCTTAAGCTCAATAAGAGTTGATTGTAATTTTTTCTCGGAGTCTTCATTATCTTTGGATTTGTTGGAGGGACTTTCTTTGGTTTCGTTTTGATTTTCCAATTTGTTTTTTTCTTCTATTTCGAAAGAAAATTTTTGAACTGCCTTCTTATTTTCTTCATTTTCTTGATCTTTATCTTGAAAGACCTTTTTCAGAGTTTCATATTCTTGTAATAGTGCTTGATTTTTCTCTAATAATTCATTGACTTTATTGTCACAAGTTTTATTTATTTCTCTGATCGTTTTAGAGATATCTGTCTCTATTTTTTTAATTTCCTCTTCTTGTTCTATTTTGAGTTTTTCTTTGAATAGTTGGTTTTGCTCTTCTTTTTCTTTAAGGAAGTTTTCAATTTGCTCGTTTTGTTTTTTCTGTAATTCCTGATTTTCTTTGGTTATTTTTTCCATTACTTTTTGCAAGTTTTCATAATTTTCTTTCAATTGGCTCAACAAATCTTTTGCTTTCTCATTTTCTATTTGCTTCTCTTTGTTCTCCTTCTCCAAATCAGAAACATTGGTTTTCAATATCTCATTTTCTTTCTCCAAGATGTCATGGTTTTTCTCCAACTCTTTTTTCATCTCCATCAATTCATCATATTTTATTGTTTTCTCAGTCAGAAGGTCCTCAACTTCTGCTACGTCTGTTTTGTGTTCCTTTTTCATCTTGCTAATTTTATTATCACTTTCAACCTTCAAAGTGTCAATTGCTCCAATAAATCCTTGAATTTCAGCTTCTAATTCCTTTTTAACTTCATAATTTTCCTTCACTCTTTTCAATTCCATCTCACATTGCTGTGATATTTTTTTCTCCAAACCTGTGAAAACCCCTTCAAAAGATTTCATTTTTTCCTTCGTCCATGCATCTATTTTTAATGTCGTTTTCTCAGACAAATCCTTCAATAATAGATTATATTTATTTGTCCACTTTTCATTCAATAGATCGATCATTTCTTTCAATTTCTCTATGGTCTTTTCCAATCCCAACATTTTCTCATGCATTCCTTCATAAAACTTCTCTTTCTCTTTAAACTTCTCTCCTTCTATTCTCAAGTTGCATATTTGTTCATCTAATTCCTTAATCTCCATCTTCTTTTCCTTTTTTAACGTCTGAACTTCTTCCTTAGAATCTTTTACTCTTGCCTCCGCAATCTTTAATTGCGAATGCAAAGAACCGATCTCATTTTCAAGCAACTCACGATCTTTTTTCTTCATATCATCTTTTTTCTGCACCAAAGCAACTGAATCCTGGTGCAATTCCTTAATTGTCTGCTTGTATCGTAAGTCCTGCTCAAGTAGCTTTTTCTTCAAATTCAAAGTTTCCTTCTGAAGAAAATCATTTTGCTCTGTGATTTCCTTGATCATTTGGAAATTTTCGCGTAAAACCTTCTCATTGTTTTGGTTTTCTTTATTTTCCTTTGATTTCTCCTCCTCTTCCAATCTTTCCAACAAATATAACTTATTTTCTGCCTTCAGATATTGGTAAATCGGATTTTTAGCATCAAATCTAGTTAAAAAAGAGGGATCGTTTTTCTGATTGGATGGCTCAGGCTTTGAAACTTGGGAACCTTGAAAAGAGAATTGATAGGAATCACGGGGCTTGAAGTCTTTTGAAGGCAACAAGTTCTCTAGGTATTTTTTGGTTTCTTGGATTTCCTGCATTTTCAGGGAAAATTCATCGGGTTGTTCGGTTAAAGGAGTGTTTTTCATAGGATTTTTATTTTCAATGGGAATTAATATTTTGAAAAGTGGATAATCTTTTGAAAGTTTTATAAATAAAAAATCAAAAATTCAAAATAAAGATGGTATTTTCTTTTTCTTTAAAAATATTTAATTTTCAATAATTTTCAGAAAAAAATGATTTTTTTGCCGATTATGAACGAATAATTAAAACTATTTAGAGTTAGTACAGTGCAAAAATTATTATTTTTTCAGAAAATTAAAATTAATCTTGCATCCCATGCAAAAATTCCCTTCAAAAATCTGTCATTCTTCAGTCGACTTCAACGAGGAGGATCCTGAAATGAGCCCTGTTAAAACTCCTCGCAAGGTTTTTTCTCCAACTCAACTAATGAAGATGCAATTGCAAAAAAAAACTTTAGAAAAACTGCCTCTTCTAAATTTGCAAGCAGAATCTCTTCATAACTATTCCAACAATTCAACTAATTCGTGGTCTTCATTTTCTTCCTTAGAAGAAAGGCTGATTGAAAATCCTCCGAACACTTCCCCAGAAGCCAAGAAAAAGGCAAATCAAGAAAATTCAGCATATTTTGATCCAAAGATTAAAATCGAAGGTAGTAGTTGTCTTTCCGAAAAGAGGTTTCAAGCCAATATTTGTAAGCCCAGTCTTTTTCTAAAAATTAACAAACAAGAGAAAAACATGGAAAATTTAAACAAAAAAACATCAGAAAACAAAGATTTTTTAAAGCCAATAATGGAAGAGGAATCACCTTTGATGAAAATTATAAGAAAGAAAAAGGAACTTGATAAAATGAAAAATGTAAACTGGAATGAAGGTGCAAATGATAAGAAAATTCTCAGATTTCACGAGATTTTATCTCCAAAACTTAGCCAAATTGATAAGCACAAGTTTAGAAACCTGATATTCGCACCTGAAATCGAAGAAAACCTATTCAAAAAACATCTCTTGTTGACTTATAAAGGAGTGGTTTATGCGAAGAAACTCACACAACCCACGAACACGTTCCTGGAGGAGCGAGGAATCATATTAACGGAGAAAAAAGGTTGAAAATCTTAAGTTTTCCTGGGTTGCAATTTTTCTTTTAGATCATAAAAAGACTTTGTTTATGGATCTGGATGAAACCTTGATACATTCTTGCAATTTGATGGAGAATCCCGAGATTATATTGGAAATAAGGGATGACATTTCTATAAAAAAAGTAAAAATCTCCATCATTTTTACAATAAAATATATTATTAGATCGGGTTCAATGTGAGGCCTTATTGCACGAAATTCTTGGAAAAAGTCAGCAAATTCTTTGAAATTTACGTTTTTACGGCTTCTTCGGAGCTTTATGCGAAATCAATTATATCGAAAATCGACCCGAACAATCGAATTCAACAGATTTTCAATAAAAACTCCACGATGAACACAAAAAACGGGTTTATTATCAAAGATCTGAGGATTTTCCAAAACAGGAACCTCAAGGAGATGATAATCGTGGATAATTTGGCTCATAGTTTCAGTTTCCAATTGGATAACGGGATTCCTTTATTGGAATGGCAAAGCGACAAAAACGATGAGGAATTGAAATACCTTTATAAATATTTGAAGAAAGTTCAGGAATATGCTGATGTTCGGACTATAAATAAAGAGTATTTGAGATTGATGGAGCTGGGGGAATTAAAGATTGAGGAATTAGGATTGTAAATATGGAATTTGTTGAGAATTCGAGTTAGAAAATATGATGGGTTTTATTTAAAAACTCAAAATTTAAAATGTGCAAATTTGAAACATAACTAAAATAATAATAATTAATAAATATTAGAAAGAAGAAATAAAATAAAGGTTTTTTTAGAAAATTAAAGGATTTATGTCAGAATATAAATTTTGAATAATTTTATAACTTAATAATTTCAAATTAGTTTTTTTATTTAAAAAAATGAAACAAAAGCTAAACTTCAGGACCGAAAATATCGATGTAAGACTTTTTTCTCCCTTCTCATCCCTTATTTTCCTTCCTTAGTACAATAAACTCGTCAAAAAACGTGACGAAAAACAGAAACAACAGAAACTCAACCGTAATCCTTTTCTGCTAAGTACCAACTCCTTTTTTTCTTTAAACCCCCCTTTTTTCTTATAATAGCTGTTCCTCAAACCGACACTGCTCTCTACAAATCTCTTTACAAATTCAACACAGAGGTTCTTTTTTTCTTTAATTTTTTGATTTTATGAATAAATCCTCAGGCTGAATTGGAAGAATACAATCTGAAACTGCCCAGCCAAATCAAGAAAGAAGAAGAGCATAAGAAACAAGAGAAACTCGATGAAGAAAAGCTGCGTCAATTGGAAGCCCAGAAGCAATTGGAGTTGAAATATGAAGAAAACGAGGCGATGGAACTTGAAAAGGCCAATGATGAGGAAGAAGAGGCCCAAAACATCAATTATTATAAAGTAGTTGGGAGTGTTTTCGATGAGAAGAACAAGAAACAAGGCAATAAGATTCAAAGTGCCTTTTTTGTGGACGCAGCAGTGAACGAGATGCTCAACACAATCAAGACTGGAGAGGATGCGATATCGTTTTTCGCGAAATATGGCAATAGCACTCCGATCAAATTCATCAATTGCATTAGAGATTCCTCAATGGCTAGCTTTATCTTCAGACCCTATGATTTGAAAGTCATCCGAACCAGTGAACATCAGAAGGAAGTGACTTTGAATGAATATTATACGATATCCGCGCATGGGATCGTGCATTGTTTCACAGAAAAACACAAGCGACTAAGTAAATTATAATAATTTTTTTAGATTTTAGAGTTTTTTTTGTTTTTTTACGAAATTTTATCAATGTTTATGCGTTCTTAACTGCCTCGCTTTTAATTTTATTTGCAGAAACTGATGTCGATGCCTCAACTGAAGTCGTGACTCTTTCAGAATGGATGCATGAATCTGTTTTGTTCAACATTCTCTCCAATATTCATTTCTTCAAACATTATGCCATTAGTAATTTTATCTAAACTTTTTAAAAATTATGAATAAAATTCTTAAAATTTACAAAAGCCAAAATCTTCAATATTTGGAAAGCAAATGTCCGTTATCGAATCTATTTCAAAACCCGCAATCGGCTCATTCAGAATTGTTATTTAGGCAAGCCGGCCTTTGCTTCCCATTTGATGGAAATGAACAAATTGATTTATGATCTTCAATTGACCAAAACAATTTCCTCAAATTTGATGACCCAAAACACCAATTGGGAGGTTGAATCCTTCAAAGGTGATCAAAAGAAAGCCCGAAATGATGCAACGAGACATTATGATCAAGTGGTGGAGAAATTGGTTCAAATGTGTGAAGCAGCTTGCAAGGAAGTGGTTGATCGAACCATGATTAAAGAATCCACGGATTTAGAGGACACAAGATTCGGAAAACAAATGAAACAGAAACCAATGAATGTGATTCGAAAGGAGAAGGAGGAAAGAATAAGGCATTTGGAACTTGCGAAACAGGATAAGTCGAAATTAAGGAACTTTATCAGATTGGTAGATTATATCACGATTGAAACATTGGTTAAGACCAATTCTTTAAGCATTCAATGTTTCCTGGAAGAAATCAAGAAAGAACAGAGAAAATCTGGTGGTTTGTTCAATTCCATCGTGAATTTCGATTTGACCAATATGTCTTTCTATCCTGATGAAAGGGAAATCACTGAGACTTTGATGATGATTTTAGAGGATATGGTTAAAATCATGAAGACCACAACTCGAATAATAGAAAATCAAGCAGGGTTCGATCCTTTTCTGAAGATAATCGGCAACGCGATTTATCCCGATATTCAATTGATTATTTTGGAATCCGTTGAATATCAAAGTGTGAAGGAAGATATCAATCATAAAATAATACAAGATTTCTCAGAAGCACAGAAATTCGTCAGTCAGAACTATGAACTTTGCAGACCTATCTTTTTAGATACTTCCTCTTGGAACCAATCGAATTGGGAAAAGGATGATCATTCTCTTGAAGAGATCAAGGCGATTATAATGACATTGAATTCGTGGAAGAAAGATATCAAAGAGAAGATCCTTGAAGCCAATAAAGGCATAGTCAATGTAAATGGATCACGAATTCGTGAGACCTTGAATAATCATGTCAAAAATAGATTAGAATGGATGCAAAATTATCTATATAACATGATGTCTACTAAATCAAATGAATGTTTAACAACTTTGACGGATTATCTGGGAAATCTGAATAAACAACCGAACATTCTCAGCGAATATGCCAAATACATTGAGAACCTCAATGAAGTCAAAGACAAAAGATCCGTCATCGAACAAGAAAAGACTGAAATCGAAACAATGCATAATTTGTTGCGTACAAGATTTGAGACCAATCCTTTGAAACCCACAGATACAATGCAATTGGATGAAATCAACACATCTTTTGAGGACATGAAGAAAAAAATTGATGAGGCTGAACAATTCAAAAAGGATAAGAAGCCTGAAATGATGCAGAAGCTTGAAAAGGCCACTCAAGACCTTCAACGCGATATTATGTCCACCACAGCACAAGTTAATTCAGGCAAATTGGTTCTTGATGAATCAGAAAAAGACCTCAATAATTCATTGAAAGAAATCAATATTATAAAGACAACTTTGTTGGATATTAAAAAGTTTATGGAAAGATACAAAGCAAAGGATAGGGATTATACTCATTATCAGAAATTGATGGAATTGACCCCTCCTTTGAATAAAGATCTTCAGGAACTCGAGGAGAAATATAATGATAGAAAGACTTTATGGACCAATATAGAGAAATTCGCCAGATGTCATGAAGAATGGTTCAAAAGTCCTTTCCTTGGATTGAATAGCGAAGACATTGAAAAGGATATGAAAGGATTTGAAAAGTCCAATGCAGAATTAAAGCAAAGAATCGCGAATCTTTCCGCTGAAAACAAAGATAAAGTTCTTGATTTGTTCATCATTGAAGTCAAGCAAGTTTCTAATATGATGGGAGTGATAGTAGCCTTGGCCAATAAAGATTTAAAGCCTAGACATTGGCAGAAAATCTTCCATACATTGAATCCAAATTGGCAGCCTAGCAAAACATTCAATTTCTTGGAATTAATAGCTAATGGTGTCATGGAGAAAAAAGAAGCCATTGAGGAAATTTCAGGCAAAGCTTCTGGAGAAGCCGCTATTGATAAAAACTTAGATGATATCAGCAAGAAATGGACTGATTTGACCTTCACTGTCATCAATTATCGAGAAGCAAAGGATAAATTTGTTATTGGAGTGGTTGATGAAATTATTTCTACACTCGATGACCATCAAGTAAGCATCCAAACAATGTTGGGGACACGATTTGTTGCGGAAATCAAGGAGAAAGTGGAGGAATGGGAAAAGAAATTGGTGTTGATTGGTGATATTTTGGATGAATGGTTATATTGTCAGAGAAATTGGATGTATTTAGAAAATATCTTCAATGCTGAAGATATTCAGAAACAATTGCCTGAAGAAACCAGGAAATTCTTCCAAGTGGATAAGTTTTGGAAGGAAATTATGTTGAAAACTCATAAAAGACCAAATGTACAGGAATGTTGCAGTTCAGAGGATTTGTTGAGGAAGTTTCAACAATATAACAAGGCTTTAGATGACATTCAGAAATGCCTTGAAAATTATTTAGATTCCAAACGATTGGCTTTCCCTAGATTTTATTTCCTTTCAAACGATGAATTGTTGGAAATTCTTTCTCAGACTAGAAACCCTCATGCAGTTCAAAACCATCTCAGGAAATGTTTTGATAATATCAATAGGATCAGATTCACGGATGTTGAGGATTCAAGAGAAATCATAGCGATGCAATCTGCAGAACCTGAAATAATGCCTGAAAAGGTGCCTTTTTCTAGTCCGGTGTTGATTCTTCCTGAGGATAGAGTAGAACAATGGCTGATGAAGATTCAAGAGATGATGTTCAAAACAATTTATGATATCACGAAATTGGCGTTTCATGAATATCCAGATGATGGTTTGGATAGGAGAGAATGGTTATTTGCATATCCTGCCCAACCGGTTTTAACTGTGGATCTGATAAAATGGACTGAAGGTGCCACCAAAGCTATTTTGGAAATTGAGACAGGACATAATCCTAAAGGATTACATGAATTTTTTGATTTTATGAAGGAATTGATGGTTAAAATGGTCGAGATAGTTCGGGGAGAATTGAATACATTGGAAAGGACAATGATGGGTGCTTTGATGGTCTTAGATGTCCATGGGAGAGATGTGATAGAAATGTTGATAAATTCCAAGGTTAAGAATGTGAATGATTTTGAATGGACCAAACAATTGAGATATTATTGGGATTTTGATGTTGATAATTGTGTAGTTCGTCAAACTAATACTAGATTCATCTATGGTTATGAATATCTTGGAAATAGTCCTAGATTAGTCATCACTCCTTTGACTGATAAATGTTATATGACTTTAACAGGTGCCCTTCATTTAAATTACGGGGGTAATCCTCAAGGTCCAGCCGGGACTGGAAAGACTGAAACCACAAAAGATCTCGCAAAGGCTTTAGCAATTCAATGTGTTGTGTTCAATTGTTCAGATTCATTGGATTATAAGACAATGGGGAGGTTCTTCAACGGTTTGGCGCAATGTGGAGCATGGTCATGTTTCGATGAATTCAACAGAATTGATATAGAAGTGCTTTCTGTGATAGCGCAACAAATTCTCACGATTCAAACATCTGTCAGATTAAAAAACCCAACTGTTGAATTCGAAGGCAAAACCATTCCTTTAAACCTCAGATTCGGAGTCTTTATCACTATGAACCCTGGATATGCAGGACGTACTGAATTACCTGATAATCTCAAGGCTTTATTCAGACCGATTTCCATGATGATTCCAGATTATGCCTTGATCGCTGAAATCATTTTGTTTTCTGAAGGGTTCGAAACTGCTAGGGTTCTTGCTAATAAAATGGTGCAATTATATAAGCTTTCCTCAGAACAATTGTCGAAACAAGATCATTATGATTTTGGGATGAGAGCTGTGAAAAGTGTTCTTGTTATGGCTGGAGCCTTGAGACGTTCGGATTCGAATACAAAGGAAGATGTGGTTTTGATTCGAGCTATGAGAGATTCAAATGTTCCAAAATTCCTTTCTCATGATTTACCTTTGTTTCAAGGAATCATTCAAGATTTATTCCCTCAAGTTGAAATCCCAAAAATCGAATATAAAGATTTGGAACGAGCTATTCATGAACAATTAGACATTGAAAAATTACAAAAACCCAAACTTTTCCTAACAAAAATCCTCCAATTGATGGAAACCATGAAGGTCAGACATGGAGTTATGCTTGTCGGAGTGACAGGCACAGGCAAAACCAAATGTTATTCTATATTATCAAAGGCCTTGGCCCAATTAAATAAAGAAGGTTCACAAGATTATTGGCATAAGCAAGTGAATCTCTATAAATTAAATCCGAAATCCGTCACTATGAATGCCCTATTTGGCTTTACCAACATTTTAACGAACGAATGGACTGATGGTATTGTAGCCAAAATAGTAAGAGATGCAGTTGTCGACACTACAGATTATAAGAAATGGATCATTTTTGATGGGCCTGTGGATGCCTTATGGATAGAAAACATGAACACTGTGTTGGATGATAATAAGATGCTTTGTTTACCAAATGGGCAAAGAATCAAATTGCCTCAAACCTTCACGATGATTTTTGAAGTGCAGGATTTGGCAGTGGCTTCCCCAGCTACGGTTTCCCGTTGTGGAATGGTATATTTAGAGCCGAATCAATTAGGTTGGGAGCCAATATTAGATACTTGGGGGTATTTCTTAAAAGAAAAGGAAGTTGATAGGGAAAGAGAAAAAGATAAAGAGAAAAATAAGGAGAAAAACATTGAAGGAGAACAAAGGGAAATTCCAGTCCCTGCACATGTTATCAATCTAATTGAGAAAGTCAGGACTTTCTTCAATGAAAATATGAATTATTTAAGAACAGAATGCAGGGAAGTGGTGCCTTCAGTTGATGTGAATTTAGTGAAAAGTTGTCTGAATTTAATTACTGTAATGTTAGATGATTGGAGGGCGACTTTAGGTGCTGCCATAGAAAAGTTGACCGCTTATGAGATAGACAATTATGTGAATATGATCTTCATTTTTTCATTTATTTGGAGCGCAGGTGGCAATCTTCAAGATTTATCTAGAGCTAAATTTTCTCAACATATGAGACAAAAGTTCCTGAAACTTTATTCATCCTTCCTTTTCGATGGGGAAGTCTTTGATTATTTCATTGATTTCCAGAAGAAAGAATTCAGGCGGTGGACGGATATTTTAACCGAATTTAAATATCGTAAAGAAGTCCCATATTTCAATATTTTAGTCCCTACTGCCGATACTGTAAAACATAAGTTCCTGCTTGATAAATTGATTTCCGGAGGCTTCAATGTTTTAATCAGTGGAGAAACCGGAGTTGGGAAATCAGTGATCATCCAAGAATATCTTGTCACTGCCAAAGAGTCTGAATTCGCCTTTTCAACATTGAACTTTTCCGCACAAACCTCCAGTAAAAATCTGCAGGACCTTTTCATGGATAAAGAAAAGTTCATCAGGAAAAAGAAGGATTTGATCGGTCCTCCATCTGGTAAGAAAATGCTTGTTTTCATAGATGATGTCAATATGCCTCAATTGGAGAAATATGGCGCTCAACCACCAGTCGAATTGTTGAGACAAATAATTGATCATGGTGGGTTTTTCGAGCTTAAAAAACAGCTTGTGTTCATGAATGTGAAAGATTGCATATTTATTACTTCCTGCGCACCTCCCGGAGGTGGTAGAAATTCAATAACTCCTCGACTTTTCAGGCATTTTAATATGCTTTGGATGCCTGATTTAAGCAATCGAAGTATGGAGACGATTTTTAATAGTATTTTGAAGGGTTTTTTGATGGATAGTGGGATTCAAGGGTTAGATAAATATTCATTCAGCATTGTGAGAAGCAGTATTGAAATCTATAGTAAAATCACAAAGGATCTATTGCCAACACCCAGCAAATCGCATTATACTTTCAATTTGAGAGATCTTTCAAAGGTGTTTCAAGGCATTTTGCAGATAAAATATGAACATCTTCATAATAAGGAGAATTTGATAATGTTATGGGTTCATGAGGCTTGTAGAGTCTTTCATGATAGATTAGCCGATGAAAAGGATAGGGATTGGTTTTATGTGAAAATCCAGGAACAATTGAAATTGAATTTGGAATTCGAAGCGGAAAAAACATTATTCAATACTATAATTTTCGGTGATTATACTTCGAGTGCAAAAGAATATCAACGACTTGAAAACCAAAATGAAATCATCAATAAATTCACAGATTTCCTGACAATGTATAACATTAATAGCACAAAAACTATGAACCTAGTGTTTTTCCAGGATGCTATTAATCATTTGAGCAGAATTTGTCGAATTTTAAGACAAACCAGAGGAAATGCCTTGTTAATAGGAGTTGGTGGTTCTGGACGATCTTCCTTGACTCGATTGAGTGGTTTCATTAGAGGATTTACGACTTTTTCTATAGAAATCACGAAGAATTATAAGGAGCCACAATGGAAAGATGACATGAAGAAATTATTGAAATTGGCAGGGGCCAAAAATACGGAAGTGGTTTTCCTTTTTTCAGATACCCAAATAATAAAGGAATCATTCCTTGAAGATATTAATAATATTCTGAATACAGGTGAAGTGCCTAATTTGTTCGTTAATGAAGATCTTGAGGAAATCATACTAGATGTGAAGCCTTTGGTCAAGGAAGCTGGAAAACATGATTCCAGAGATTCTGTTTTGAAATATTTCGTGAATTTAGTTAGAGAAAATCTGCATATTGTCTTGGCGTTTTCACCTGTAGGTGAGAGATTAAGAACCAGATGTAGACAATTCCCTAGTATTATCAATTGTGCAACAATTGATTGGTATGATAGATGGCCAGATGAGGCTTTATATTCAGTTGCGGATCGGGAATATAAATCGCAAGAACATCTTGATATTGGAGAATTCAGAGAGGCTTTATGTAAGCTTTCAGTGGAAATCCATCAAAATGTGAGAGATTATAGTGAGAAGTTCTATGAAGAATTGAGAAGGAGAAATTATACCACTCCAACTAGTTATTTAGAACTTCTGAAGCTTTATATTGATATGTTAAGAGCCCAACAGAACCTATTGCCTTTGAAAATCAGGAAATATACTGTAGGATTACAGACTTTGAAGGAAACCAATGAGGAAGTGGAGAGTTTGAAACGGAAAATCGAGGAATTCCAACCAAAACTCGAACAATCAAGAAAGGAAAACGCTGAGCTTTTGAAAGATCTCGAAGTGAAGAATAAATACGCTTCTGAACAAGAGGCAATTTGTAACAAGGATGCTTCAGAAGCTCAACAAACAAGAGATGAAGTCAATGAATTGCGAAATAATTGTAAGAAGGATTTAGAAGAGGCAATTCCTGCATTGGAAGCAGCCCAAGATGCTGTGAAAGATATTAATAAGGCACAAATCAGTGAAATGAAAGGATATAATGTCCCTCCAGATCCAATAAAAGAAGTGATGTATGCAGTTTGTTTATTGTTCGGTTGGAAGGAAGATTGGGAAAATTCGAAGAAATTAATGAGTCAAATGACATTCACACAGGATTTGATTAGTTTCGATGTTTCGACAGTTCCTGAGAAAAGATTCATTAAACTTAGAGAAGTGTACATTTCAAAGAAAACATTCAATAAGGCTGATATCATTAAAGTTTCAGAAGCTGCCAGTAGTATTTTCGTCTGGGTTGCTGCCATTGATAAGTTCCAGAAGGTTAAAAAGGAAGTGGCTCCGAAAGAGAAGAAATTAAAGGAAGCAGAAGTGAAATTAAAGGAAGTGGAAGAAACTTTGGCTGCGAAAATGGGAGCTTTGAAGGAAATTCAAGATACAGTAAATGACCTCAAAAGAAATCTTGACAATTCTGTCCATAGAGAGGAAAGTCTCAAACAACAACAGAAAACCGCAGAAATTCAATTGGAAAGAGCCAAAAAGCTCGTGAATGGGCTTTCTTCAGAAGCTGAAAGATGGAAACAAAGTGCAGATCGTCTAGAATCTGATAAGAAAAATTTGGTTGGGAATGTATTGTTGTCAGCAGCTTTTATAGCGTATTTAGGTCCGTTTACTTCTAATTATCGTGGAGATCTATTGAAGAAATGGATTGATAGATGTAAAGCGGAAAATATGCCCACAGCTGATGATTATTCATTGGAAAGAATATTGAGTGAAGAGGTTCAAATACGAGAATGGGAAGATAATGGTTTGCCGGCAGATAAATTATCCAGAGAAAACGGGATTTTGATCTTTAATTGCAGAAGATGGCCTTTGATTATCGACCCACAAAATCAAGCGAATAAATGGATCAAGAAGTTGCAAAAGGAGAATAATTTGCAGATAATTAAATTGACAGAAGGGAATTTCCTGAAGACTTTGGAGAATTGTGTGCGATTTGGTCAACCATGTCTATTGGAAAATGTCGAGGAGACTTTGGATCCTGCATTAGAGCCAATTCTTTTGAAGCAGACATTTAAAAAAGGACCTACAACTTTCTTGAAATTGGCTGATAATGATGTGCCTTATAATCCTGAATTCAAGCTTTATATTACTTCGAAGTTGACGAATCCACATTATTTGCCTGAAATCAGTATAAAAGTCACATTGATTAATTTCACAGTCACCTTGGCTGGTTTAGAGGATCAATTATTGGTGGAAGTGGTGAGATTTGAAAGGATTGAATTGGAGGAAAAGAGAGTGAATTTGATCATTCAGATAAGTCAAGATAAGCGGCAATTGCAGGAATTAGAAGATCGTATCCTGAAACAAATTAGTGAGGTTCAAGGGAGGATCCTTGATGATGAAGAATTGATCAACACATTGGATGCCAGCCGAATTACATCAGAAACTATCAATACCAGAATGAGACAATCCAAAATCACAGCAAAAGAAATCGATGAGGCAAGAAACGATTATAGAGTTATTGCTAAAAGAGGCTCAGTGTTATATTTCGTCATAGCAGATCTATCGTTAATAGATCCTATGTATCAATATTCGTTGGAATTCTTCATCAAACTCTTTAAGAAAAGATTAGAAGCCTCAGAACAAAGTCCTGATCCAAAGATTCGCCTCAAAATCATCGTTGAAGATATCACGAGATCGTTTTATGTGAACATTTGTCGAGGTTTATTCGAGAAAGATAAACTTTTGTTTAGTTTCCTCATGGCTATTAAGATCAAAATGGCTGATGGTGGGATTTCTTCTCGTTTATGGAATTTCTTCCTAAGAGGACCTTCCCAAGAACCCCGTGAAAACCAAGAACCAATCCCTTATTTGTCAGATAAAATCTATAAAAATGTCCTTTCATTAGCTGAATTGAGTAATGTATATAAAAATCTACCAGCTTCCATGAGAGATCCTGAAGAATCATTAATTTGGCAGAAGATTTTTGAAGCTCCTGATCCATGGATCAGTGAATTTCCGCCAAGTTTCCATAATGTTTTAGATGATTATCAGAAGCTTCTATTGATAAAATCGTTGATGGAGGAAAAAATGGTGAGTTGTATAACATATTTCATCAAAAACATGTTGGGCCCTATGTTTATCGAATCTCCGATTTTCGACCCCAAATCAAGTTTTGATGATTCCACGTGTACAACTCCATTGATCTTCGTTCTTTCTCCTGGTGCGGATCCCATAATCTATCTAATGGATCTCGCAAAGGAAAAGGAAATGGATTCAAGATTGAAAATGTTAAGTCTTGGTCAAGGACAAGGTGAAATAGCAGCCGAATGGATAAAAGCAGGTAGAAGAAATGGAGATTGGGTATGTCTTCAAAATTGTCATTTGGCCATCAGTTGGCTTGCGAAATTAGAACGAATCCAGGAAAATCAAGTGGAATCAGAAACTCATTCAGAATATAGACTTTGGTTGACTTCGATGCCCACGAATAAATTCCCAGTGTCTATTTTACAATCTGGCATTAAAATGACTAATGAGCCTCCTAAAGGATTGAAAGCGAATCTTGGCAGGACTTTTAATGAAGTAAAGGAGAAAGAATATGAATCTTGTCAGAAACCATATGAATATAAGAAATTATTGTTTTCTTTGGCTTTTTTCCATGCTGTTATATTAGAAAGAAGGAAATTTGGTGCTATAGGATGGAATATCCCATATGAATGGATGAATTCAGATTTCGAAACCTGCCAATTGCAATTGAAGATGTATTTAGATGAACAACCTGAAATCCCATTCAAAGCGTTAAATGTTCTCTTAGCAGAAATCAATTATGGGGGTCGAGTTACTGATGATAAGGATATGAGATTGATCAAGGCTTTGTTGAGCAAATATTTCAATCCTAAAGTAATGCAAGAGAAATACTTCTTTACAAATTCAGATATCTATCATCCACCATATGAATTAGCTTTAGATTCTGTGAAGAAATATATAGGAAATTTACCATTGGATGATGATCCAGAGGTCTTTGGATTGAACACCAACGCTAATATCACTTTCCAACAAAAAGTCATCAGAGAATTTATGGACACTTTACTGGAAGTTTCACCGAGAACTGTGGGCACTGGATCCAGTGGAGAAACTCCTGATGAAATAGCTTCGAAACTCGCCAATGAAATCGAGCAACAAATCAGAGAGCCTTTTGTGTTCACGAAATCCGAAGAACCTGGATGTTTAGAGATCTTCAGGAATCAGGAAGTCGACCGTTTCAATAAACTTATTAAAGTTATCAAGACTTCATTGAGAGAATTACAAAAAGCAATCAAAGGGTTAGTGGTTATGAGTCTTGAATTGGAGAAAATGTATTATTCTTTCCTTAATAAGAAAGTCCCTGAAAATTGGACGAAAGTGTCTTATTTATCTTTGAAGTCTTTGGGCAGTTGGGTGACTGATCTAGTGGAAAGATTGCAGTTTTTTGGAAAATGGTTGGAAAAAGGAACAATGGATTCTTATTGGGTTTCCTCATTTTTCTTCCCTCAAGGGTTTATGACAGCTGCTCTTCAAACTTATGCGAGGAAAAACATCATTCCTATTGACACTTTGGTTTTTAGAACAAATATAAGAGAATTCAATGAGAATCAAGTGAAAGAAATACCTGAACATGGAGTTAATATTCATGGGCTTTTTGTTCAAGGTGCCAGATGGAATAATGTAAAACATGAAGTCGAGGATTCTTTAAAGAATGAACTTTTCTTCCAAATGCCAGTGATTTCGTAAGAAAATTTATGAACATTTTGTAGGTTTTTATCGTTTTTATAGGTTGGAGCCTTTGCAAATCAAGGACCATCATCCTGGAAATGTTTATAAATGTCCGGTGTATAAGACATCACAAAGAGCAGGAGAATTGTCGACGACTGGACATTCTACGAATTTTGTGCTGTATTTAGATTTGAACACAACAGAAGAAGCGGATCATTGGGTCAGGAGAGGAGTGGCTCTGTTATGCCAATTAGATGATTAATATTTAAAGAAAAAATCGATTTTTTTCTCTCAAAGTATAAGAAAATTCAATTTATTTCCTTTAAGCTATGAAAACTCATTAAATAGAAGTCAATAATTAATCCTCATTAAATATCATAAAAAACTATCATTCAGACCAAAATTTAAATCGAATTTTAGCGTAATTTCATTTCACTTAAAAAAGAATCAAATCACCTCATATATATATGAATTCCCTCCTTTATTTTTTAATCGCAAAATTTAAATTTCGAAAAAAGCTCTAATTCCTCATGTCCCTCATCAACATTCTCAACATCATAGTTGAAAACAACCCTTCTCCCTTTATGACCCCCTTCCATTTCAAGATCTCATTCGAATGCATGCAACCCATCAAAGAAGAAATCGAATGGAAGCTTATTTATATAGGTTCTTCCAAAGACGAACGATATGACCAAGTCCTTGATTGTTTTTCAATGGATTCTCTCCAGCCAGGAGTCATGCAATTCTCCATGGAGTCCAATCCTCCAAATTACCAGCTGATTCCGACCAAAGAGGACCTTTTAGGAGTTACAGCCATCATTATAACCATTTCCTTTAGAAAGCAGGAGTTCTTCAGATGTGGGTATTATGTTTATAACAATTATGTGGAGGAAGAGCTACTTATGAATGACCCACCTCAGGTGATGATAGAAAGGCTCCAAAGGAATATTTTAGTTGATAAGCCAAGAATTACCAGATTTAACATTGATTGGGGGCTGAATGATGATGCTCAAAAGATGCTATACTTAGGAGAGGAGCCAGGTTTTGGTCAAAAGAATGTTTTAAAGGATGCAACAAATGTTTTGACTGAAGGATCGATGGACTCTGAAATTAGGAAATTCATTGGAGAATCTAAAGTGGGATTCATTGACAACAATAGTTATAATCCTTTCAACACTTCAAATGGGATCTTTAATGTTTTGAATAATGTACCCAACTTTAATGAAAGTTTGGGAGGAGGAATGTGGAACAATGTGATGAATAATGGAGGAATGAATAACAATAATTCAGGATTTTTTTAAAAGAGTTTGAAATTTAAGTTTTGTCTAATTTTAATCTGAGATGGTTTTTAAATACTTTGAATTTTGGAATTAATTTTTTGGGGAATTTGTTTTTCGAATTATTATTATTATTTCTTTCTTTGAAATAAAATGAAAAATGAATTTAGATTCAATAATATTAT
>Ga0302140_10000977_pt1 | contig 37498 bp, 25 predicted proteins | sample I_Bog_E1_1_FD_202095 | JGI IMG/M metagenome (GOLD analysis project Ga0302140, IMG submission 202095) | Peat permafrost microbial communities from Stordalen Mire near Abisko, Sweden - I_Bog_E1_1 | ecosystem: Environmental > Terrestrial > Soil > Wetlands > Peat | place: Sweden: Abisko, Stordalen... | reverse complement strand
TCGCGACATGGTGTTGGTTTGTCATAAAGTATCAGTCCATTTGCACAAGATTAGTGGTTGGCGAAGTTGAGCCTGCAACGTCATTTTCTTTCTGTATCGTCACTGCAGCCTCGTACACCTTTTCAAGAGCACACATTTTGTTGGGCCATGAATAATCTCGAGCCCTTAGCAGAGCTCCTTCGGAGAGTCTCCTCCGTAATGCTTCATCCATATATAGCTTGCGCAATGCATTGCACAAATCAGAGATTATCTGCTTCTCAGATCCAGCATGGACCTTGATACCGCAATAGTCGGTAACAAGATCTGCAAAGCCGCAATGATCCAGGCAGATAACAGGAAGCCCAAGCGAAATTGCTTCAACCGCTACATTTGAGGTCAGATCTTTAAGACTTGTAATGGCGAACACGTGCGAATCGCCCATGATAGTCAGGGAAGCTGCCCGTGTCAGCCATCCGTGCCAATGGCAGCGCTCGTCTATTCCCAGTTTTGTAGCTAACCTCTTCCAATTCCGACCACTGGGCCCGTCCCCAAGTATTTCGATCGTGTAGTGAATGTCATGCAGCAGCGCCGCTGCTCTGAGTAGCAGATTCAGGGCTTTTCCCGGCAGGTGTGTTCCGCTCCAGCAGATTCTGAGAGGCTCGTCTTCTACCCGTTCGTTCGGACTCACGCGAGTAAAGTCCGGTGGTCCTACTTCGCAAATCACTCGGCTTCTTACTGAGAAGCGATTCCAAAGTGCCTCTTTAATCTCTGAGGTGGCTGCAATGACACAACCATTTGCTGCGCGAAGCGCTCGCCGCGGCCCTTTCATCAAGGTGAGCTGCAACGAATTTATGAGATTACGTGCGCCATAGTATATGGCCCCTCGAATACCCAGCATTGGCAGGAGTTGCCACGGCGTATTTGTCATACCGCCAATAGGCCCCCATACAAAGGGAATACTCAGTTGATAGAACCTTCCCGGGAATCGCCAGCCCACATAGGTAATGAGATGCACCAGGTCGTAATGATTCTCCTTTGTTTCCTGCTCCGCCTCTGCGAATGCATATCGAAGCCAATCCTCATAAGCAAGATTCATGAGTGGCTTTGCAAGTGAGCCTTCAACTGCTATCCAAAATCCGCTGGGACGATAATGCCAGGTTCGATTTGTCATATAAACGAAGCGCGGTGTGCTGTTGGAGAGCGGTACGCAGTTATTAAGATGCTTATCGATGTCGATGAAATTGAAGTCCGCCGTGATTACAGTTAAGTCATGTCGCGATGCGATGGCGTTGACCCATCCCCACCCCACACCGAATTCGGAGCCACGAGTTGGATTGCAGGCATAGGCAATGGCAAGAATATTTAGTCGCCTCATATTACGTCAGTAGCATCGGCTGGTATCAGCAATCTCGGGTTATAGCGAAAGGCCGTAGCTTCGTTGAGGTTATGAACTGAGCGTTCTCGCTGCTTTGCTTTGAGATGAATAGTCAAGCTCTCCAGGTATACATACACAGCCACCATTACCAAAAGATCAACTGCGTAGCTAGCGGTTGTAGTCTCCGGAATTGAGCGAACGGTGAAGAACATCATCACCGTTCCTGCTTCTAAAATACACAGGCGATCCTCGGGGAGGAACTTTGCGCTTTTCTTTTGAAGCTTAAAGAAGAGAATCCAACCACTGATCCAGGTAACGATATAGGGGATGCCACCAACAACTCCCGCGTTCATGAACGCCTGCAAGTAGGAATTGTGCACATGTTCGTGAATCGTCAGCCTGTCCGCCCATTGTCCACGGCCAAATAGCGGGGCTTCTTCGAATGCTGCTAAGCCGTTCTCGTATGTGCGAGTTCGCCCAGTCATGCTAGTAAACTCTTCTTCTGTCTGTCCCCGCTCAAGATATTCAGTTACATTGCTCGAGACGGTAGCCGGAGAATCAACAAGTAGAATCACCGAAAGTGTTAAGAGTGCAAAGGGAAGTGCATACCTGCGCATACGAGATGAAACAAAGAGAGCAAAGACCAAAGCTGCAGCAGATCCGAATACAGCCCCTCTTGACTGCATCCGATATACGATGAAAAAAGCTGCCGCAGAAAAAGCAAGAAATAGGACGATGACGGTGGGCCGCCGGCTGTGATAAGCCCTGATCAGGCAAACAAGTCCAGGCACTGCGGCCCAACGCGCGATCCCTGACGATCGTGACAAGCCTGCAACTTCCACTTCGGCGTAACCGTAAGCAGAAGACGCATCGCTGAACACGGAACCGCGAGTTTGATACGCAAGAATTGCTGCAATTACAAATGCTGCGATCCACGTGACCTGAAGCATTGTTCGTGTAGACTTAATCGGATCGCGGCGATCGATAAACGTCCATGCCACTATGATCGTGGCAAGAAATGTCATAGACCAATACAGAGACCATAGCGGCACTGGCGAAAATATCGCTGCAAGCGTTGCGATAACTCCGTAAACCATTAAAAGGCTTGATGGCCCGTTCCATGCGAGGCGAGCCTTAGCCCTCCGGAAGAAGACAAAAGTTGCTACAGGAAGAACAACAAACGGAAGAATAGCTCGAAACATGAGCTGCCACTCATCGGCAGTATTTGGCGGATTGATGTTCCAGAATCCTGTATTCAAATTAAGCCAGAGGCATATCCAAAGTATCAGCGCGACTATCGACACATGGCTGTGCCACGAAGCACTTTTTGAGCGAGTCCGACGGATCTGGACAGGGGCGAAGGATCGTCTCCATGAGTCGCCGCGTTGCAACCGAGATGTATCGAGTGGGATGTCTTCCATCATAAGAGTGACGCTCCCGCCACAGCACGTTTCGCTGTTACGAAACCTTGCTTCATCAATTCTTCGATATTTCCAAATGCGCGAGTGAGCTGGCCGGAGTTTCCATGAGCCAAACCATCTATGATCGACATCGCAAGACGTATGCCCAGACCAACGTAGCAACGAGTTAACGAAAGACTATGTTTCCTCACCAGGTAGAGGCGATTGCGTACTTCGCACCGCCCAAAATCTCTTGTAGAGATTCGGCCGTGTTGAGAGGGAAAGTGGTGGAACCCTGCGTCGACTACTACAGCCAGACGCCCGACGCGACTGAGCGTATACGAGAGATCAAGGTCTTCAAGATAGCTGTAACTATTGAAAGCCTCATCAAAACGATTTCGATCGAATACATCGCGGCGAAATAGGACTGCCGAAGATGGAAGCCAGTCTACAAACTCTGTCGCGCTGACTCGCCCGATCATTGATTGCCATCCACTCAAAGAAACCTTACCAGGCCTAAGAGAGTAGAGGCTAATCCATTCAGCGAGTTTGCTATGTTTGAAAACTGATTTGTGACGTTTCGGGTAGTTGTAAAGATTGAAAGCGGTGCCAAGAACGTCAGCGCACGCACTATTCCAGAAGGTGAGCATGTTCGTGAACGCCTCCGGCTCGAAGGTAGTATCGTCATCTGCAAAACCAATGAGTGTTGCAGCAGAATGGCAGGCTAAAATCCCCTTGTTCCTCTGTGCTGAGGCGGACGGCGGCCAGTGAGGTAAATACCTGATCGTGAGATTTAGAAACTCGTTCAAGATAGATTCAACGGATTCATTAGCCTCAACGCTGGCATCAACTATCACGATCTCGTCTGGAACAGTTGTCTGGAGGCTCAGACTATTGAGCAGCCGTCGCAAATCGTCAGGCCGATCCTTTGTTGCGACCACTAGTGAGATTCGGTGCATAGCACCTCGTTCATAATTCGTGGTCCCGCCTGTGCGTGGCCCGAGGTCCGCCTCAGTGTGCCAGCAATGCACGCACGAGCCTCTCGCATGAACGTCGTGGCGCTAAAGAGATGAGACTGCTTCACGAGGTGAATTCGCAATGCTGTCTGTAACGAAGGTATATCGAGGACTGTGACGATTTTCTCGACAGCCTCGTCAGTGTTTGCGAAGAGGAGAGCAGGATCTTGCAAGGTTTCCGCAGTTCCACCGTCGATCGGTGCGAAGACAATTGCTCCTGCTTTCACCATCTCGGCAACTGCGATTCCAAACGACTCCGCTGAAGTGGCCTGGATACCAAACTTGCATTGGGATAGGATCGCCGCTTTTTTTCTTCCGCTAACTCGCCCTTCAAGGATAATCCACTCTGCATACTCTTTACATAATCTGGAGATCCTCCGCCCATAAGCGTCGTTGGTAATTTCTCCACATATATGGAAGCGAAATGAATAGCCTCGCCTTCGTACCTTTTCTAGTATGACGATAGCTCGCTCTATCTGCTTCTCGGGCGCGATTCGTCCGATCATAGCGAATGAAAGTTCCTTATTCTCCCATGCGACAGTTGGAAACTCAGTCCAAACTGGAGGGCTAATCACTGCCGCGCCATCCAATCCGCAGGGAAGTTTCAACACCTCTGCTGTCCATCTGGAATTGGCTATTACTAGGTCATCTCGAAGCATATTTCGGCCAGAGGGCTTGCCATAAGCCGAAGCGATTGCAAGGTAAGCCCTACGCAACAGTGTGTCTCGATAGATAAGGCCGCGCGATGCAGGATGTATTCGGTCGCGGATCTCACGTTGCCAGCTGAAGTCAGCAATAAAATGGATGGCAGGCAGTCCCCAGTCTGTAAGATTGTAGGCACTTATCCTCACGTCATAATCCTCGGCGATTGTACGGGCAAAGCGTTGGTAACATGCGCCACGCAGTGCAGCGACACTCAATCCTCGTGCAACCAAAGGGACGGGCGCAATGCGGACGGTTACATCGTTTGCGCAGACTGTCGTTCCGTAGAAATCATTGAGCGCATCAAGATCCCAGCCTCTAGTTGTCACTACCGTTACATCACAATCCCACCGCAATGCTTCGATCAGCCACATCACAGTCGATTCGGATCCTCCGAATCCAACCCCAGGATGGCCAATGACGACTTTAATTCGACGGTCAGTATTTTCTACCAACTGAGTTGAGTGGTACGTTTGAGTGATTTGTATACGCGCCTCGTCCATAAATCTCTTGGCGTTGAACAGCTGGGATTGCCCGTTTAGGTGCTGACGTAAGATACGTTGTCGTTGTGAGTCAGCCAAGATGGTGCAGATCTTCGTCACAGCGTCATCAATGTCAAGAAAGAGTAGATCGAGATGCGCGAGGACTTCAGTCTGACCACCGTCGTTTGGAGCAAACACAATAGCGCCAGCCTTTACCATCTCTGCAACAGAAATACCGAACGACTCAGCTCCACACGTCTGAATGCCAAAGCGGCAGTTGGATAAAAGTGTCGCCTTCCTCGTACCGCTAACCAGTCCCTCAACAATGATCCATTCCGCGTGATCTTTGCAAAGCTGAGAAATCTTTCGCCCATAAGCATCATTGGTGAACTGACCGCAAAGATGAAGCTTAACGAAAAAGCCGCGTTCGCGTACAGCTTCAAGGATGGCGATCGCGTGCTCCACCTGCTTCTCGGGCGAGATGCGGCCAATCATCACGAAGGCTTCTTCTTTGTTGTCCCACGGAACATCAACGAAATCGGTCCATACAGGGGGGTATATAACTGCCTTGCAAGTCACGTTACATATCTGCTTCAATAAACTGGCAGTCCACTGTGAATTAGCGATGATCAGGTCATCCTGTAATACATCTCGCTCCGACGGCTTACCGTAGGAGCGTGCCCATTGCAGGTAAGCTTTACGTATGAAGGAGTCGCGATAGATCAAGCCCGGAGAAAGCGGATGGAGCTTCTCACGTATCCCTCGATGCCAGCTGAAATCTGCGATGAAATGGATGGCTGGTAAGCCCCAGTCGGTAGTGTTGTATGCACTGATCCTAAGGTCATAGTTCTTTGCTACTTTTCTTGCGAATCGTTGATAGCACGCACCCCGCAGTGCGGAGACGCTTATGTGTTGAACTATCCAGGGAATCGGTATGATTCGAACTGTTACGTAAGCCTCATCGATATTCGTTCCATAAAAGGAGTTCAACGCGACAGTATCCCATCCACCAGTAGTAATAACGGTGATGTCATAATCATCCTTCAGCGTTTCGATCAACCACAAGACGCGCGCTTCCGATCCTCCTCGACCCATACGAGGATGACCTATCACTGCCCTCGGACGCCGTCTTAAAGGAGCGTCATGGTCGCAGCTATAGGGACTGTTACTCAACTCTGAATCTTTCCTCTGCTGATCCAGCACTTGAAGAGTGACCTCTTAATCAATAACTATTGAGCGTTAAATGCATCGGATATCTGAAGAGACATTATGCTCAATATCAATTGGGCAAAATGTCTCAGTGCGATTGGAGCAATCGAAAGTCTTCTTCTGTATAGGTAGCTTTTATCTGAATATCATTACCATGCCCATGCGTCACATTCTCATGAGAGAGAGCAGCGTTTCCCATACCGGGTATCGTCTGAAAAGATAGGTATGGCAACTTAGAGAAGATTTGACGAGTCGTGTAGCCAGATCGCAATGCCTGAGCATGAAGCCAAAGATCGTCACCCCTGGGGCAGCAGCTTTCAAAGTGTGAACCAGCTTGCTTCAATACGATAAGGAATGGCGCAGGATAGATTGCCCCTCCCATGCCAATAGCAACATTTAAAGCATCTGTGCGTGTGGAGTCGCAGGGCTTCCATTGGCGATAGTTGCGGATAGTGCCCTTATCCAGCGACATGACATGGGCAATGTAACAATTAATACTGTCTGGATATTGCTCGCTTGCAGCGACCAGCGTTTTCAGCCAGTAGTTAGGGTAGAGAACGTCGTCGTCCGCAGTCACAAGGGATCTATCGAATATCTGTTGCGATTGCACATATGGGTAATATTTCTTGTGTGGACCATAATCGTAACACTCCAGAATTTCGAGCCCACGTCGTCGCAGTCGTTGCAACGTTTCAGGTGGATTGTTCAATAAAGTTGGCTCGTCGATCCAGAGGATCAATCGAGATGGCTTGAGCAATCCTGCCGCAATCGATTCGATAGCAAGGTACGCCCGATCAGCTCGATTACCAAATGTCGTAAGAGAGACAACGGGACCTGAAATATCGATGACAAGTGAGCGCCTGTACCTATTGGCTAACCAAAGCGCTACAAGTCGAGTACACATTACAAGTTCTCGCAGAGAGCGTCTTGGTAAGTGTAAAAGTCGTTGAATGAAGCGTGCTTTAGTCATGATGAATCTCTTTCATGTGCAGACCGTACAAAGCTCTGAAGCATGGCAGGCAAGAATGAACGGTGTAAATCAATTCGCCTCGCTGTTAAGTTGCGGGCGCATCCAATACCAAGAGATCTTCGAGCGTCGAATCTCCGATACCGCCCAGTCAACATAGATCGGGAAAAGTCTCGTGTAGACATTGTTGTAAGGAAAGTCGTTGCGACTACGAGTGGTTTCTGGAACGTGGGTGATATCGTGAGTCTGGGAGAATCGATCGCGTATCTCGTGGCTCATTCCACTGAGCACATTATCGTGAAGCTCAACAAGGATATGACACGCAGCCAATTTAGGAATCCTGATTGGGTCTAGTAGGAAAGCTTCGCCTCCTTCTGCATCGCAAATTACCAGCGTTCTCCCGCTCTCACTGAGGGTAGCAGCCAGAGTTCTGCGCGTACATTCCCCTTCAATAGTTACGCGGCAACTCACCTGGTTTAGTGCTGCTAATCTCCCAAGAAGCTCTCGGGCCATAGGCTCCATCTCGAATGCGATCACTCTTGAAGCAGGTAATCTCATGGCCATTCCAATGGCGTAGTAGCCTTCCGCGGCACCTATATCCACTACAGTTTCGAACGGGAGAAGTGCAGCTTCTTCTATATATTGAGAAAGCTCTCTTTCGTAAATGCCGAGCAACTTCGGAATATATGCACTCCAATATGACTGATCGACGTATTGCATCCCGCAAAATGGGCCCGCTTGTACTCTCGACTTGGTCTGGCTCATTGTCAATCGAGTGATAGATGTTGAAGGCCGGAAGCGTGTTGGGATAAATAGCCTTAGAACCGCTAACGCAATTCTCATCGAACGTGATTTCTGAAGTGTCATTCCAGGGCCTCTATGAGTTCAGTCTGTTGCGTACAGATCGGCGATCGGATGACGTAAGGGAGAAGCTTCCGCATACAAGCACTGCAACCGCACAGACAGTCATTGAGGATAAAGCTGCAGAGAGCCATTGGGGTCCAATATGAAGGTCAACCAACAATGCTGGCAATGCAGCGGAGAAAAGGGCTATTGCAATAAAAGGAAGGAGCATTCGGACAGCGACAAATCGCATCGGTAAGCGAGCCTCCTTACATGCATTCAGCAACGTAACTGGAGTCATGATTGCAATTAGAGGAATAAGGGCTCCGAGTGGTGCTGCGGAAGGACCGAAGCGACCAACAAGTAGAATGGTGAGCAAAACCGAAATCACCGCAGTCACCAAAAGAGATACCGATAAGGCCTTTATCTGGTTAGTAGCCCATCCCGGACTCGCAAGTGCCTGCAGAAATCCCTCGACAACAACTACGATTAACAGTAAGCGGAGCAACAGCAGATCTGGCATGATGTGGCCATGAGACCACAATCGGATAAACCATTCGCCGCCGGACCAAAGTACCGCAGAGAACGAAATTGCCGCGACCGTATCAACACTTACCGCAATTCTAAAAAGCCGATGTAAAGAATCGTGATCGGAGTGCGTGGAGGCCGCAGCAAGTTCCGGCCGTAAGGGTGCGCGTACGAGAGTCACGGTACCACGCACTAGGTTGGTAACCGTGCGAGTGGTTGTAAAGAGAGCAACTGCGGGACCTCCCAGCATACGACTCAGTACGATCACCGGTCCCTGTACAGTGAGCGCAGAGGCAATCATTGAGATCCCTATCTGTCCTGTCGGCATAGCCAACTCACGCGCAGTACGCCAGTCAGAATCTCGTAAGTCTGGAATCAAACGAGAATCTCTGCGACGAAGCAGCTCCCACGCAATGGAAATTGTCGCCACCGTAGTCGCCACGATTACGCCTGTTAGCAAGACAGGGCTTGCATTCAGAATCAATGCGATTGCCGTTGCAATACATAGCATGAGCGAGAACGCATTCCAGGCCCATTGATACTTTGCAAATTCACCGATTGCTATGTACACCGCAATCAGTTGCCGTCCCGGAATATTAGCTAGAAGAGAAAGTGAGAGTCCGCAAAAAACGAGAAGGGTATCGCGCCTGGTGAAGACAGTCAGCCCAAGCCAACGACCTAGTGGGAAGTGGAAAAGTGATAGACCTATCACAAAAACGCTACCAATACCAGCGATCATAAGTGAGGCCATCCAAGCCGTGCCCTGTACACGTTTAAAGGTCTGCCAGTCTTTACATGCATAAGCTATCGTGGCTGCGTTGATTGCCGCAAAGGTAATTCCAAAGTCGAGATTGGCAAGGTAATTAACTGCGGAGTATAGTGCCATCCATTCTCCATATTTGGCAACTGACCAAACGCGCAGGTAAAGCGGCAACAATAGAAGATTACTTGCGATACCGAGACCGTAAGCGATAGTTCCTGCACCAGCTCCGTGGAGTAAGCGTGTGACGATTCCTCTGCCCCTTCCTTTTAAATCGGGACCCTTCGGGCCTGGAATATTTGTCGTCTCGGCTCCTGGTTGAGAAGATGAAATGTCCATCACTCCCGTGACTCTTTTCTCAGCAATTCCATGCCTGCGTGAAACAGAAATCGTGGTCCATCGAGCAGATCACGTCGCCAAAGTTTGTGGGGCTCTCTCAGCAATCGGTAGACCCATTCAAAACCTAGATTGCCGATCCAAGCTGGACAGCGTGGTACGGTACCCGCGATGAATGCGAATGCGGCTCCGACACCAATGGCTACCGGGACACGAAGCTGATCAAGTCTTTCGTAGATCCAGATATCTTGCTTAGGCATTCCCAGGCCGACCCAGAGAACATCTGGCTTTGCCGCATTGATCCGGCGGATAGCATCTTTCTCTTCCTGTGGGGTGAGTGGCCTAAACGGAGGAGAAAAAGTGCCGACGATAATATGACCTGGATGACTTTGTTCAATCTCAGCGCGAAGTCTGGTCAATGTCAATGGTGTATCCCCATAGAAGTAGCTCCGATATTGTCTGCAGTTGCCGCGCTTCAGAAACTCGCAGAGTATTTCGGCACCAGGTGTCCTCTTGACGTTGCGGTGTCCCCTGAGAGTTGCTATCCAAATAGGTGCTATGCCGTCAGGAACCCACAGTTGAGCGCTATTGAGAATAGCTTTCAACCGCATATCCTGGTGGGCCTTCCAGATACCGTGAAATCCAGTGACCACAACCCTTCTGCAACGGCTGTTGTGTTCGCTAATCCATTGCTCAATGTGATCGACAGTACGATCAACGGAAACAAGATGTATGCGCGAACCGAGAGTAACGATATATGGTTCAGCAATCGAAGAAATATCCGTATTCCCAATAGCAAAGGTGGTGTCATCACACAAGTGTGCTGCTCCCTGCGCATCTCGCAGCCAGACGCTTTCCAAGTCGAATAGCTGGATCTTCCAACAAGTGGTAAGAGAAAATCGAAATAATCGCTGTTAAAGAAAGCGATACGATAACGCTCATCTGCAAAGACCCAAGGTGGAATCTCTTGAAGCAGAGCCAAAGGATCGGTACATGGCTAAGGTAGATGCCATACGAATACTGAGCAATTCGCTTGCAAATGACCTTAAGCCAAGGACTCATGACACCCACGAAGTGAGGAAGTGCAAAGCCCGTAACAGCACAGAATAACCAATCGTTCATCAGGTCAAAGGCTGGAGGCCACCATACTACATGATCACTCCTGAAGCTCCCATCAAATGCAGAAAGTAGAGCCGGTCCGTACACTCTAAAGGCGTCCACAATACGGTAAGCACTGATCAAACCAGCGATGAACATCACCCACATCCATCCCGGCAGACGAACGGTTACGGTGTTCGCGAGTTGCCAGGCCAGCACTCCCGCAACAAAGCAAGGGAAGTAACGCGTTAGCAGGAACTCGGGATCGCATTTACCGTTCCGTATAAAGTACTCAGATGATGCGACCACTAGCGAAAATAGCCATACCTGCCAGACAGTTGCCGAAGAACCAGATCTGGATATAAAGAGGTAAATCGCAGGCAATACGGTGTACATCTGTACTTCAAATGGTAGCGACCACAATACGCAGATTACAGAGTGGCTTTGGGTAATGTTCTGAGTTAAGAAGATGTTTGATAAAAGTGCCCTCCATCCAACCCAGCTGTAACCACCAAGCCAAGCAGTAGAAGGAATCGCAAAAGCGATCACTGACACAACTGCGATGACACTCAACGGATAAATTCGGAAAAACCTGCGGATCAGAAATGCGCCATATAGCTTGCGACCCCTCAACACCATGGAATCCATTGAGATCATGAGTACAAATGCAGTGTGGATAAAAAATAAGAGCACTCCGAAGTGCGCTAAATCTCCCATTGCTCTTACTTTTGCTGTTTCCATGAGATGACCAGCAAAGACAAGGCCAACCGCCGCAGTGCGCATCAGATCAAGGTTCGTGAGGTGGCGAGAAGTTTCACCTCTTGAGCTTGAACTGGTTCCAAGATTCGGCGCATATTGTTTCTGTAGCGTGGGAATCATCATTCAATTAGCAAGGAGAGTGTCGTATAAGATCGAGCCGTTTGTATAGTGCCCTTAAAGGGATGACTTGCATCGAAGCCATCGTTTCTGATAGCTCTAACATCGACATATACCCTGCAAGTCATTTCAGAAGCATTGAATAGCGATGATCCTTAGAGAGGATGGTGCTTATCAATTGGGCCCATCAGCGCCGGGCGTGCGATAACGATAGCGGCTATAGCGTTGAGCACCGTAGTACGAGTAGCCATACTCAGACGTGTTCAACGTCACTTGATTTAGCACAATACCAATTATGTTGACTCGCAGTCGTTTGAGTGTGGTGACCACATTTGCGACTGATTTGCGCTTAGTCTCTCCTGCCCGGCTGACGATGAGCACCCCATCGGCGGCATTTGCCATTTGCAAACACTCCGCAAAACCTGGCAGTGGTGGGGCGTCGAGAATAACTAGGTCGTACTCATTTGCAAATTCATCCAGCAACTCTCCTAGGCGAGGACCGATCAAGTCAGCTGCACGGTGAGAACTAGGACCGGACAACAATAAATTCAGGTTGGGCCTACCTTCAACAGGAAGAATCATGTCTTTCCAGGACATCGCACCGGTGAGCACGTTTGATAGTCCCTCTTTTAACGGTACGCCGAACCGCGTATGCAAGCTTGGTCGTCGCAAGTCACCGTCTACAAGGAGGGTCTTCTTGCCTCTATCGGCGTTGGCAATAGCAAGATAGACAGCAAGGGTCGTCTTACCTTCCCTGGGTTCTGCACTCGTGAGCATAATTGAGCGCAAGCGATGCTCGAAGTCTGAAAGAAGAATCGTATTGCGTATAGTGCGTACTGCTTCTTCAAACCCGGAGATTGACCGATAGTAGTTCTTACCAGAGCCCCCGTGTCCATTGCCATTTGAAGTCGATGGATCCATCGGTATGAAGCCGGAGTCGGGTCTTACAATCTTCGGAAGAACAGACACATTTTTGTCTAGAGGAAGAGTGCCAATTACGTCTGTGCCGAGAAAACGGCTAGCCTCTTCAGGGTCACGGAGTGTCGTATCGAGAGAGTCGAGCAGTATCGCTGCTCCGCCTGCCAGTAGCGATGAGAAGAGAAAGGCCATTAGCAGGTTCAGCTTGGTATCGGGAAAAACTGCGATTGCCGATGGCCTCGCCACGTCCGCGATCCGAATATTATTATCCTGGAATCCGACGTTGATTCCGGTCTCATGAATCTTCTTGATCAGTTCGTCGTAAAGGGACCGATCCGCGTCTGCCTCCTGCTTCAACTGCTGGTATTCAAATGTGCGAGTGTTGATACGGTCCCACTCATCTTTGGTTTCCGCAACCGCATTCTGAAGCATCTGCTCGCGGCTTTGGCTCTGCTTGTAGGCCATACCTATCCGGCTGCTGATGTTCCTCCTGGTATCGTCAAACTCTTTCTCGGCCTCTGTGAGTTGGGTAGAGGCTTTTCTGTACTCCGGATGATTAGAACCGTACACCGCCTGCACTTCGGCCAAATTCTGTCGCGCCTCATTGAGGTTGTCTGCAAGTTTCGTGAGTGATTCTCCTTGAGACGATATCTCCGCCGCCTCCAGGGAACCCGATTGCATGCTGTTCCACGCAGCTTCTTCATGGATCCTCGCAGCTTGAGCCGCAGTATATTCCGTGTTTAGTTGGAGTAGTCTCGCTGATAAGATGTTTGTCTTCGCGTCCGGATTGACAACTTCAATATCCTTCTCGAACTTCGAGAGAGCCATGCTCGACCGTTCCATATTTGCCTTCAATTCATCCATCTGTTTCTCCATAAAAGAGGATAGGCTGGCCGAAGAGCGAATACGGATGTCGTACGTATGAGCAAGATACGAGGTAGCCACCGCGTTGGCAACATCGGCAGCCACACGCGGATCAGCAGAACGATAGCTGATAAGCAGAAGGTATGTATTAGATGGGCGCGTCACTCTCAGACCGCTCAACGAAACCACTGATCCTGTGACTCGTTGCGTGTCCTCAGGACTAGAGTCGGAATGCGAGCCCGGAAGCAAATGGTACTGTTCCGCCACTGGTCGAAGCACCGCATCTGACTGAATGAGCTTCAACTGGGTTGCAAGGAACACATCTGGATTTCCAGGAACTGCCGGTGCTGTGGAATCCTGACCCACCACTCCGAGAGGTGCTTTGAGGTCGACGTCGATAGTGGCTGTAGACTCAAATATCGGTTTGAGACGTGCTGAGACTACGAACGTAGCAAGTACGCAAACTACAACGAACGCGACCATCTTCCATACATGCCGCCTCAGAATCCATAGGTAGTGTGAAAGCGGAACAGAAGAACCTTCAGGTTCAGTGTCTTGAATGATAGGAATCGACTGAATCGGCGTCGCATTCGCACGAGTGTGAGGCGCTTCCTCGGAAGGTTCAATAGCCAATGGACTTCTCTTGGACATAGATTTGTATGAAACTCGCTAGCGATACAAGATGAGAAGATCAGCGCTGAGGCCAACCCCAATGAGCGCCATCCTGTTAAGGGCTGTTAGTGTGTTTTTGCGACCAGTCGCCTCTGGGATATATAAAATATCGTCGGCGAGCAGCGGGACATCAGGAGCCTTTCGATCCAGGATCATTTTCAATTCAACTGGAATTTCACTCCTGGGACTCTTGCTGTCCTGCATCCGGTAAACGTAAGCAGTGTGACGTGTAAAGTGCTCAAGACCTCCGGATAGGGCCAGCATCTTGAGTACGCTACTCTGGGAACCATCCGTGATGGGAAATACCCCAGGTTTATTGACATTCCCCACAACGTAAACTCGACCAGCCTCTGGAACCCTTATGACTTCTCCGCCACGCAAAGTCAGATTCAACGAAGGTTCTACTTCGTCAAATAGACCATGCACTGGAATGCGATCAATCTGCGCGGAAACTGTTCCGTCTGTATCCACATGAGGAAGGCTCACAAGAATCTCGCCTCCTGCGTCACTGGTGAGTCCTCCAGCCTGAGAAATTGCGTCAAGCAGCGTTATGTTGCCCGATGCTTGAAAAGTCACTGGATTCTTCACCGCGCCTACTACATAGATTGGTCTGCTCCGATACTCGACTACAGATACAGTGACAATGGGGTCCACAAGGATGTGTTCGTTCACAAGAGCTATGCGAATCACATTCTCGAGATCGCCCGGATAGAGTCCGGCTACCTGAATATGCTGCCGAAGCATCGGCAAACGAATCGATCCATCCGATCCAACTCGCACCGTGCGAGTCAACTCAGGGGAGTCGTACACAGTGATGCCAATTAGATCATCCCCGCCAAGTCGCTCCAGTGGCAGGTTCGAAGATGAGTTGAGAGATGTAGCGCCAGCTCCTGCACGCTTCGGAGTTGAGGACTGTTGCGCAACAGAAGTTGCCGCGATAACAACGGAAGCGAGCACAATGAATATCTTCCTTACAATCTGATATCTGGATTGCACTGGCGTCAAAGTTCTTAACCGTCCAACGCCCGTGATGCACAAATCTCTTGTGAACTCTGTCACTGTAATCAACCTCCAGCTTCGGGTTTGGACTGTGTGATTCGTTCTGAAAGTTCTTCAATCTTTCTGTCGAGCGTGCTTATTTGTGTGCGTAGTCCGTCCATATAACTGCTCAGAACATTCCCTTTTGAGGGGCTATCAAGAAGACTCTGCATCGCGCCGCGTGTCAGGTCCGACACGCTTCGTGCACCTGTCGCAGTACATAACAGGCGAAGAGAATCATACTCGTCTTCAGAGAGTCTGACGCTGATCATGCGGGATCGAGGCTTGAGCACTGTCATAGCTCTATCTGTAGTCGCAGGGAAGTGTTCTTAAGAAAATGACCTCAATGTGAGGCAGTTTCGGAAAATTGCATGTTGTAGTGAAGTTTTGAGCAGGCTCTGCCCCGTCAGTCCCATGATTGAGGAACCAATTTAGAAAACTGTGTATTCAGTATTAGAAGTTCGGTTGAAGGTTCGTTAGATAGAGCCTGTAAGATTGGGCAGAACAATCGAACTCTGCCGAGGCGTGCTAGCGACTTGCTGGTGTTGGAGATTCTGTAGCTACAAAGATTGCTGCGCCAACTGCCGCCGCACCCACTGCAATAGCGCTTCCGATGAGTACGGTTCTCATTATGCCCGCGTCCACCGGGAGTATTTCACTGGCTGCAGTTACCGTAATCACAGATGCAGGCGCTCCAGCCCCAGGCATTACACCGAGTACCGCGGTTCCTTTGACGAGAACTTCTTTGCCTACGAGCTTGTCAAGATTGCCTCCTCGAAGTTCGTATACAACCCCCAGATCGGGCTTCGGCAGCGAAAGAAAAAAATGACCATTCACCTTGGAAAGCGTGCCGTAAAGAGTCATCGGAATTGGACCCTGCGTGGGTACTGTCCCAGGCGCTGCAACCTGTGGAGCAGCTAACGAAATAGGAATGCCCGGACGGACCCCCGCGATCAAAAGCCCCCCACCGTTGCTGACTCTCAGATCACCACTGATTGCTTCCACCTCTGCCTTCTTCTCGCTGTCTATCGAGACAAGCCCACGAGAGCCAGGGCTGGTTGCAGTTACGAATACTCCGTTGACTTCAACCGGGAAAGTACTTGAGCCGGTCCATTGGCTCGATCCCCGCTGCATCACGAGTCTGTCTCTGTACAAGGTAGCTCGTGCGTTCGTAGAGAGCGTAACCTCTAAGCTTTTATGTAGACGCAACGTTGCAGATGCCTTTCCTGTTTCGACCACTTCTCCATCAAAAAGCGTTACATCGCCGTGGATAAGGTAGCCGTTCACGCGTATATCACCACGTGCATTTGCGGTTCCAATCGCAGTCGAAGCAGCCTCCGCATCGGTGATCATGCAAAACAACATCACTACTGCTATTAGTTTCATCGCCATGCATAGCCTCCGATCAGGCGCCTGCAGTTACTGCTCTTGCCGTATGCATCGATAGAATGCTGCTTGCGATGTATTAAATGTTCATAATTGCTCAAACTGGGCGATTTGTATGACTAATGTCACAAAGATCGAGTTCGTAATACTTTTGTCTGACGACAAGATCAAGAACTGTATGACTCTTACGAGATTGTCAGTGGAACAAATTATGACGGGTGCCTGAAACAAGATCGGAGCTCTAGCACGACCCTTAATAAATAAATATGGAATGCCTGTGCAACGTCATATTGCAAGGTGGTAGGCTTTCGTGCAGGTCTCTTTTATGAAATCGTCTATCAACCTTCTTTCGACTGCGTTGCGCATCATCGTCGCTAGCGCATGCTTGGTTGGAATATTCGATTCAGTGAGACTCGCGGCAGGAGACGTCTTATTTCGCCGCGATACTGAGCAGTCGATTCGGTCCGCCATTCGTCTGGTTCCCGATGCTCCGCAGTACTACATGCGCTTAGCTCAGTTGGATGACACTCATAGCAAACAGATGCTCGAGGCAGCTCTGCGGCTTAATCGATACAACGCTGAAGAGAACATTGAGCTGGCACTACGATACGAGGCAGACGGCAACTATAGTCGAGCGGAGAGGCTTCTGTTAGATGCATTCGCAGTAGACGATACTTACCTGCCTCGTTGGAGTCTCGCCAACTTCTACCTGCGTCGTGATGATCTTCCTGCGTTTTGGATATGGGCTCACAGAGCAGCAGAGATGCCAGCTGACGATATCGGCGCGCTCTTTGAATTGTGTTGGAAGGCTTCGTCTGATCCCGATAGGATAGCCTCATTCATCTTGACCAAAGATCCCCAGGTTATTCGCCAGTACCTGATATTTCTGTTGACGACCAATAGAGCGCAGATCAGCGCGAATGTCGCCTCTAGCTTAATACGATCCGGGGATCCTAACAAAGATCGGCCTCTCATTCTGGCCGTTGTAAATCGGCTCGTTGTAGAAGAACAGCCGGATGCTGCGGCAAATGTATGGCGGGCCCTGGTTCATCAGCGTTGGGTCATTCAGGAGTCGACCGTTCCGACGAATGCGTCTTTTACTCACGAACCTCTGCCAGTCAGTTTCGATTGGACACTACCGTCCTACCCAGGCATCTCTTCAGTCGTCGGGCCCTCTGGGCTTGAAACAGAACTATCGGGTGTTGAGCCGGAAGTATCCACTATTGCCGAGCAAGTTCTTGTTCTGAGTCCAGGAAGCTATGTTTTCAAATCTGTCTATCGTACAGTTGCTATTCCTCCGGAAACAGGAATTGAGTGGCAAATTGTAGATTGCAAATCGGGCAGTGTGCTTGCAAGCTCTCCCGACCTCTCTAGCAATGTGCTCACATATGCCACATTTAGTTTCAACGTTGGACAAGATGCTCAGCTTCTTCGTCTGCGTCTCCTCTACCAACGTGCTCCGGGAACAACTCGCGTAGAGGGAACACTCAAGGTTGTGTCAACTGAAATTGGAGCGGTTAAGGCGACATGATTTGTCCAGTTTGTAATAACTCGGATGTACGGACTTCCCAGCGAAGTCATTGGAAGGATGTCTTTCAGCAGCTTCTTGGCTGCCAGCCATATCGTTGCCGTAAATGTCGAATGCGATTTTATGCTCCCAAAATGTATAAGGCAGAGACGAGCCCTGCAGCTATTTCAGGATACGCGCATCGAAGTGTGTTCGGCTCAAGCGCTCGGGCTAAAAAGAGACTCATCCGTCTGTTGATCACCGTCGTGATCTTTACAGCGATGTTCATCATATTCTGGTTTTATATGCGCTATCTAACAACAGACCGTGTACCTTCAGACGGATCAAGCGCGGTTCCGCCTCTACGACTCTTCTCCGCCCCGTATGATTCTGACGATTCACATTCCACGACGTCCTTTGTTTGAATGAGTGCGTCACTGTCCGATGCTCGAGTCATGTATAGCATTGCGAGCAATGCAAAGATCCAACCCGAAACAGCAGGACGTGGAAATGGATAATCCACGCATGCATGGAGCATCACTGCAATCAGCCCGAGTCCCCATGGATGACGAATCGACGTCGGGATGGCTCCAACGAATGGGATCACGACTATGAGGAGGAATGGTAGCCCACCGTCGGCGGCGAATTCCGCCCAGTCGTTATGCGCGTGATTCGCATAGAATGGAAAATCTCTCACCGCGTACTGCTGATATACCTCGGGAAAAGTTCCAAGGCCTGATCCAGTTAGCGGGCGATGCTTCACCATGTCAATCGCGGCTATAAGAAACTCTCGTCGTCCTGAGAACGGATCGTGACTCTCCATGCGCAGCAACATTCGTTGCCAACCGACAGCGAGGGTGAAAGCTACGGCCATTAGTGGAACAAAAATGAACACCAGCGCAGTTGAGCATGATAGTCGCCCCGTCTTCGCGTTGCGCAGTCGAATAACTCCAATTGCCAGTAAGACCAATAGTTCCGCCGTACAGAGTATGGCCCCAGCGCGTGAAGCAGAGGCGATCACAGAAGCGTATAAGACTCCGCTCGACAAGCCATACCACCAGGAGCGCCAGCCCTCATGCAGTGCTCGCCAAAGAGCCACTGGAAATGCCAGCTCTACGAACTGAGCATAGTTGTTCTGGTTCTGAAATGTCCCATAGACATCTGGATACCCTGTAGGAAATATCCATAACACTAGACCCTTTGAGCTGAAAAGTTGGGTGACACAGAGGACCGCCATGCACGTCGCGAATACTACAAGAGCGCTTAGAAAAACACGTCTCGTCAACTGTGAAGCACCAACGACCTGACATAGAAAAAAAACGCCCGCAAGCGCGCCCCATCGTAACACCGCCTCGCGTGTCTCCAGGCTGGAAACAGTAGTGTGCGCCACGATTTGAGCTATCCCCCAGACCGGAATCAGGTAGACAAACCAAGGCGTAATGCCAGTTGCCAATTTCTCTTTAGTCCGTCGAAGGCCAACCAAGAGATATGTGCCAAGGAGCGCATAGACTCCGATCTGAAAAAACTCAAGCGGCCATGCTTCACGGATGAAAACCGTAGAGGAACTGAAAATGAGTAGGACTAACAAGAGTACGCCGACAACTAGAGGCGCACGATAGACGCGTGAATTAGGCTGCGTATAAATATCATCAGCTGCGGGCATGTGTCTCTTAGTCAAGGTGCCCATTTTATGCTGATCTTAAATCCTAATAACGAATCGAATGGAACGTTTTATTGGAAGTGTTTAGGCGTATGTGTTTGGGTGTAATGACTCTCTAGGTCTGTCGGTTCATCTTGAAATGGCAGTCACGCGTCAATCCGGCGAGTATTGCTCGCACAAAAGTTGCCACGGACGACACTGTTATTTGTCGATGCTACGGATCACATCGCAAATATTTAAGATACGTGGGTTTCATGGTCGTAAGAGGGGTCTGTTGAGTCCGGACACGGGCGAGTTATCCGTCTCTGTCCTATATTTCTGCGTGGTAAAATTCAGAAATCCGGGGAAAGTCATTGCAACCTCTCCCGTGAATCTGTTTTCTTCGCACTGGTCTGAATCATCTTGACCGTGTATATCAATTACCGATACTCACCAGGATGTTCGGGAAGGCGGTGAAAATCCGCCACTGCCCCGCAACTGTGAGCGCACCTTTGGTAGCACCCGTCTTCTATAAGGGGGCTCCAAGGAATCCGGCTAGATGCCACTGGGCCTACTCTGTAATGGAGGCGCCTGGGAAGGCGGTTCGGAGTAAGCGCAAGTCAGGAGACCGGTCCTTGGGTGCCTATTACCCGCTTACGTTCCGAGGGGAACGGAGGAGAACGATGTCCCTGCCTGTTCGTTTTTGCCACAGCCGCTTCGGCCTTTTGTCGAGCTTGCTATCTACCACAATCCTGCTTCTTGTTTCAACAATCGCCTATGCCGGTGTAATCAACGGCACAGTGACGGATACGACGGGCGCCACGGTCAAAGGCGCATCTGTCGTGTTACTCCTTGGCGGAAAATACGTGTCTACGACGTCCTCGGCGGCCGACGGAACTTACCAGTTTGTGACCGGTAAGGCGGGACGATTTTCGCTCGTAATTACAGCCCCCAGCTTTCGCCAGCTTGAGACACCAGCCTTTTACGCGTCGCAGAGTTCCAACGTCGAGCGCGCTCTGGTCCTTGAACCTCAATGGGTGCATCAATCCATCGTTGTCACTGCAACCGGCACTCCGACTCCGCAACAGCAGACCAGTGTTTCCACTACCGTCTTTACGCCGCTTGATATTGCGCGTCGCGCCGATCTCGTAAGTGTGTTGCGCATACAGCCCGGTACGGTTGTGGTTCAGGCAGGTCAACGCGGTGCGCAAACCTCCATGTTCATTCGCGGTGGAGACTCCAATGCAGCCAAGACCCTAAGCGATGGCGTTGATGCAGACGAGATCGGCGGCATCTTCGATTTCGGATCGGTCTCGACCACAGGCATTCAGAGTGTAGAGGTCTATCGCGGACCGGACAGCAGCCTTTATGGCGCCGATGCCGCCAGCGGCGTTGTCAATTTCTCCACACCGCGCGGCACTGACAATTTTCCCGTTGTCACATTTATGGGAGATCTCGGAAATTTCGATACCGCCAAGAATGAGCTCCAACTAGCAGGCAGCCGCAACAAGCTCGACTACTACGGCGCATATTCCTGGCTGCAAACGTCCAACTCGCTGCCCATGGATCAATACCACGCAGGCATAGCAGTCGGAAACTTCGGCTATCAGCCGACAGCAGCCATTCAACTTCGCGGCACAGTGCGATATGGTGTGACGGCAGTGGGCGTTCCCAATGCATGGGACTTCTATGGCATTGCTGACGATCGCAAGCAGAGCGATCAGAACCTTTACATGAGTGGCTCGCTCGATTATCAGATGACGGCTGACTTCCACAATCACGTTGCGTACGGCGGCGCGCGTAAACGTGAGCAGTCGGAACAATGGTATGCGGCGGGTATCTGCGAGCCAGTAAATACCTGCGGTCTTCCGTATCCAGATGCAGGAAACTTTTACGGAAACGATGTAACGATTCGCGGAGCCAACGGCGCACAGGTTGTTGGTCAGGCCCTGCTGAATTACTCAACCGGCAACGGTTCGTCGTATCCCAATGCACTCGGGCTCGTGACGAACCGCGACCAGATCCTCTACGAAGGGGATTATCACTTCACGCCCCACATCATGGCCCTCGCAGGATTCCACTATGAGAACGAGCGTGGCACCGAGGTCGAGCCGGTTTACTTTCTGAACGACGCAGTTCAGCGCAATAACTACGACTATTTGGCTGAAGTCCATGGCGACTTCAAAGGCCGCTTCTTTTACACCCTCGGCGGAAGTCTCGAGCGATACCAGATCATCGGAACGCAGACTTCTCCACGAGCCGGATTTTCCTACTATGTCTTCAAGCCGCGACCGGGCTTCTTCAATGGCACCCGCCTAAGCGGCAACTTCGCTGACGCCGTTCGCGAACCAACACTTGCAGATCAGGAAGGATCACTCTACAACTTCCTCCTTGCCAACGGCGGCCAGCAAACCATCAATCAGTTACACATTTCTCAGCTTGCTGCGCCCACAGCACGAACCTGGGAGGGTGGAATCGAGCAGGGACTAGTAGGCGAAAGAGTCATCTTCCATCTCAATGTCTTCCATAACCAATTCGGGCGGCAGATTGAGAGCGTCGGAGCCGGATTGATTCCCGAATTGCTGCCCGATCTATCCACTCAGCAACAAAATCAGCTTCAATCCTTTCTCAACAGCAACGGCGCGTACTCATTGGATATCAATTCTGAAGCTTTCCGCGCTCTCGGCGTTGAGTCCACAGTGGAAGCGGGAATAGGCCGCAGCATCTTCCTGCGTGGCGGATACACGTACCTGGATTCAGTTGTGCAGCGTTCTTTCTCCAGTGACAATGAATCTCTGCTCGGAATAGACCAGCCGACTTACAACGGAATTCCCATTGGTATTTACTCGCCGCTCAAAGGCGCTCGTCCATTCCGCCGTCCTCCGCACACTGGATTCATCTCCGCCAGCTATGCAGGCAAGCAGTGGACTGTGGTTTCAACTGCCGCTTTCTCAAGCCGCAGCGACGACTCCACCTATCTGGGATACATGGATCTCAACCAGGGAAACACCTTGCTTCTGCCCAATCGCAATCTTGATTTCGGCTTTGCCAAGATCGATCTGGGAGCCAGCTACCAGTTGTTCTCGCGAATGGCTATTTACGGCCAGACAGAGAACCTGACCAGCGACCAGCACATCGCGCCTATCGGTTATCCCAGTCTGCCGTTCAACTTCAGAGTGGGTCTCAGGGTTCAGGTGGGTGGCCCTAAAGGCCAATAGAAGTACAGCTGTCTAAATTCAACTATTAGAACAAAGAGCGAAAATCCACCCGGCGCTTAAAAACCGGGTGGATTTTTACTTCACCCTATCCTGTTCATAGTGCAGGATTTTTTGTTGTGCAAATGCGCCAGGTTGTTAATAGACTATTCATATTCCAGTCGCAGACAGTTCACACTCTGAGGAACTTCTTAAGCGCATTCTAAAAAGGCGTAGGCAGAGTACCTACCCTCGGCACACCACAACTCATACTTGACAAAGCACTTCTTGAGGAGATTATGACGAAAACTTACTTGAGGCGTTTCGCCGCAGGCACCCTGCTGACGATCGCTGCTGCTTTATATTGTTGCTCCCCAGCTCTGGCTCAGCAGACCCTCGGTTCCATCAATGGAACGGTCCTGGACCCCTCTGGCGCAGCAATCCCCGATGCCACGGTCACCGTTATCAATACGGAGATTGACCTCAGCCGCACCGCCAAGTCGGCCAGCAACGGCTTCTTCCAGATCTTCAACCTGCCCATCGGAACCTATGAAGTCAAGGTCACCAGGGACGGTTTTGAGACCACGGACGAGAAGGGAATCGCCGTCCAGGAAGCCCGCGCCACCACCGTTAACCTCGCACTGAAAGTCGGCCAGGCCTCTGAATCAGTCGAAGTAACAGCAAACCCCCTCCTCAACGCCACCGACGCAACTAATGGGTACACCCTGGACGCTTCGCAGATCGCCGAAACTCCTCTGGCAACTGGCAGCTTTACGCAATTGGCGGTGCTTTCCCCAGGCGTTAATGCCGAACTGCTCAGCAACCTTGATTCCAACAGCGGCCTCGGTAACCAGCCGATCTGGGCCAACGGTCAGCGGGACACCTCCAACACCATGCAGGTCAACGGTGTTGATGTCAGCAACATCTTCAACGGCAAAACCTCCAGCGGTTCCACCTCGCAGCGCTACAACTTCAACATCGGCGGCGGCAGCACCTCGAACTCCTCATCAGCCGGAACCGGCACCACCGGTGGCGCCAATCCCGTCGGAACCTCCGTCTACGGTTCGAACGGCAACAGCCTGCCTTCTCCTCCTCCTGAGGTCACCCAGGAAATTCGCGTCAATACCTCCATGTACGACGCGCAGCAGGGAGCAACCAGTGGTGCGCAGATCGATGTGAACACGCTCTCCGGCACCAACCAGATGCACGGCCAGATTTACGGTACTTTCGCCAATAACGCTCTGAACGCTTCGCCGTTCTTCTTCAATCAGGAGTATCAACTCAGCCAGCAGGGCGTTGGATACTTCCCCGAGTCGCTGGCAAATCCAGCTCTCCATCGTTGGACGACCGGCGGCGCTATCGGCGGCCCGCTGTTGAAGAACAAGCTGTACTATTTCCTCGGCTACCAGCATCGCTATAACTCGGATCAGGCAACTGGCCTTTCACAGTTCAACGTTCCCAGCGGCCTGACTGACGACCGTTCAACCGCCGGACTCCAGGCTGCTGCAACATCGTGGGATAACGGAACTCCGTTCACTGGAACCATTGCCCCAATCGCCGCTTCACTGCTCAACGCCAAGCTGCCAAACGGCGACTACCTCATTCCTTCAGCCCAGACCTCAACGCCATACGCCTATGGCATTCCTAACGTGACCCTGCAAGGAACCTCGACGCTTGTAGCGGATCAGGCTACCGGCGCGCTCGACTACGATGTGAGCACCAAGGATCGGCTCTCATTCAAGTACTACTACCAGAACGATCCCGTCCAAAAGCCCTTCGGCTACTCGCAGACGGAAGGTTTCCCAATTACCCAGAACAATGCCGGTCAGGTTGGCGCTCTAGACAACACCATCTCACTGAGTTCGCGAGTCAACTGGGAACAGCGTGTCGGCTTCTCGCGGATGCGTTCGTACAGCCACTACCAACAGACACTGACCAATCCGAATGGAGATTCCTCATTCGGAATTGGTGCCGGTGCATCCGCTGGTTCGCCGCCTCTGGCTCCCGGCCTGCCTGGCTTGCTTCTGAATTCCTTCGCAGATACCCAGGTCAACTCGCCCAGCCTCAAGGTCGGACCCTACAGCTCTTTCGCAAATATTGGCTACGCACAGAACCGTCTGAACCCTTCAACAAATCTCATCTTTACGATTGGCAAACACACCATCGTCGCCGGTGGCGGGTATGACTACACTCAGCTCAACATCGATAACAACCGTACCGGTCTCGCACAGATTCAATCCAAAAACTTCACCAGCTTCCTCGGAGACAAGGCCAGCAAATCCAACGTACTCGAGAGCATCGACCAACTGCATAGCCCGGTTCGCAACACGGCCGATCGTTACTACCGGACGAACGAAATCAGTGGCTACGTACAGGACAAATGGCAGGCCATGTCAAACCTCAGCATCACTGCTGGTGTTCGGTATGACTACCATGGCGGTTTGACCGAGAAGTACGGCAACATCTTCAACTTCGATCCCGCCGCATACGACGTCACCGGAACCTCCGACACCGGGTTCAGCGTAGTGAACGCCGGCTTCGTCGTGGCTTCCAACAACAAGTACTTCCCGACCAAAGGCGAAAGCGAATCCACCCTGAGCGGTCGCCAATGGGGCATTTCACCGCGTGTCGGTTTTGCCTGGTCTCCCAAGCAGAATCACGGAGCAGTCGTGTTCAGCGGCGGCGCCGGAATCTACTACGACCGTGGTGAACTCTTCAGCTACCTTTCGCAGCCCGCAGGCAGCGGCAACGGTGGTCCTTTCGGCGTAACAGAATCCGCACCTCTGGCCAGCTACGTCACAGGCGTAGGTAAGACCCTGGAAGACCCAATCGGAGCCGCAGCTTACACCCAACCAAGCGCAGATCCCTCGATCATCGGTGCGTCTCTCCAGACGGTCTTGAATGGCCTCACTGGCAACAGTGCTCACTTCGGTAAGAACTGCGGAGCCGTCGACAACCAGGAAGGCTACACAGACTGCCCCAACGTTCTTAACTTCGGCGCATACAACAAAAAGAATGTGCTTCCCTATACATTCAACTTCAACCTCAAGATGCAGTGGCAGCCAACGAACGATATGTCTTTCAGCCTCGGCTACACAGGCAACCTCGGTCGTCACGCAGTTATTCCTCTACCGTTGAATGAGCCCGGTATCGCGACCGCATCCAACCCCATCCATGGTGAAACAGACACCTATGGCTTCCAGGTGCTGAATCAGAACTCCTTCACCGGCTATGACTACAACGCCATTGCTGGCGAACCGTGGAATACAGAAGACGGCGGCAACACCGACTTCCGCACACCCTACGTTGGATACAGCCCCAATGCCGCAATCTTCACCACCTCTGGCAACTCCTCATACAACGCTCTAGAGGCGCACCTCGAGAAGCGCCTGAGCCATCACATTTCGGGCGGTGTCAGCTACACCTTCAGCCACACCCTGGACGAGCAGAGCGACATCGGTCTCTTCTTCACAGGCAACAACCCGAACAACCTGCGCGACTCGTACGCTTCCTCGGATTTCGATCGCACCAACGTCTTCAGTGCCAACTTCCAGGCTGAGCTTCCCGACTTTGCCGGTAAACATTCGGCTCTCGGCTATGTCACAAATGGCTGGCATCTTACCGGTGTAGGAATTGTCCAAAGCGGCGAACCATACTCCTTGTACGAGTTCTATGGAGCTGTCGGCAGCGTCAACTTTGGCGACTACCCAACGCTTCCCAACCCCGTTCTTCCCATCAAGGATCCGCAGCATCCCAACCGCGCATTGACTGGCAACTCCGGCAAATTCCGCGGAGCGGGAGGTAGCTACATTCCGGCCATCGATCCAACCCAGATCGCCATCAACTACCTCGCTCCTGGACAGGATGGTGTACCGGTATCAACGGGCAACGATCCGCAGGACATCTACGAAACAGCCTTCGCCCCGACGAACCAGCGCAACATCTTCCGTCAGGCAGATCAGAAGCGCCTGGATATCTCAATGCGCAAGACTTTCAAACCTACTGAGCGGTTCAACATTCAGTACGAGTTCAATGTGTTCAACGTAACGAATACGACCAGCTCAGACGTTCCGCAGGATCAGACAGAAATTCGCCAATCCTCGGCGTGCTCCAACAGCGAACTCACTCGAGACAACAACTGCAGCGCTGCCAACTACTACGTTAACTACGGACAGATCGTAACCAGTAATAGTCAGGCAGACCAACTCTCTGCAAAGACCAACCTCGACCAGATCCCCTACGTCAACGGAACCGGGAAGGGAATTACGATTCCCACGATTCTTCCCGTAGGTAAGCAGTCCTGCACCGCGTCCAACTCTATCGGCGCTGGATGCCCAAACAACGGAGCGAACTTCGGCTCAGTAACCGGTACGATCGGTGGCTCGCGCGCAATCACCATGGGTCTCCACGTAACCTTCTAACCGTTCGCATATCAGCAAGGACAGAAAAATCCAGCCGGGTACCTCGCCGGCTGGATTCTCTGTTTGGATTCGTCATCAGCACAATCCAGCAACGATGGCTCATTCATCCCAAATCAATTCGGCGAAGGCGCCTCAGCGTGATCAATGATCAACATATCAACCGGGCCTTTCGCGGGCTTCAATTTCAGTCCAAGCTCCTTCACGAGAATCAGGATGCAACCAGGAAAGTCATTTCTTTGCGTCTCTGGATCAACCTGGGATGGGGACCGGTAATCGTACGACCCGGTTATCCCGGTCTCATCCAGAACCGGACGACGGACCGAATAACTGCTGACAAATTTTGCGAGTTGCGGCATGGAAGCATTGAAGAATGACCAGCGCCCATCCACCAGGTCGAAGTCTCCAGACCACGATGTGTCTTCCTGTGGATTTGCGTCCTTGGACTTGACCTTTGCAGCGACCAACTGCGGTGGAGTCTTGCCACTCTGCTCGAGCACGTAGACGTTTCCGGTCTTTTCTTCGCGATGGAATTTGAGTTGAAAGCGTTGCACCAAGAGCGATTGAAGCATCTGACGAAGATGCTCATCCTCAATATCAAACAAGGAGTAGCGCAGATTCAAAGCGCCGCCCGGTACTGCCTCTGGAGGCTTGGCCTCGATATCGTAGGGCACACCATCCAGCGATTGATCGCCACCCGAGATTTGCCAAGAACTTAAATGAAAAGCTATCTGGACGAGACCCTTTAGAGAAATACCTTTGATTACCACTCTGCCTCCCGGATAGACCGTGACGCCTACGGAGTGCGGAGTATTGGAAGGTACTGGTTTTATAGTGGCAACTTCAAACTCCGGAAGTACACCGCTCTGTTTTTCAGCCTGCGTCGCAACCTGATCCTGGGATGGAACCGGCAGGGCATTCGCCACCGTTCCGACTGCGAGCGTGCTGGCAAGTGTGAGGGATAGAAAGGCGCTTACTCGTGTCACGCCAGCGGAATATGCAGATCTGAAAAACATCGATAACTCCCTCACCTGTCAGACATAAAGACTGAGCGTTCAGCGTCGCGCTCTATGTGGACGATGACATACAACAGTAAATCTAATCTTCGATCGAAACAGATAAATCCAACGAGCCGATCGCAGTTCGCAACAAAAAACCCCCAGCCGAGGCTGGGGGCTTTTGCTGTTGCTTTGCGCGAAGCGCGTTTGCCTGGACGGCCAGTTCTAGTACATGCCGTCCATGCCGCCGCCGTGACCGCCGCCTGCTGGTGCCGCTGCCTTAGGCTCCGGAATCTCGGAGATCAGGGCTTCGGTGGTCAGCAACAGGCCAGCGATGGAAGCTGCATTCTGCAGAGCAGTCCGGGTTACCTTGGTCGGATCGATAACGCCGGCCTTGACCAGGTCTTCGAACTGGCCAGTAGCCGCGTTGTAGCCGTAGTGAGCATCGGTCGACTCGTGAATCTTGCCCACGACAACCGCGCCCTCTTCACCGGCATTCGCAACGATCTGGCGAAGTGGCTCTTCCACTGCGCGACGAACGATCTGTGCGCCGATCTTCTCATCGCCCTCAAGGGTCTTGATCAGAGCGTCGATAGCTGCGGTTGAGCGAACCAGGGCAACGCCGCCGCCGGGGACAATGCCTTCTTCCACGGCTGCACGGGTTGCGTGCAGAGCATCTTCAACGCGAGCCTTCTTTTCCTTCAGCTCGGTCTCAGTTGCTGCGCCGACCTTGATGACGGCAACGCCGCCAACCAGCTTGGCAAGGCGCTCCTGCAGCTTCTCGCGATCGTAATCGCTGGTGGTCTTTTCGATCTGGCTGCGGATTTCCTTGACGCGGCCAGAGATGGCTGCGGCTTCACCGGCGCCGTCGATGATTGTTGTGTTGTCCTTGTCGATCGTGACGCGCTTGGCGCGGCCCAGCTGCTCCAGCTTGACGCCGTCCAGCTTGATGCCGAGGTCCTCAGTGATTGCTTCGCCACCGGTCAGGATCGCGATATCGCCAAGCATTGCCTTGCGGCGATCGCCAAAGCCAGGAGCCTTGACGGCAGCAACGTTCAGTGTGCCACGCAGCTTGTTGACCACCAGGGTTGCGAGCGCTTCGCCTTCAACGTCCTCTGCAATGATCAGAAGGGGCTTGCTGTTGCGGGCAACCTGCTCCAGCAGGGGCAGCAGATCCTTCATGTTGCTGATCTTCTTTTCGAAAATCAGGATGTACGGATCTTCGAGAACGGCTTCCATGCGATCGGCATCGGTCACGAAGTAAGGGCTCAAGTAGCCACGGTCAAACTGCATACCTTCGACGGTCTCGAGGTAGGTCTGCATGGTCTTCGACTCTTCAATGGTGATGACACCGTCCTTGCCTACGGTCTTCATTGCACCAGCGATGATCTCGCCGATTTCCACGTCGCCGTTGGCGGAGATGGTGCCAACCTGGGCTACGGAATCATCATTGACCGGCTTGGACATCGCGCCAAGCGCGCCGCCATCGGTGAACTTGCCTTCCTTGTCGCGGGTCCCGATCACGGCTGCAACTGCCTTGTCGATGCCGCGCTTGAGGGCGGTTGGGTTCGCGCCGGCTGCAACAGTCTTGACGCCTTCTTTGTAGATCGACTGGGCCAGAACGGTGGCAGTCGTGGTGCCGTCACCGGCAACGTCAGAGGTCTTGGAAGCAACTTCCTTAACCAGCTGTGCGCCTACGTTCTCGAGCGCGTTCGAAAGCTCAATTTCCTTGGCGACAGTTACGCCGTCCTTGGTGATGGTCGGGGAACCGAACTTCTTTTCGATGACAACATTGCGGCCCTTAGGGCCGAGGGTCACCTTGACGGCGTCCGCGAGGATGTTCACTCCACGCAGGATCGCCTGACGGGAATCTTCTCCGTGTAAAATCTGCTTTGCCATAATGCTTATTCTCCAATAGCGCCGTGGCGCTCTTAACTTTGTTTCCGGTCTTTACCGGGAGTGCCGCAACCCTCAATGGGTCACGCGAAGCGATCAAAGATGCGAAGAACTACTTGCTCAGGATTCCCAGGACTTCTTCTTCGCGCATGATCAAAAGCTCTTCGCCATCGATCTTGATTTCCGTGCCCGAATACTTGCCAAACAGAACACGGTCGCCAGCCTTCACGTCTAAAGGAAATACCTTGCCCTCGTCGTTCGACTTGCCCTTGCCCACGGAGAGCACTTCGCCCTCTTGTGGCTTTTCCTTGGCGCTGTCGGGGATGATGATTCCACCGCGAATCGTTTCGCCCTCTTCTACACGGCGAACGAGGATGCGGTCATGAAGCGGAGTAAAGGTCTTAGTTGACGCTGCAGTTGCCATAGTGATACTTCTCCTTCGCGCGGGAAGACTTAAATGTCCACCTCGCGTTTGTGATTGAAAAGGTCTTAGGACGGAACCCGTCCATGCAGGAAGGATGACGCTGCCTCGCCTCAACGGCTTTAGCACTCTCATCGTTCAACTGCTACAGTAGGGAAGTACTCCCTCTCTTGTCAAGTGGATTTCGTAAAATGTGAGTGCATCTCACTCATGAAAATTGCGTTAATCATGTGGCGCGCCTCAGATTCGCAGCATCACGCAGTTTTATCCTCGACTGGCTCCGCCGCCTACACAAGGTCTACAATAGCTCCATGGTTCGTAGCATGTTTTCGCACCGACGTCTGTTTGTTTCCAGCCTCCTACTCGCCTGTGTCTCTCTGGGCGGCCTCAGCCTCGCCGCTCATTCCCAGGACGACTCTGCCAAGCGTGGCCGCAAATACAAGGCACCGCCGCCGACGGCCAAAGTAGTTGTGACAGTGATTCGCGCCACAAACGGCAAGCCGGTTGAGAATGCCTCGGTAATCTTTCACCCCCTGGAAGATGGTCGTGACAACGGCAACATGGAGCTGAAGACCAACGACGAGGGAAAAGCCTCCCTCGATCTCCTGACTATCGGGAAGAGCGTCCGCCTGCAGGTAATAGCACCGGGTTTCCAGACCTACGGCGAAGATTACAAGGTGGACCAGGACAAAATGGCGATTGAGATCAAGCTCAATCGTCCCGGCAAGCAATATTCCCTCTACAAGAAGAATGAGGGCTCCGCTCCCGAAGATAAGGACAAGCCAGCCGTCCCGGCCACAAAGCCCGAAACTGCGGCGCCTGACGCTCCAGCAGCGACGCCAGCCCCGGATGCCCCTAAAACCGATTCGACCAACGCGAGCAGCGATTCCACAGCATCGCCTAAGTAACCAGATGCTGTCGCGCCGCGCTTCTCGAGACCGCACGAGGCTCGATGTCTGATCTGTCGCCACTCTCACGACCCCTGCTCGGCAAAAACATCCTGGTGACAGGCGGCGCGAAGCGCGTCGGCAGGGGACTGGCACTCGCTCTCGCCAATGCCGGCGCAAACGTTGCGATTACGTTCCGAGACTCGGTAGGCGAAGCCGCACAAGTAGTCAGCGCAATCCAAGCGCTCAAAGTAACAGCACTAGCATTGCAAGCAGACGTCCGCAGCGAAAAGAGCGTTATCAATGCTGTGGCCAGCGTAGCGAAAGCTTTTGGCGGCCTTGATCTCCTCGTGAACAATGCCGCAGTCTTCGAGTCTGCTCACTTGGGTGAAATCACCCTCGATCAATGGGACCGCGTCTTCGAGACCAATACCCGAGGTCCATTCCTGATGGCTCGTGAAGCACTGCCTTATCTCAAAGCTGCTCACGGACGGATTGTAAATCTAGGCTCTCTCGGAGGGATCCACGCCTGGTCGACCCACGCACACTACTGCGCCTCAAAAGCTGCGCTGCACATGCTCACGCAGACCATGGCCAAAGCCTTCGCGCCCGAGGTAAGTGTAAACTGCGTAGCGCCAGGATTCATCCAAATTGGAGAAGGAAGCAGCGAAAGCGGACATTTCGCCGCCCGCACGCCCATGGGTAGAAATGGCTCAGTGCAAGATGTAGCAGAGGCCGTACTTTTCTTCGCTACCGGCCCACATTTCGTAACCGGCCAGATCTTAGCTGTCGATGGCGGACTGGGACTCTAGTCTAAACTCAGCCACTTATTTGCTGAACATCTTTCCAAACCAACCCTTGCCAGGCTTCTCCCCGCCATCATCAGAACTGGCAGAGCTGCGTCTAGGAGAGGACCTCACGCTGTCTCCGAACTTGATAGGAGCGCTGTCCCACACGCCGACCGGCTCCGGCTGCGCAGGCATCCGGGTGCCCATAAACGCCGCTCGAGGATTCTCAGTGCAGATGCGCCGTGCAGTTTCTTCACCCGCGCGGTTGGCCACGTATTCGTAGCCCTTTTTCAGATGTGGCGGACGCCACTCAGGATTATGCGCATCCGTAGCAAGGAAGTGAATCCAGTTGCGATCTAGACATTCATTGGCAAACGCCTGTGCCGAGTTGCCAAAGCGCCCGTACAGCGATGAAGCGGTAACCTGCACCACGCACCCCGCGCGAATCCAGTCCGCCAGCATCTGCGGATGCTTCACAATGACCGGGTTGCGTTCCGGGTGAGTGATGATGTTGGTGTACCCCGCCGCCTGCAGGCGGTTCAATGCGTCGCCCAGTTGCGGCGGAATCGCCATCTCAGGAAACTCAACCAGCAGATACCCTTTGCCGCGAATCGAATACTTCAGCGGATTGCGAATCGCATCCTGGATATTATCGGCATTCAGATGAAAGTCGCAGGCCAGCCCCAGCTCAATCTCGCTGCCGAGAATCGCCTGGATCTCCGCCATGCGCTCGGCATTCAACTCCGCCTGGTACGGGAAGCTATCGCTTGAGTGCGGCGTACAGGCAATGTGGGTTACGCCCTCGGCTATAGCTTCTCTGCCCATGGCTATAGAAGTTTCGAGGTCAGGGGAGCCGTCGTCTACGCCGTAGATCAGGTGGTGATGAATATCAATCATTGCCGATGAGCCCGAATTAAAACAGATGCGGTTATTTACTGGCTAGTGCGTCCACCAGGGATGAGAAAATCTTGAGGCCGTCTGCCGAACCAAGAAGCTTCTCGCTGGACCGGTCCGGGTGCGGCATCATGCCAAGCACATTGCGACCCTTGTTTAGAATGCCCGCAATGTTGCGCAGCGATCCATTGGGGTTTGCTTCCGGAGTAATCTCGCCCGTCGGCGTCGAGTAGCGGAACGCAACCCGGTCCTCTGCTTCCAACTCGCGCAGAGTCTCGGCATCGCAATAGTAATTGCCTTCCATGTGGCCGATCGGAATCTGCAGCACTTCTCCAACGCGTAGCTGGCTCGTGAACGGGCTGTTAGCCGTCTCGACGCGCAGGTCAACCTGCTTGCAGATGTACTTCAGGCCAGCATTGCGCATCAGCGCGCCCGGCAGCAGACCAGCTTCGGTAAGAATCTGAAATCCGTTGCAAATACCCAACACCAGCCCGCCCGCATCCGCAAAACGCGTAACCGCCTGCATTACTGGCGAAAAGCGGGCGATGGCGCCCGTACGCAGGTAGTCGCCATAGGCAAATCCACCAGGAACCAGCACGGCATCCACGCCGCCCAGATCCTCTGAGTCATGCCAAAGAAAGCTGACTGGCTGATGGGTGATCTCGGCGATCACGTTGTATGTGTCGTGGTCGCAGTTGGAGCCAGGAAAGACAAGAACGCCGAATTTCATACTTCTAGGGTATCAGTTGTTGGGCTTGGATTGGACTCTCATGCACCGGTGCGATTCGCTTGCAAACATCCGCTGCCGCATACGTGTATATGGGTTCACGAGCTTAGCTAGCCAATGTGCCGGCTGGGAAACAGCCAGCAGATCGTATGAGACGGTTTCCCTATCCGGATCATATTCCAGCAGAAATCGCTCTTCGCCTCGCTCGACGTGCATGGGAGTAGTGCCGTACCCATAGCCAAAACGGTCTGGTTCGTCGATAACATAGAGAATCCGGCTAAAGTTGACAGACCAAAGCCCAAGGGCATGGGCTTTGACCGCCACTACCTCACCGACTTTGAGTTTCGAGTCTCGGTTGAGCACTTCCACCCAGCCAAGGTCGAAGTGTTTCCATGCACGAAGAGCCTGTTTGGCAGCGTCAAAATCCACGGTACCTCGACCAATAATTGAACGAGTATGATCGAGAACAAATCCAGTTGGAACTTGAATGTGCGTAAGCCCCATTTCTGAATTGAACGGGGCATCATAGCTAAAGTCGAGGGCTTGCGCCTTCGCTAATTGTGACGCGAACTCCTCCAGCGAAGGACTTCTAAGAGAAAACACAGACTTAGTATGCCAGCTTTAATTCAAGACCTTTCCCATCGTCCGGCACAACCGCCGTCAGCCGATGATGATCCGTATCCAGAGCAACCGTGACCGCCCCAGAATCAGTAGCCGCATTCGCCGCAGGCTTCGTCGCCCCATAGACCTCAATCAAAAACTGCGTCCACCACGGCGTAAAACTCCCCTCCCGCGAACTCACCTTGACCACCAGCCCGGCCGCCGTCAACTCGCAGCTAAACTTCAACCGCAAAAACTCGCCCTTCTGATAGGCGTAACTTACGCCGTCATCCAGATAGAGACTACCTTCGCACGCGCGTCCCGGAGCACTCGGTGGATACACCCTCAACGTCAACGGCCCTTCCGGCTTTTCCATCGTGCTCTGCACCAGCGGCTGAATCGGAATGATCGATCCAGCGCGCGCAAACACCGGCAGCGAATCCACGCTGGGGTGCAATGAAATCTGCAGGTCGTTGTCCGGCACATTGTCATTGCCAACGCGCGTAGCTTCCACACCGGAACCCTTCAGACGCTCGCCAGTCCAGTAGTTGTACCAGCCCACAGGAGGCAAAACTGCCTCGTAATCATCCAGCATGTCAGGGTAAGGCGAAGGAGCAACGAGAATATCTGGTCCCATCATGAATTCATTATTGGTATTCAAATCCAGCGGATGCCGGTCCTTGCTCGCCTCCGGAAATTCCAAAAACAACGGCCGCATGATCGGGATACCCGTCCTGCTCATCTCCTCCGCAGTCGTGTAGATATAGCTCATCAGCTTGTAACGTTCTTCAATCGCATGACGGCGCAGATCAACGTCGGTCGTCGTTCCGTTCTCCCAGGGCTCCTGCGGATTCGTCCCCATCGAAGTATGGTCCCGGTCGATTGGATGAAAAGCCGCTATTTCAAGCCATTTAGTCAGCAATTCCGGCTGCGGAGACCCGGCAAACCCACCCACATCCGCCCCCGACATGCCAAAGCCACTCAGCCCCAGATTGATCAGTTGCGGAGTAGTCTGCCGCAAGTGATTCCACGTGCTTGAATTGTCCCCAGTCCATGTAGCCGAGTACCGCTGCCCGCCAGCATAACTTGCGCGCGTAAGAACAAATGGCCGTTGATCCGGAGCGATCTTGCGCAGACCCTCGTAAGTCCCTCGCGAATTCTCCATGCCAAAAACGTTATGAATCTCAAGATGCGTCGCCGTCCGCTTCGCAAAGCCCGGTTCATCGATGCGATGGACCACATCATCCGGCATCGTCTTCGAAGCAACTTCAAAAATCGCCGGCTCATTCATGTCATTCCAGAAGCCCGCCACGCCACGGTGCGAAAAGTCGTTGTAAAGCGTCCCCCACCAGTCACGGCTCGACTTCTGCGTAAAGTCAGGAAAAACCGCCGGCCCCGGCCACACCACCCCCGAATAAACCGACCCATCCGGATTGTGGACAAAATGATTGCCCGCAGTGCCTTCGTCGTACGGCTTGTACCCCTGGTTCGAGAGCTTCGCGATGTGCAGATCGGTAATCAGAATCGTGTGCAGATGCTCCGCCTTGAGGTCCTGAATCATCTGGTCAAAATGCGGAAATTTTTCAGGATCCACCGTGAATGGCCGGTTCTTGAGCTGGTAATCGATATCCAGATAGATCGCATCCGCAGGGATTCGTTCACTCCGCAAACGATCTGCGATCCGCCGCACCTCGGCCTCGGGATAATAGCTGTACCGCGACTGCTGATAGCCCAGCGTCCACATAGGCGGCAGCGGAGTAGTACCTGTCATCCAGGCCCATTCCTGAACGACTGCCTTAGGCTCCGGCCCATACAAAATGTAGTAATCGAGCGGACCGCCCTCCGATCCGAAAGAGTATCCGTCGCGCAACTCCTTATTGAAATCAAAGCTTGTGCGCCACGTGTTGTCCAGAAAAATTCCAGCGGCTACGCCCTTGCGAAACGTGATGAAAAAGGGAATCGACTTGTAGATCGGGTCAGTCGATTCCTGCCAGCCAAACGCATCGGTATTCCAGTTGCTAAACGCCTCATCGCGACGGTCGAGCGGACCAGGTTTATCTCCCAACCCAAAATAGTGCTCGTCGTCCGGCGACTGCTTATAGACCCGAAAGCTTGCCCCATGAAATTCAATCGGACGCTCCGGATTGTCCTTAGCAATCACATTACCTGCCAGATCTGTGACCGTCATGGCAAACGGCTGTTTCTGAATCATCACATGAAGCTTTGCCGTACTAAATCCAATCGCCGCTCCCGATTTTTCCGGCTTCACGTTCACCTTTGAAGTGCGCGCCTGCGGCAGCACTGCCCAGGATGCATCCTCTGGCAGTGCACCCGTAGCGCCAGCCCTCACCCGCAAAAGGTCGTCGCGCAGCGCTGTTACCTGCATGACAGCGGTCCCCGAACGCAGCTCAATTCCGTTCGGTAACTCCCTGCTCGCAGTAACACGATCCAGCGTTACAAGCGCGGCAATCGAGGCTGCATCTGTCGCAGCACGATTCGACTCAGAGTGAATGTATGCGCTGGATGCCAGTACGACCGCTGCAAAGCTGGCGGCAACACACAGCTCAAAAGCAGCAGGCCGCAGCGAAGAAAGGGCGGTCCCTTTCATGCTAGATATCGACACTTGAGACTCCTGAATGGAGATCTGATTTTGCGCGCCTGAGAGGAGTCAGCCGCTTGAGGGCAGCATACTGGATCAAAACGGCACTGTCACGAGATTCATGGAAAAAGGGATACCAGGAAGGGGCGGCAGGCATGCCGATAACCCGGTTGCGCCTATTCACGGACCTCTTTGCAATGTATGCTGCCACTAGATAAAGCTGATCAAATGCTCTCATTCTGGAGCGGCTGCAGGTTCGAGATATGGACGTAGTAGTGGTGGTGCGATTCCTGTTGATAGGGGTCGCCTTGTTATTGGCCTTCATGGCCGTGGTGGCTTGGAACCGCCGCAAAGAAGTCTCGGGAGCAGGCACTGCCGGGCTTTTGATTGCCTGTATGTCTGTATATGCCTTTGGTTACTCCGGAGAGGTAGCCCAACGTTCCGTCCTGAATGCAAGATTTTGGCTTGATATTGAGTACCT
>Ga0302140_10000975_pt1 | contig 37517 bp, 27 predicted proteins | sample I_Bog_E1_1_FD_202095 | JGI IMG/M metagenome (GOLD analysis project Ga0302140, IMG submission 202095) | Peat permafrost microbial communities from Stordalen Mire near Abisko, Sweden - I_Bog_E1_1 | ecosystem: Environmental > Terrestrial > Soil > Wetlands > Peat | place: Sweden: Abisko, Stordalen... | reverse complement strand
AGAAACTTTACCTATGAGCGATTTTCTTCCAAAGGCAGGCGGAGTGAAGGTAGGCGGTCTGAGCCGGAAGGCGCAGCGATTGCAGGCGTTGCGCGAGAAGGCGGCGGCTGTGAAGACTGACGTGAAGCCGGTGGCGGGAGCGTCGACCGCCGCTGTGAAGGCAAAGAATTCGTTTGCCAACACCAAAAAGAGCACTTTCCAGCGCAAGGCTGTTTAGAGACGGCCACTCTTGCCGACCTCGAAACAATTGGATCGGCGCGGCCTAATTGCTGGGCGGACCGGCTTCGGAGGGCTGGTTGTCCTTGTGGGAGTGGTGGAAGATGTGGCCGATGCCGCGGCCTGTGCCCTTTACGATCTTGCCTGACCCCTTAGCAGCGCCAACTCCGGCGTCTTTCGCTCCCACACCTACACCTTTGCCGACATTGCCCACTCCTTTGACGGGGTGGAGGGTAACGATATCGGCGGCGCCCTTCCCTGTTCCTTTGGCGACATTGCCAGCGGCTCCGCCTGCGCCTTTGCCGATGTCGCCAGCACCGCTACCTACGTCTCCACCGGCGCTACGGGTGGGAGGCGTGGTGGGTTGAGCCTGCTCGGGTGGTGGTGGTGCGGGCGTGGATTGCTGCTGTGCGTGGGATCCAGAGCCTGAAAGAGACGCGGCGACCAAGACAAAGAGTGCAAGAAAGATGCTGCGTTGCGAGCGCATAAGGCAAGCCTCCATATGCATTGGATGCTTCATCGCGGGCAGCGATTGCAAACCGAGGGGATGGAGACAGCGGTCTTCGTTTGGCCTTCAGCGAGTTAGTCTGGAGCCCAGGATCACGGGTGAAGTCTATAAAGAATTTGACTTCAGTTAGCAGGATTGGACTGCAGAGTTGTATCGCAGTGGGCCGAGGCATTGACCGGGTTGCAGCGAGCAACGGCGTTGCCGGGCAGCGCTACAGAATAGTGACCGGCCCAGCGGGCGGGCTCGTTGGCGGGATAGTCCGTGCTTAAGATCTGGGCTCCGCTGGAGATCATGGCATCGCGCATCGAGGTGTCGTCGGTACGAGCTTGCTTGGTGTCGGCGTCGGTGCGCGTGCGGATCAGATAGCCTTTGCGTACGAGAGCCGAGATGTCGTCGGCAGGCCCATCGTTTCGCTCGATAAAGGCAGCGTCTGGCTCTCCGGGCTCCGCATTGGTGAAGATGACGCGGCCGCGAAGAGAGGGATGGCCTTCGAGATAGACAGGGCCGACCGGGCGCTGATCCATGAGGAAGACGACCTTGCCACGAGAACTGCTTAGGGTCGGCCAGTTTCCGGCGAGCACTGCCGCGTCGAGAGTGGGATAGCTGCCGCGCACATCGTCGGGGGTGATGATCTCGCTCGGGGGAAATACCGACCGGATCTCGGCATCGAGCGCGTCGAAGGTCGCCGAGGTGAAGGGTTCGGGCATGGTGAGCTTGAGACCCTTGGGTGCTCCCTGCTTAGTCTCGACCAGGATGAAGACTGGAACGTGGTCCGGGTGCGCCTTCGACCAGGTGCGAACCTCCTGCAGGCAGGCGATGAAGGGTTGGCAGTTGCTGCGATAGTCCACGTCCTGCACATGCATCACCTTGAAACCCGGCTTATCCATGAGGTGATCGGGATCGAACGGTGGGTCGGCGGGAAGCCCCGCCGCCGCAACCATCCCGGGTCCGGAGGGATGGGCGTAACGTCCACCTTTGCTGTCGGCATAGACATCCAGTTCCAGTTGCCGCACACCGCTATCCAACTGCACGGTCAAGGCCGGATGCGTGTAGTCGAGGCCCATGTATTGCGTTGGATACTTCGCTTGCCAGACCTTGACTTCGTTCGGCGCGATGCCAGCATGGTAGCTATTGTGGGTACCGATCACCTGGATCTGGTTGAGCTTCAGATCAGCACTTGCGTGGCTCTGCGCGAGGGCAGCGCTGACGGTTAGCAGCAACGTAGATGCGACGACGGCGATACGAAGATTCATGCGACTCCCGTGAGTATGGATAAATTATGCGTTGCGATAGGGTTTACTGAAGTGCGTGGACCACTCCACCAGATCAGCATTCATGAAGCGCCAGGTGGCGCGCTTGGTGTCGACTTCCATGAGCATGTAGGCGTTGGGATCGTAACGCGTGGCCGCCATGACGTAGTGCTGCGGACCGTACGTGTGCGCAAAGTCGATCCACTTATGCATGTGGCCCGAAACAACCAACTGGATGTTGCTCTGGTATTTTCGCAGCAAAGGATACAAGCCGTAATCGGCGAACTCCGTTGGCTGGTCGAGGATGAGGGGGTAGTGGATGAAGACGAAGGTCGGCTTATGCTGTGCGAGTTGCGCTTCGAACCAATGCAGCTGATCTTCGCCGAGCGAGCCGACACCGGGGTTGAAATTCGATGCGCTGCGGTCCTGCGTGCTGCCCAGAAAGTTATTGAGATGGACGAACTTGAAGCCTTTGTAGTCAACGCTGGAGTACGGCTGTGCGTTGAACTTCGCGGCAAAGAGGCGATGACTCATCTCGCGAGGAACGCGATGGACGTCATAGTCATGATTGCCGAAACCGAGGTGCAGCGGCATCTTGAATCCGTCGGTAATGGTCTTAGCATTGTCGAGGCGCGTCGTGTTCTTGAAGTAGAAGTCGTAGTCGGTCGAGGGATAGTTGTGAAAATAATCGCCAAGGAGAAAGACCTGTTCGATGGCGGGGTTGAGCGAGTTGATGAGGTCGCGAGCGGAGGTTAAGCGCGGCGTTGTGACAAGGATGCTCTCATTGTCCTCAACGCTGTTCTCGCTTCCCTTGACGTAGAAGTCGTCGATGATATGGCTGTCGGCGACCAATGCGAAGTAAAACTTGTCCGACGAACTGGTTGCCCGGGTGCGCTCTGCCCACAGATTCTGTGTGAGCAGAGTTCCGAGCGAGCCGCCTGCCAACTTGCCAAATTTTCTACGATCCATCAAGGGTGATACCTCCGCTCGCGAAGTTAGAAGATGATCTTGCCGGCGAATTGCAGGATGCGCGACGGGAAGGTGGTTGCGGCCGCGACCACGCCGAAGCTGGTGGATGACGGGCTGTAGGTGCTCTGGGGATATGCGTAGTTGGTTTCGTTGAGCACGTTGAAGGCTTCCGCACGGAAGTCGAACGCCGTGCCTCGCGGACGCAAAGCGAACTGCTTATGCAAGCCTATATCCAGTTGGTAGAAGGGATCGAAGCGCACCGAATTGCGTCCTGCATTCCCGTACTCCTGGTTGGGTGTGGGTAGGCTGAACAGCGGATTCGTGACCGTCATAAAGACGGGATTTTGCAACGCGACAATATCCTGATTGCCGTTGATGCGGATTCGTTTGTTCTTGGGGATGACCGGATTGCCAGGCAGCTCGTTGGGACGCTGCGTGAGGATCGTGCTAGCCGATTGTGCGCTGGTGGGAGAGTACGTGATGTTGATCGGCATGCCGCTGCTGGCATTGTTGATCGCCGTGACCTGCCATCCGCCGAGAGTCTCCTGCATCCATCCGGGAGCATCGGTGCCGAAGGCACGCCCCTTGCCGAAGGGCAGGTCGTAGACCAGCGAGAGGACTTCGTTCAACGGCTGGTTGTAGCCTGACGGTCCTTTGTTGCCCTCGAGGTCCTGCAGGTTGATTCGGCCGCTGTCTCCATCCACGGCTTCGAGATGGCCCGAGGCATTGTCCTCGGCACGCGACCAAGTGAACGAGTTCAGAAGGTAGAGTCCGTGACCAGTCGTGTGTTCGAGCTTGGTTTGGAGGCCGTTGTAGATGAGATAGCCTTCCGGCAGCGTCTCTTCGATGGTGGTAAACGTAGGGATGGGACGGCGTGCCGCGAGGCTGAGGCAGCCGCTGGTGGTGGTAGTATTGCAGGTCGCCGTGACCGGGTTTGGATTGGCCTGATTCAAATCCGCGAGCACCTGGATCTTGACGCCGTGCTCTCCAACGTAGGAAACTTCAAACGTGGTGTTATTCGTGATCTGACGCTGTACTGTTACGTGGAAACTCTGCACATAACCTGTGGGAAGGTTCTTCGGGATATAGCGAGCCTGGGTGCTCAGGTTGCTGGCTGCGGTTACGTTCGAAGGGCTTGTGAAGTTGGTGGGATAGCCCTGGCTCGTCGTGCGAAAACAAGGGCTCGGATTCGCGGGATCGAATGGAGCCTGAGCCTGCGCGGTGGTACAGATCGGCTCTGCCGTTTGCGTGAGGACTCCTGGCTGTCCAAACTGCGGAGCCTGGACAACGTTGGAGTTTACGATCGCCGGAAGGTTATAGGAGAGCATGTTCTCTCCGCCCTCGCGATTGAACTGCGCGTAGCCGATTCCGTAGCCGCCAAGAATCACGGTGCGGGGCGTAGCCAGAAAGGAGAAACCCAGGCGTGGGGCGAAGTCGAGCATCGGCATATTCACCAATGCGCGGTTATAGATGGAACCAGGTTTCGCCTGGATCAGAGATTGGGTGGTGGGATCGTAGTTCGACAGTTTGTTGCTGGACTCCCACGGCGGCGTCACCAACTCATAGCGCAGGCCGGCATTCAGCGTGAGACGTGGGCTCACGTGGATATCGTCCTGGAAGTAGAAGTTATGCATTCGCTGATTGAGATGGACGTTGACGAAGTTGTTCAGTTGATAGGTGTCGCGCGCTCCGAAGAGAAAGTCGGCTAAAGCCACCGCCTCTTTCGTGCCCGTGTTCGACGAGCTTAGCGCGCTGGAAGTTGCGCCAGTAAAACTGAAGCCCCCGTTGTACGTGTCCTTACCATAGACAGGATTGAAGTCATCGATGGTGGTGAAGATGGCCTGGTACTCATAGCCTACTTTGTAGGTGCTGCGGCCATGAATCCAGGTGTAGTTGATCTTTGGGTTGTAGATGTAAGGGTTTTGATACTGCGGATTGCTTCCCTGCGTGCCGAAGGATGAGTAGTTGTTCACGCTTTGCACGTTGAGGCTGGCGACAACGGAAGGAGTGGTCGGAAGTCCGGGAATGCCTGTCTCTAACGACGGCAGAACTCCTTGTCCGTAAGGGCTCTTCCCTCCGTCGGTACGAGTAAAGGCGAAACGAGCATCGAGGATAGAATTCTGGCTGAAGAGATGAGTGATGCCACCGGTAATCTGTTGGTTGAAGATCTTGACTGTGCCATTGCTGTTACCCCCGGCGGCACCCTGGATGACAGGGGGCGAGTCGATCTCCCCCTGGTGCTGACTGTAGCGAGCGAATGCGGTGGTGTGCTGGCCGAAGGTTCCATCCACGCGGACATCACCCTTGTTATCGTTAATCGTATCTGGAGGAAGAGACGCGTAGTTGTTGCCGAAAGGATTACCCGGAACATTGGCCGAAGGGAGCGCTGCAAGCACTCCTTTAGCGAAGGACGAGACGGACGGGTCGCTGAACGGGATCACGCCGTTGGTATAAGTCTGGCCCGTGATGGGATTCAGGATTGGGACCGCCGGGCCGCTTTCAGTGCTGCCTCCCGAGAGAAAGGTATACCCTCCATTGGCGATGGCCAACGCGCTGGTACCGTTCTGGTTTGCGGTGGGAACTGTGGCTGTGTTGATGGCATGTACGACCTGGCGGGTCCCTTCATAGTCTCCGAAGAAGAAGAGCCTGTCCTTCAAGAGAGGCCCTCCAAAGGTTCCTCCAAATTGATTGCGCAGAAGCACCGGCTTCTGCGGCTTACTGGTGAGAGGGTCAGTAGGCGGAGTGAAAGGCCCAATCGCGTTGAAGATGGTATTGCGCAGATACTCGTAGGCCTTGCCGTGGAACTGATTGGTGCCGCTGCGGATGCTGACGTTGACGACAGCTCCGGCGGAGCGACCGTATTCAGCGCTGTAGTTATCGGTCTCCACTCGAAACTCGGAGATGGCGTCGGGGGATGGAGGAATGGCCTGGTTCGAAAACCCCTGATTAGACGTCCCGTAGGCATTGTTGTCGACGCCGTCGAGAAGGAAGTTGTTGAATTCGCTGCGCTGTCCGTTGACGTCGAAGGAGGCGTCGCGACTGCTGTCAGTGGAGTTCTCCAGGAGGTTCCGTCGAACTCCCGGAACCAGTGCGGCGAGATCGGCATACGCTCGGCCATTGAGTGGTAGATTTTCCACCTCGCGCGTTCCGATCACCTGGCCTCGCTCGCTGGAGTCGGTCTGGAGAGGACTCGCCGCGGAGCCCACCGTGACCGTTTCGTTTGTCGATCCAATCTTCATTGCGAGATCGACTCGCTGGCGAGCGTTGACCGTCACGGCAAACGGTGGGGTCGTGCTGACATCGAAGCCGTTCGCGTTGACAGTTACGGTGTACTGTCCAATTTTGACGTCGGTAAACTCATACGCACCGCCCTGGCTGGTCTTGGCCGTGACCACCGCTTTTGTTTCCTGGTTGATGAGCGACACCGTGGCGCCAGGAATGAAGGCTCCGGACGAATCGCGTACATATCCAAGAACAGACGCTGTCTCAAACTGCGCCTGCAGCGGCGTGAGATCCAGCACAAGAAGAAAAATCATTAGCATCGATAAGAGAAAGCGCTTCACTGTTCACTCCAAAGTGGTGCATGGTTGCTATCAAACGCGGCGCAACGGCCCGGTGCTCCCTCAAGTCCAAAGGCAAAGGACAAAGGAGCAGATGGCTTGATCATGCTTGTGGATTGGGCAACGCGAAAGGGTGTTTGGCGTTGGAAAAAGCCCTCACCCTGTGCCTATACCCCTCTTTACCCCTCTATTTATCAAGGGCATGCGCTATGCAAGAGGCTGCCGGTTCACCGAATTTTCATGAGAAGCGCCTAGCATCATTCCATGCCCACGGCTCAGCAAGAGGCGATAACGGATGCGAGGGAAGCTGCATCAGCCGACCTGTCGGCTGCCTGGAGTTCAGGGGATGACGAGTGGAAGTCCGGCGAAGAATGGCAGCTGGCTCTGAGAATAGCCGCAAGCAAGGGCTTGTCCAAGTCCAGTTTTCTTCCCAACTTTCTCCTCTACATCTGTGAGCAGTCCCTCACCGGCAACGCACAGCAGATCACTGAGCAGCGCATCGGTACAGAGATCTTCCATCGAGCGAGCGACTATAACCCTGGAGAGGACAATATTGTGCGCAGCTATGCGCGCACCCTCCGAAAGCGCCTCGAGGAGTATTTCGAGCAGGAAGGCCGTGAGGAGCGCGTGCGGCTCATCGTGCCTCGGGGAGGATATGTTCCGATCTTTGAAAGCCTCGCAGAAGAACGCATGCTGGTTGCGTCACCTGCAGACATTTCCGATAAGCAGCCAGAGTCTTTATCCGCAACAGAGCTTCCTTACGCGATCGCACCATCGTCCATTCACCGAATCCGGCCACCCTGGATCTTCATCCTGCTTGGCGTACTCATTGGAGCTGCTCTCGCTTCGGCGGCCTGGTTGCTGGCGCGCACTGTCCAGCCGCGAACCGTGGAACCGGAACACGTCCTATGGTCGAAGCTCTTTCAAGCGAATCGTGACACTCTTATTATCCCGGCCGACAGTGGGCTGGGCATCCTGCAAAACGTCACGGGCAAATTATCCAGTGTCCAGGGATATGCCAATGGAACCTACTTCGCGGAGATCAAGCCTATACCCGGCATCGGCGAAGGCAATCTCAATGATCTACGCGGACAGCGTTACACCAGCGTTGTCGCTCTCAACATTGCATCGATGTTGGTGAGGCTTCCTGAATTCGCGAATGGACGATCACAGATTCGATATGCGCGCGGAATCACGATCGAGGACCTAAAAAATTCAAACGCCATCTTGCTTGGATCTTCGCATACCGATCCCTGGGTATCGCTGTTCGACGATCGCCTTAACTTCGTGCTCAACTATACCTCGACCGTTGACCAATCCTTCATTCTCAATAAACACCCCGCAGGCACAGAAGGTGCGAAGTACTTCAACGGAACAGACAAGACTACCAACCAGACCTACGGCGTTATCGATTTCCTGCCGGGCTTAGATGGAGCCGGTCATACCTTAATCATCCAGGGGCTCAATATGGCAGCGACCCAGGCCGCCGCCGACATCCTCTTCAATGCGGATGCCATGAAGCCCATCTTGAATAAAGCCACTTTGCCGAATGGGGACTTGAAGTCTTTCGAGATTTTGGTGGAAACCAAGAGTATTGAAGCAAATGCTTCCGAGACGCGTGTCATTGCGACTCGATTTTATCCTCGTTAGATTCGCTTCGTCAGGGCGATGGATGTGCCCTGAGATCTGCTAAATCGCTCCCGCTTGCTCGAGATCTTTTTTCATCCCTTCCCAACTCCGGATGGAGGAGGCCTCGGGTGTTCCCGCACCTTTCCAGTGCGTCTCTAAGTTGACCGCGTTGGCGTAGCCGATCCCTTTCAGGGCTTTGAATTGAGCGGTCCAATCGACATACCCAATGTCGACGGGCGACCAGACGATCTTCCCGGTCGCATCCTTTACCGCGTTCTTCACATGGCAGTGATGGATGCGTTCCTTGGGTAGCGCATCCCAGCCGCCGGGGTAAGCGTCAAGTTCTCCTCTCATGACGGCGTTGCCTGGGTCCCAGTTGAGCGCGAGGTTCTGCGAAGGAACGCCCGCGAGGGTCGCGGCAGCCTCACGCCCCGTTGCCGTGTTGCACTCGAATTCGTTCTCCAGCACCAGCATCACGTCTTGCTTCGCAGCAAACTCGGCTGCCTCCTGCAGTTTGGCGTTGATGGCCTTGCGATACGGTCCTACGTTATCGATGCGCCAGAAATCGAAGCAGCGCACTTTGTTGGTTTTGAATTGTTTGGCAAGCGAGATGGAGCGCTCCAGGACTTGTTGTTGTTGGTTGAACGTGGTCTCGTTGGCTCCATGCAGATCTTCCTTGGAGCCGTAGGGAGAGGGAGGCGCATCGGGCCAGTTGACCTTGTAGAGCGGGCTGCTGATGTCCGTGACACCTAGACCATACTTGGCCAGAATCTTCTGCGCCCTTGCAATTTCGTCGTCTGAAACTGACTGCAGGTTCTTTCCCCAAATCTCGCGCAGTTCCACCCAGTGAAGGCCAAACTGCTTGTTGATGACGTAACACGCGTGGTCGAAATCCTGCGAGATCTCATCGGAGATGACGCCGATCTTGAACTTTGATCCGGCAGCCCATGCTCGCAGCGGCAAGAGAGTGGAGATGGCGGCTGTGGCGGAAAGCCCTGCAAATCGACGTCTGGACAAAGTAGGCATGATCGAACTCCTCTGGGGATGTAGATAAGACGGATGAATGGGGCCGCTAGACGCGAACGTTGACTAGGCGATGGCGCGTTGAATCCCAACCGCAACGACGAAGTAACTGGCAGGACCGGTGCCCACGTTCTTGAGGCTATGCAGGACGGCAGACGCGGTGAAAACGACATCGCCAGCATGCACAATCCCACGCTGGCCATCACTATCAACCTGCAGCTCACCATCGCGGATCAGCAGCAGTTCGGAGTGGGTGTGGCGATGCGGCGGGTGGGGCATCTCGCCGGCTGGCAGCATTGTCTCGTGTACCTCGATGAACTCGCCTGTGGCTAGCGTCCCATGCACGACCGCTCGCGAGGTCATGCCGTTCGGCGCTGTGTGGACGGGTAACTTGTCATAGGTGAAGAGTTCGGAGTGGAGTAGCTTCGGAGTATCGTCCGAGGACGAGATGTTCTGCGCTTCTGCGGAAAGACTGCCGAGCATTGCGAATGCGGATAGCGTTAAACCTAGTTCCCGACGATTCATTTGGTGCATGTTTTACCCCTTCCAACTACAGCTAGGTTCCGCTACGCCGTTTTCTTGTAACCCATGCCCGCGAGTACTCCGCGCATGTAAGCGAAGCTAGTGCTTACGCCGGGCATCGGATCGTCGCCGTGGATCTCGTATTCGAGGTCAACGAAGCCATTGTATTTTGTTGCGACGAGCGCCTCAAAGATGCTACGTATGGGCATCAGCCCTTCGCCGACAGCTACCTGGCTATCTTTCGCTGTCGCCGCTGCGAGGTCCTTCATGTGCATATTGAACAGCCGAGGCCCTGCCGCATGAACAGCGTGAACGGGGTCCACGCCGGCGCGCATCGTGTGGCCTACGTCGATGCAACAACCCATGCGGGGGTCCAGGTCGCGCAACGCCTTCAACACATCCAGCGGGGAATGCCAGATCTTGTCCTCGGGTCCGTGATTGTGAATCGCGAAGCGGATGTCGTACTCCTTCACAAACTTTTCGATGCGCGGCAGCGTCTCCGGGGCGGGATCTCCGGCGACGATGACACGGATGCCAGCCCGCTTGCAGTAGTCGAACTTGCTGCGGATGTCTTCGTCTTCGTCCTTGGTGAAATAGATGGCTCCCGCGGCATGCAGTTCGATACCGGCGGCAGCATAGTCGGCTAACGCCGCCGTCTCCGCCGTAGGATCCATCGGCAGATGGTCTTTCACGTCCTTCGCGTTCAAGGCTGTGAGGTTTAGCTGCTTCATGTACGCGATCAATTGTGCTCGCGTGAACTCGCGGAACGTGTAGCTGGCAAGCCCAAGCTTGATGCCGGAGGCGTGGCCTCCCAGGGTGTAGCCTTGCGCAACTGACGGAAGCTCGTCCGCAGTGACGATTGCTGCCGCTGCCAGGACACCGCTGCGAAGAAAGTTTCGGCGTGACTTGTCGTGGTGCATGGAACTCCTCTCAAGGATTAGAGATGCGGTGCCCAGCCCTTTTCATACGCTCGTCCCCACAGTTTCATCGCTGCCGGATCTGCTTGCACCTTGCCGTCTGCGGTGTCCAGATGCAATTCACGGTTGACCTCCCACGCGATATTGGAAAGCTGCAACATGGTGACAGCTACATTGCCTTGCGCCACCGGTTGATGAAGCTTTTCGCCCTTCTGAATGCCCGCGATGAAGTTGGCGAAGTGCGCGTCGGTCATGGAGTCGCGGCCTACAAGATCGGACGAACTCGTTGCGGAGCCGGTGGCCTTGTATTCACTGAGCTTCTTGCCGTTCAGGTCGTAGATCTCATAGCCGTCGCGGTCGACGATCACGGATCCTGTCGTCCCGATGACTTCAACGCCTCGGTCGCGGTTGAAATACTTCATGCCGTTGCAGCACTTCCCTTCCCAGGAGAGCATGGCGTTGTCGTAGGCGAAGCTGGTCACCATGGTGTCGTAGAACTGCCAGTCGTCCTTGAACTGATACCGCCCCGCAGTGGAGGTCACGCTGTTTGGATAGCCGACGCCGAGAGCGTCGCTGGAACCGGAACGACCTTTCCGTAGCCAATGGATTTGCGCACATTGGAGTACCAGGTCTTGGCAAAGTAGGCGCGCCCGATGAGGCCATTGTGGATCTTGTCGACGATCTCAATGGTGTGTGGCGATGAGCGTTGTTGCGAGCCCATCTGGACTAGCTTGCCATATTTTTGCTGCGCTTCGACCAATAACGCGCCTTCAGAAGGGTTGTGGGAGCAGGGCTTTTCAACGTACACGTGCTTTCCCGCCTGCAGGGCGAGGATCGCCATGGGAGCGTGCCAGTGGTCGGGGGTGGCAATGGTGACCGCGTCTATCTCTTTGATTGCTAGTACATTGCGGAAGTCCTTCTCGCCGATGGGCTGTTCGCCCATGATTTGCGCGGCGTTGTTCACATACTTCTTGAGAATGTTGCTCTCGACATCGCAGACGTGGGAGATGCGGGCATTTGCTTTATTGGACTTGAGAGCGGACAGGTGGGCATACGCTCGACCGTTCAGACCGATCACGGCAAAATTCAAGCGGTTGTTGGAGCCGAGAATCTGCGCATAGCTTTTGGCGGTGGTGCCGATCGCCATGCCTGCGGCTCCGACGGCGAGGGTATCGATGAATTGACGGCGGGTAATCATGGGGTCTCCGGGATGGCTTGACTGAGGTGGCGAGCGTGACAGCCGAAGTTTCGACGATAGCGATTGCAAGGGATCTCCGGCAAGTGCATGGGAGGATCCGGCGCAATTGTGTGCTGACTCCGCCCGGTTTTGGGATACAAATCGACGTGTTCAGCAGGGTTTTGGGGACCACACATTGGAGGATTGGGGCACCGCTCGAGATTGGGGTGTGACGCAGATGGCATGTTAAGTCGGGGGACTTGAGACAACGCCCCGGGGCCTGGTACCGTCCTACGATTGAGCGAAGAAATGGCGAATCGCCCTTCGCGGAGGAGATGAGTTTATGAGTAAGCGGGGTGTGGTGCAGGAGCAAGGTCGTGAGGAGTCGGCGGCGGCATTGCGACAGGCGACGGAGCGCGCGGAACGGGCGGAGGCTGAGGTTGCTCGGTTGAAGCATACGGATATGAGAGCGAAGGGCACAGAAAGAACAACGGAAGGTGGAGCTTCTGCGGACGGAGTTGAAGAGCTGCGGAAGGACTCCATGATGCGCCACCTGCTGGACTCATTGGAGGCTGGAAAGGACATTGGGCATTACGGGCGGCTGGTATTCACGATGGTGGCTCGACACTTTTTGCCGGAGGACGAGGTTGTTGGTTATTTGACGCGCGATAAGGATTTCTCAAAGGAGCAGGCCGTACTGATGATGCGGCAGGTGGAGAATCGCGACTATAACCCTCCGAAGCGCGAACGGATTCTGGAGTGGCAGAGCCAGCAGGAGTTTCCAATTCTGCCAAATCCGGAGGATCCGGACTGCGGGAACTTGTATCGGAACCTCAAATTTCCGGAGGCGGTGTATGAGCACATCGGGCAGTATCAGGGGGAGAAGATGGCAGCCGAGGAGTAAGGTGACGTTGGTTGCTGCGACGTTGGGACGCTGCGTTTATGCAGATAGACTGCCCAAGACGCCTGCACTCGGCATCGGTGCTTTGTCATTGTGGATGAACTTATAAGGCATGGTGATCAAGAGGCACATCAAGCAGACCTGCCCTCTCAACGACACCCACATTGTGCTACAGACTTGGGCTACGCGCTGCTGGGCGAGGTCGTGGCTTCGGCCGTCAAGAACTTCTTCGTAGCCTCTGACGGTGTGAGGATTTCTCCATCGACTAGCATGCGACCTGTATAGCGGCGGTTGGCTCCGAACTCCCAAGCCACGTCGTGGCCTTCACTCGCCAGCTTGGCCCACTTGGAGGTCTTGGTCGCGTTCTGCTCAAGCCAAAAGTTGCCGTCTTCACACTCGAACGAACGCAAACCATCCTTTCCGGTTCGTCCAGTCCAGGTCGACATGTCGGTGAGCTTCGGTGCCATAACAGGTTGGATACCAAGGGTGGTTCGTTCGTCTTTTTATCATACGCAACTACACGCGTTGCAATCTGCTGATCCCATCGAACCAACTAACGCAACCTTGAAGGAAAAGTTGCTGCTATATTCCATAGCGCTCGGGCGGCCTCGTTGAGAGCTTTGGACTATCGTCTGGGGGACGTCTACTTCATCTCCGCTGGTGACTTGAATTAACTGCGGATCGAATGCGAGGCCTATGGCTCGTCTGAGTTCGTGCTGTTGCTCAAGAGAAGTGCGTCGCGGTAGAAGTCAGCCGTAGCCTCTTCGATCTTGCGCACCAATCTCCGGCACGCTGCTAACTCTCGCTTATGATCTGGCCCGAATTCGAAACGGGCTGCGGACTCGAGTTGCTGCATGCTGGCGAGTTCCAGCGACATGGAGGCGCGAAGCTTGGACAGCGTTCGCGCTCTCTTGCGGTCATCCTTTTGGCTCGCAGCGTAGCGAAGCCGTATCGCTGCTTCCCCGACGCGCTCGAGAATCTGGCCAAGTGCCTTGCTCGTGCGCAGCGGCCACAGTTGATCGAAGATGAACCACATCACGAGGATCCCGAGAGCGATGCCGATCACTCGGTCCCTCGCCGGTGCAATCAGCGTGGCATTGTCAAACCCGGGAAGCGTGGTGAGAAAGAACGCAAAGCCGATTTGCACGCCGACATAGCCCATCTTTGGACTGCGAAGTACCCATCCCGATAGAAAAGAAACAGCGCCCGCGACCACTACCAGCGAGGTAATCGAGTCCATGTTGGGAAAGAGCAAAGAGACAGTCGCGATGCCGAGGGCCGCGCCGATCGCGCCGCCCGAAAATCGGTAGAGCTGTTTCTGCTTCATCGCGCCGGTCGAACTGAGTCCCGTAAATAGAACGGTCACGACGCAGGTCAAAATTCCGGGCCACGCAACGGCGTTATAAAACACATAGCAAGTCATCACAGCCAGCGTCAACTTAAGCGCACGGACGGTGACGTCGGGGGTCTTGAATGCGTTCGGCAGAAAGAATCCGGCCAGCAACGGCGTTCGTCGAATAGGCTCCTGCTCTACGAGCTCTATATTGTCACGACGATGTTCCATGCTGGCGAAATACTGCGTGAGTTCCGATTGAATCTCCTTGAGAAGGGGCGGCGCATTTACCGGAAATGGTATCTGGGGTTGTTCGGTGTCGGGCAATTGCCGTTCGCAAAGTTCCGCGATAGCGACGAGGTATGCTGCGTCCCCAGCATTGCGCTGGCGCGTCAAGCTCAAAAGGGCGCTCTTCTCAAGAACACGCGTGAGAAGCCCAATCCGGTAGTGAATCCCAATAGGGACCTGCGAGACGTCCGAGCTGTCATCGCGAAACCGGTTATAGAGTTTGTTCAAGTGCCGGTCGCCAGCATGTGCATACTGAACCACAGCGTTTTGAAGCGAGCGCAGTTCGCCACGTTGCAGGGTGCGTCCATCGCTGGCCAGAGCGCGAAAAAAACGAGCGAGAGCACTGCGTCGCCTTTGCATTTCGAGTTTCAGTTCGTCTGCCGGATGGCTTACTCCAAATAAATATTCCACCGCAATCGCACTCGCCAGAACGATGGCAAGTGACGCGAGGTTGTGAAGATTGGAGGCAACAATGGCGCCAGAACGTTGGTGGGCGTCCCACGCAGCAAGATCGATAAAACCATAGAAGCCAAAGTTGGTAAAGAGCAACGCGAAGCTAGTTCCTGACATGCCGATCGCAGCGATGAAGATACCCAGCATCATTCCGAAGAAGCGAGTGACGTCCGTACCATCTGTCATCTGGACCCACACAAGAGAACAAACGCACGCAAGCGCTGCACCACCGAAGATATTGAGGCCGCTCCGCAAGCTAAGACCAGGACGTTCGCGCTGAAGCATGAAAAGAATAGCCAGCGCCAATGAGATTCCCGGGACACGAAGTGTCATGGCTGCCAGTAGGGCGACAATGATTCCCACCGTGTCGCGCAGACTGCCGGAAAGACGTCCCGGGAAGGGGGCGAGCTCCGCCTGAATGGTGCGCACGATCTGCATCCTGGAACGAGTCTTGGGCATAGAAAGCTCTAGCGAATTACGGTGATTGCAGTGGCGCCCACACGGAAGAATTCGGGATCAGGATCGGTGACGCGAATACGAACCGGAAATCGGGCCGAAAGATGAACCCAATTGAGCGTACGGTCAACGTCTGGATACCCTCCGTTTACGCCTCCGTCTTCGGGAAAGACACCGCGGCCTATGCTGTCGACCACACCATTGAAGCGTCGGCCGGGATGCTCCATCAGATAGACCTGCACATGCATGCCCGGCCGGATTTGCTTGAGCTTCGATTCGCGAAAGTCAGCCAGCACCCACCAGGTGCTGGTGTCAATGAGAGTGAACATCGGTGTACCGGCGTGTGCATAGGCTCCTTCAGAGATGTTCATGTTTGTGACATATCCGTCGAAGGGCGCTCGTACCTCGCACCACTCCAGATCAAGTTGCGCCTGTTGCACCTTTGCAGCGAGGCTCGCACGCTCGGACGTGAGCGTTTCAAGGGTATCGACTGTGTGCTGCGCTTCTCCCAGTTTCGATTGGGAGGCTTGAAAGTTGGCGCTGGCGGCTTGTTTCGCTGCGAGTGCCATCGACTCCTGCGCTTGCGCCTGTAGTATCTGCGATGTGGCCTCGTGGTATGCCTGCTCTGCAACGCGCACCGATGTCTGCGCCTGATCCACCTGCTGAGTCGTGACATAGTGCTTTGCGAGGAGAGGCGCGATGCGATCGTAGTCGTTCTGTGCGAATGTGAGCTGGGCCTTTGCAGAAGACTCCGCAGCCTGCGAACGCTCAACGGCAGCCTTCGCTGCAAGGTAGCTACCCTGCGCAGCGCTGATACCGCTCTCAGATCCCGTCACACCCGCGCCCGCGGCACCCACGGCACTTTGCTGTGCGGCGATTCTGCGTCGTTCGTCGTTGATCTGACCTTCGAGGGTCGACTGATTCGCCAAGGCTTGGGCGAGCGCATATTGATATGGCCGCGGATCGATGGTAAACAATACATCGCCCTTGTGAACTGCCTGGTTATCTTTGACGGGAAGACTGATCAGCCGCCCCTCCACCTCCGGAGCGAAGGCGATTGCGTTGGCTCGAACCGTAGCATCATCCGTGCGAGGATGGTGATCGACCTCCATCATCGACACGGACAATAGCAGAACCGCCAGCACGATAATGCTGACTCCGATGACGCTACCGAGTTTGCGCTTATCCTTGAACATTAATATGACCTTCACGCGAAAAAGCAGAGCCAAAGCAAGCAGGTGAATAGGACCACCAGGCCCGGATAGACAATGGCCGGGTGTCCCACCATGTAGGTGAGCCCGTGTTTACGCAGCACACTATGCGCCCCGTAGCTTAACAGAACACCCAAGACGAGCGAGATCATCCACCCTGGGAAGTACGACCCAACAATCTCCACGTTGGGATTGCGACTGCAACTAGTGACAAACAAACTTGCAAGCGATGCGGCGAAATGACCTAGACGAATCTTCAAGGACGAGCTCCGATGGGATTGTGCTGCAGCAGATCACCGGTCGCGTAGCTCAAGCTCACCGCGCTTTGCATAAACTGTGCTTGCGAGCGGACTACGGCAAGACGCGCCTGCGCCAGTTGACGTTCTGCCTCGACAACATCGACAAGCGATCGCACACCATATTTGTATGCATCCAGCGATGACTCATACGATGTCTGTGCGGCGACCAGAAAACTCTGCGAGGAATGCTCTTGTTCGATTGCCGTTTGGTAGTCGATGTACGCATCCCACACTTGACGCGTGACAGAATCCTGCATGGCTCTTTGTTCCTCCACAGCTGAGCGCTGCTCTGCAAGAGCAGCGGCTACCTGATGTTTACGCGCTCCATCGAACACCTCCCAGCGCAGCTTCACGTCGGCGGACCAGGTTGGGACGTTGGCATACCCGAGTTGACCGTAGTCAGCCGTCGGCCAGGCCGCCGACTCTCCCCCTGCCGCATTGATCGCAACCTTGGGAAGATAGGCCGAACGCATTTCCCGGGAGACATCTCTCGCACGACGGACATCCTGTGCTCTGGCAAGCAGATCTGGACGAGCCTTCCAGGCCGCCTGGATCAGGTCTTCAACGTTGTGGTCCAATGCGTCAGGAGACTCGTTCTGCGGCGCTTGAACATTGATCTCATCGGTTGGTTCCACCCCGATCGATTCGGTAAGTGCGAGTTTTGCCTTCTTCATCTCTCCCTTAGCTGAGGCTAGATCGAACCGGGCTTCGGCAACCCCGGCCTCAGCGTTCTGCACATCTGGCAGAGTGGCCCTGCCGTGGTCGAACTGCGACTGTGCATTCTCAAGTAGTGTCTCCGCGGTTTGAACAATCATCTCCGCCGCCTCGAGATGCCCAGCGGCCTGCTGCTCCTGGTAGAACTCGGTCGAAGTGCGGTAGGCAATCTTTTGATGCGTCCGGCTCAGGAGAAGAGTGGAAGCCTGCGCCAGCGCTTTGCTACCGTCCACCTTCGCTCCCCGGCCGAAGTCAAGCAGACTATATTCCAGCTCGACTTGAGCCAAGGCGATTGGCTCCTCCACCGTCACATAACCGCGAGGGGCGATCGGCTTGGGAAATGGGACAATGCTGCGACCATCGCTTCCCTCGGCGGCTAACGTGAGTACTGGAAGATACATGGCTCGATCGACTCCGGCTAGTTCAAGCGACTTCTTCGCCGCGGCCCACGCGATTCGCCCTCCAGGGTCGGATGTCTCAGCGATATCAATCAGTTCGGCGAGCGTGTAGAGATGCTCTCGATCAAGTTTCGGGATCGCTCCATTGGATTTGGTGGAACCGATGCACCGCTCCAGATCCTTAGTCGTCACAAGCATTTCGCAAACTCTTCTGTCGGGAGGCTGTATGCCAGCGAGAGCCTTATCGGAAGCTGACAGCTCGTCACGAGAGCTCGTCTTCGTCATCTGCCCCACCGCACTTCCTACCCACAAAGAAAGAAACACCATCGAGAGAGCGAGGGCAAGACGTTGAATTGAATATGGCCTCATCCCTGACGGGTTACGGCTGCGGCTTACACTGTACACAATTGCTAGTATACACCGTAAACTGAATGTATATTGAGCGTATGACGAATAGAATTCGCAATGCGTCGGAAAACAATATCGCCCTACGCGATCTCATCGTCGCTGCGGCGAGCAAAGTGTTCGCAGAGGAGGGATATAGCAGCCTCTCCATGCGGCGAGTCGCGCAGGAAGTTGGGTGTTCACAGATGGCCATGTATCGCCACTTTGCGAATAAGGAGGCTCTTACGCAACATATTTGCGGCCAGCTCTACGCTGGTTTCACCGCGAGAATGAACCGCGAAATCGCCTCGGTATCCGATCCATGGGAGAAGCTGCACTGCTTTATCATCGCGCTCATTCGATTCGCCACCTCCAACCCTGATCACTATTCGCTGATCTTTCTGGTGCGCCATGAGACATCAGATGAGAACGCCGAACGGGAACGGCTAGGCCAGGAGTTCGTGGGAGGAATGCGCGACATTGTCAGAGATCTTCTAGACGAAGCCACTCCCGACGCCGTGTTGCATACCAAGCTGCGTCAGATGCTTGCATGCCTCCATGGGACAGCCGCTCTTCTCATCGCACACCCGAAGGCCTACGGATTAACGAAGCAGAAGGCGATCGAAGACGCGGAAGCCACTTTTCGCAGTCTGTTGGAACAGTGATAGCGCCGATCGCGCATTAAATCTCGGCATTCGTTGAGGCTATTTTTCGAATGACTCAGTGAGCGGCGATCAAATAGGCAGTTTCAATCCCGCGCTGTATAACACTGCCCAGGCTCCCCCGTCGACGGACACGTTACGTTAGCCGAGAAACCTGGCTTCGGTGTTGAGTTGAGGGACTATCGGCCGTTATCGTGAGCAGCACCCTAATCTTCATTACAGAGATACCTTGGCTGCGCTTGTAAGCGGAAAGCATGTGTTGGTTGAAAAACCGATGACGCTGACCGTGGCTGAAGCGAGGAACCTGACGAGGATGCTGAGGAGCAACTTTCGCGAGATCCAAGGCATGGTGCTTCCATGGAAACGTTGCCAAGGTTGCGATCGAGCACATAGAATCGTCGCGTTCAAAAAAGGGACGAAGTACGCTCATCCTTTTTCGGCTATTTCACAAGCTCCACGGAGTCACCATGCGACCGATCCGCTCGCTCGTTTCGTTCTACGCCGCCATCCTGTTTGTTGGGCCCCTTGTTCTGTCCAGCGTGCAGCCGCATGCCCTGTTTGCGCAGGGCAACATCACTTCAACGGTCTCGGGTACCGTCACGGACAGTACTGGAGCAGCTCTTCCCAATGCAAGGATCACTTTGCGGAATGAAGGAACCGGGCAGGAGTCCACTGCAACTTCAAACACCCAGGGTGCATACACTCTCACCAACATCGCTCCGGGCAGCTATACCGTTACCGCGCAGGCAAAGGGTTTCCAGGCTCAAAGCTCGAGCAACACCCAGGTAGACGCCAACATTGGCCGCCAGGTGAACTTCTCTCTCAAGGTGGGAGATGCCGGGACTACGGTGACCGTTGAGGCCAACGCAAATGCCTTGCAAACGGAGTCTGCGTCTGTCGGCCAACTGGTTACAGGTGAGCAGGTTAAATCGATTGAGCTGAACGGCCGCAATCCGGTGTACTTGGCGCAGCTGGAACCCGGAGTGACTCGCAACGCGCCTCTCACGTCCTTCAACTTCGCCCCTGACTTTGGCGGACCGCAGATCAGCGGAGCGCGCAATGACGAGATCTCCATCACCTTCGACGGCGCGCCGATGATCCGTACCCGCGGCAACGGGACAACCACCGGCGTGGCCGATGTGGACACCATTGCGCAGATGCAGATCCTCTCAACGACTTACCCGGCGCAATACGGTGGCACCTCGGGAGGAGTGCTCGTCCAGGTCCCTCGCACCGGCACCAAAGACTTTCACGGTTCCGCCTATGAGTACCTTCGCAATTCATTCTTCGACGCAAATACGTGGATCCGCAAACAGTCCACAGACCCCGCTGTCTACGGCCACCCGGGCGCCTTCCGCTTCAACCAGTTTGGTTGGAATCTCAGTGGCCCAGTCGCCATTCCTGGCAAGTGGGAGGGCCTGCGGAATAAGCTCTTCTTCCTTGCCGGGCAGGAGTACCTGCGTTATCGCCAGACACCAACCCAGACGGGGATCGTTCCTACCGCACTGATGCGTCAAGGAAACTTCAGCGAACTGCTTGGCAATAACATCTTCTATCCCGCTGGCACCGTGATTAGCGATCCCGCTACAGGTATCCCCTATCCCAACAATGTCATTCCGCCGGGCACCACCAGCGCGAATGGACTTGCCCTATTGAATGCATACCCGTCTCCCAATGCCAATGCCGCAAGTTTCAATTGGGAGCAGACGGGCGCCTATCCGCAGGACCAGCGGAAAGATACCGTTACGGTTGACTATCTACCAGCGCAGGCTCACCAAATCCGCTTTTCTTTCCTCCATTACACCTTCTACCAAGACAGTCCCTTTGCTGGGAATTTCAATCGTACACCGCAAATCTGGCACTGGCCGGACGAGGTCGGCGTACTTCATTACACCTGGACGATCTCGCCAACCACCGTAAACGACTTCACCGCATCCGGATCCTCCGACCACGTCACTATCACCGACGACCTATCCAGCGGCCTGTATGACCGCACGCAATACGGCATCAACTACCCCTACTTGTTCCCGGCGGCCGACAAGCTCATCCCGAACAAGATCCCGACCATTAACATCCAGAACTTCACTACGCTCGATGGCGGTCCTTACCCCTCGCATTCGGGAGGCGAGGTGATCGCGCTCTCTGATCTCCTCACCAAGGTCATCGGTCGTCACACGCTGGTCTTTGGTGGACAGTGGGTCTACTCCGGCGAGAACGACTTCGACCAGATCAACGTAAGCAGCACCACGCCGGGCGCGACCAACAACCAGAATGGCCAGTTTGTCTTCACCGACTCACACAACAACCACGCTACGACAGGAGTTGCTGCGGCCAACACGGCACTCGGCCAGTTCGATACCTATGGCGAAATCGGGCAAAAGTCGTACACGCTCTTCCGAGGCAACGCCGGCGAGATCTTTGCACAAGACCAGTTCCGGGCAACCCCGCATATGGTGATTGAGTACGGTGTACGGTACAGCATCTTTCAGCCGTACTATGCGCTATGGGGCAACCAGTCCTTCTTCAATCCAGCGAACTATGTCCCGGGTGCCTCCCCGACCGTCGATCCCACTACGGGTACAGCCACAGGGGGTAACCCATACAACGGCGTTGTGATCCCGGGCAATGGATTTCCATCCTCTGCCCAGGGACACCTTCCTGCCTCTGTGCTGAACGGGCAATACAACGACCTCTTTCACGGCTACAGCAGGTCCTATTCCCCCATCGTCTGGTCCAACGTTCAGCCACGTATCGGCATCACGGATCAGGTAACGCCCACTACAGTAGTTCGACTTGGAGGTGGCCGCTTCGTGCAGCGGCTGGGCGTCCAGGATGACGTGCAGCCCGGAGGGAATCCCCCCTTTCAGGCGGCTGAGTCGGTCACCAACGGACTGGCGGATAACCCAGCTGGCGCGACAGCCGCTGCTTATCCACTGCAACTGTCTTCGCAGGCCTACCGCCTTCCCAGCCCTGAGTCATGGGCCTGGAGTGCCACGGTGGAACAGGACTTCCCCAAGATCGCAACTTTGACGCTCTCCTACGTCGGCCGGCGCGGCATCCACCTGCAACAGCTCGGCAACATCAATCAGCTACAGCCGGGAACGGTACAGGCCAATCCCAACGTTAGCGCTCCGGATGCCCTTCGGCCGTACCAGGGCTTCGCCTCCATCATCGAGACGTCTGACCGCGGAAGCTCCAATTACAACGGTCTTCAAGTGAACTTGAAGCGGCGCCTCACCAAGAACTTCCTCTTTGGTGTGGCGTACACCTGGTCCAAGCTGTTGGACTTCGGTTCCAGCCGCGGCTATGTTCTGCCGAACTACTACAACCCGCGTATCAACTATGGTCCTGCGGACTTCGACACTCGCAATGTTCTGGTTGTCGACTACGTATGGAACCTTACCTACGGCAACCATCTCGATCATGTGCTTGCACGCGGCGCTCTGGGCAACTGGCAGGTGTCCGGAGTGACACAGGCGCAGACCGGTACGCCCTTCTCGGTGGGCACGGGTAACGACTACGCTGGAGTCGGACCAGGCGCTGGAACGCAACTCTGGAACATCATCAAGCCGGTAAATATGTATAAGAAATTCGGCACCGGCCTATGGTTTGATCCCACCGCGTTTGCTCAGCCCGCAGCCGGAACCTTTGCCCCTCGTGGCACCCGCAACCAGTACTACAATCCAGGCTTCCAAAGCTGGAACCTGGCTCTGGTCAAGACCTTCCACGTCATCCCGAATCACGACAACCAGCAACTGCTCTTCCGTGCAGAGGCCTTTAACTTCACCAATCACCCTAACTGGGACATCCCCAACATCAGCCCCACCAGCGCAACCTTTGGGCAAGTCACGACCAAGGGCCAGACGTATTCGTCTGACCGCGAGTGGCAGTTCAGCTTGCGGTATCAGTTCTAGTCGTTGCGTGTCGCTCAAAGTTAGGGAAGATCCTGAAGGCCTGACGGGTCTTCCCCTTTGAAGCGACACGTAATCGGCTATCCAAACCCAAGGATTTTGCCACCCAAACGGCTCTGTGGAACTGGCTCCGAGAAGGTCTGGAAGGCCCTGAGTACCGGACGGAACGGACCATCCGATCCACATCTCCTGACTCCTTACCACCCAATAGTCACCTACCCATCCTGGCTGAAGAGCTGTTGAGTGTCGGGGTCGCGATGAGCCAACACCAAATGCAGGCCGAGCTTGCTCTACTGATTGACACCGCTGGCCAGGAAGCCTCCGTCGACCACAAGAATTTCGCCGGTGATGAAGCTGCTTGCGTCACTGGCCAGAAAGATTGCGGCGCCGACGAGCTCTTCAGTTTTTCCGAAGCGATTCATCGGGGTGCGCATTCTGAGTTCACGTCCACGTTCGCTCTCGTCGAGAAGCTTTTGGTTGAGGGCCGTGCGAAAGACTCCGGGAGCGATGGCATTGACCGTCACGCCCTGCGAGCTCCACTCCACGGCCAATGACTTGGTGAGGGCACCGACTGCGGCCTTCGATGCAGCGTAGGCTGTGACCTCCTTGAGGCTGACGAAGGTGTTGAGCGAGGCTATGTTGATGATCTTCCCGTAGCCGCGTTCCAACATGTGCTTTCCGAAGATCTGGCAAGCTCGCAGCGTTCCTGTCACGTTGGTGTCCATGATGTCGTTCCATGTTTCTTCGCTGACGGTCAGAGTGGGCTCGCGCTTGATTTTGCCAGCGCAGTTGATGAGGATGTCCACCTCGCCGAACTCCTCAAGAACGCGATCGCAGAGCGACTGAAGGCTTGCGCGATCTCCGACGTCGGAGGTGATCCGCAAGGTCCTGGCTCCCGCTGCTTCGATCTTTGTCGCGACATCATCGACTTGTTCCTGCCGCCGCGATGTGGCGACCACGTTAGCGCCAGCCTCAGCCAGGCCAACTGCCATGGCCAGGCCAATACCCGACGTTCCGCCAATCACGACTGCCGTCTTGCCGGTCAAATCAAACAGCTTGTGTCCCATTCGTGCTCCTCAACGTTAGCTTGCCAAGAATCTCATCGACAACGACATCTGGCGTCCTGTCGTTGACCACCCGTATCGCATCGTTCGGGGGTTCAAGCGTGCCCAATTGGCTGTCGAGCAGAGTGCTGGTCATGTACTCATGATGACGCTTCGCCAGGCGCTGGGCAATCAGCTCCTTCGATCCGTCCAGAAAGACAAACTGTACGGAACCCTCCGGAAGATTCGCTGTCAGCGTCTCGCGATACTTTTGCTTGAGTGCAGAACAGGCAAGGACGCCGTCCTGATGCGCCTCGATCCAGCGTCGCAAGATGGAATTCAGCGTCTCAAGCCACGGCTGCCGGTCTTCGTCCGTTAGGGGAATGCCCGCCGCCATCTTCGCTTTATTAGCCGCGGAGTGGTAGTCGTCCGCATCTGCGAAGATGGCGCCTGTGCGTTGAGCGAGAAGCGTGCCGAGCGTTGTTTTGCCCGACCCGCTGACGCCCATAAGCACAACCACCGTTGGGCTAGGCACCGAGGAACACCGGTTTGATGTGACGCTCATATAGATTCTCGGTGACGTTCCTGGCGACCACTTCTTCGTTCTCCTCGAGCGCGTCGATGTAGCGCTGACCCATTTTCGCAGCCACCTTGAAGCCTACATGCAGGAGCTGCCGGAGGCTCTGATTGTAGGCTGGATTTTGCTGGTCGTGCCTGAGCGCATCGGTGAACTGCTTGCTCGTCCAGCCGTTCACCGCGTCGGGAGTTGGCAGCTTCGACGAATCGATGTCGATCACTGTTGCATAGGGTGCGGTCAATTCTTCCATATGCGCGTAGGCTTCGGCATAGATAACTTTTGCGAGCTCAAGACCTGTGCCGCCGGCTTCAGCGAGTCCGACAAGCTCTTCCAGCCACGTAGTCCCTGCCGTCTTCAAATGCAGACCCGCGCCGAAACGATTCACTGCTTGATGTATCGCCGGGTAGATGGAGAACTTGTCGGAGCCGGAGTGCACGCTCAGCTTCAGATTCTTGTGCAGTCCATAGGTTCGGACCGCGAAGGCGATAGTCGCCAGATCGTCGTTGAACTCCGTGGTGAACTTTGCGACGTCGCCGACGTACTCCACTCCTTTATTGAAGCGGCCAGTGAATTTGGGAGCGACGGTCTGGATGGGAATCTTCGCATCGGCGATCATCGCAAGGATGATCAACAGTTCCACGGGAGTCTGCGGGGAGTCGGTCTCGTCCATGGAGATCTCGGTAACGAAGCGGCCTGCACCCTTTGTCGCCGTCAGCATCTGGTAAATATCGCTTGCATGTTTTACCGCAGCTAGAAAATTGTTCGCCACTCGTTCAACAAAGGCGTGATCGATGTTAAAAGGTTCGTCGACGTCCGGGATCACGACCTTTCCAATCAATTCCGGATGGTGGGAGATGAAGTCGCGAACATCGTCTATATTGGCCGGCTGACCGATCAGATCTGCCACGTCGAGTGTGAAAAAGTCGCAGGGGTCGATGTATCGCTGCACCGTCTTGAGGTTAATGTGGTCCGCATCGAGGAAGTAGGGTTTTGTCCATTTCAACTCGCGCACCGCTGCGTCGGCGGCTGCGCGCGTCTGGCTCGGCTCTGAACCGATGATGGTGTGCTCGCGGTTGGACTTGTTCCACACCGGAACCACTTCAACGCCAGCCTCTGCGGCCAACATGCAGGCGCGCAATTGCGCTTTCGCCTGGTGTGCGAAACGATCTCCAACGCCGATTGAAAAACGGGGCAGATGCAACTCGGTTTCCATACTTACTCCTGACTCGCTGCCGCAGAACTTTGGCAGCCTTGCTAGTTATTAACAGATTCGAAGGGAACGAACATCGTGCCGCAAGGTGCCAGCGTTCCTTTCAGTGGCTTTCCTGATGCGAAGACGTCGTCACCTTTCAGAATAAAATTTACGGGTCCCGGCCCGTAGGTTATCGCAGCATGGGTCGCGATCAATTTATATTGCTGCGGAACATCCAATAGAACACCGTCCAGGGAAGCTGACACGCGATGCTGCTCGTCAAACCCTTCGATGCTGACGGTACCGCCTCCCGCGATTCTAACGTTCTGTAGATGGATGTCTCGATACTGAGGAACGCGGTTGGTGAAGGGGCCGGGGTTGTTATAGTTGGTCTGCATCACGATAGGCCACCTGGAGTTTCGGATGCAGACATCGGTGCAGGTGACCCGTTCGACGATGCCACCGCGCGACGGATTGCTCTTGATCCGGATGGCGTTATCGGGACCGTCGAGCGCGAGATGCTTTACCAGGATGTCATGGACTCCACCATAGGTTTCGCTGCCGATGGACATGCCGTGGCCGTAGTAGAAATGATTGTCTTCGACCGTCATGAAGCCTACACCACCCTCACTTCCTTTGATTGCGATGTTGTCGTCGCCAGTGCGAATGAAGCTGTGCGCGACTGTGATGTCCTCTGCCGATCCGGGATCGACTCCATCGGTGTTGCGCGCGTGCTGAGGCGTATCGATCTTGAGATTCCACACGGTGAAGCCGTGCGCGTGGCTGAAGACGACATGGAAGTTGGGTGAGTTTCGCAGCGTGATGCGGTAGAGGGTGAAGTCATTCGATTGATCGGCGACGATCAATCGGGGGACTTGCTGCCGGCCTCCACTGCGCGCTTTCTCTGCGAGGTCCCACCATGTGATTTGCTGGTGTAAGAGAGGCTCTTGACCTCGGCCATCAATGACGCCGTCGCCCATCACCGCGGCGTGTGGTGCGTTCGAAACCGATAGGAGCGGCTTGCATCCCGGTGGCGCATCGTTGACGAGGCCGCAGCTTCCGGGCTGCACATCGTAGAGCCGGGGGTCGCGCGACGCCTCAAGGGTCACCCCACCATCGACCAGCAGCGTTACGCCGGCGGGAATCTGCAAGGGGCCTGTGAGGAAGGCGTTAGTCGATTCGGCGGTTGCTAGTTCGACCGCTTTGCCCGGAGCGCATTCTCTGAGCGCACGCTGCAGACGGTCGGTGTCGAGCTTGCTCTCGTCGTCGGCTACTAGCTTGCCATCATGCAGCGTAAGTTTGGCCTGCAAGGTGACGCAGACCGGGGGGATGGTGGGTTCGACCACCTTACGTCGGTCCTGCGCAGTGCCACTGGAAGCCGCGAGCATTAGGACGAGCGCAACGGTTGCTTGCGTTGGAAGGAAGGGATCTCTTCTCATGGCAGCTTTGCCGCCTCCGCAACGGCGTTCCATTGATCGGTGCCGGAGAGAAAATGCGCCGGCAGAAACTGCGCGGCCTCTTCTGCAGTGAGTTGATGCGATCCTGCTAGACGATCCGTGGGACGCGCTCCAAGACCGACGTCATCGTGTTCCGCATAGAAGGCGGTGTCGATATTTCCACCTTTGCTCCATGGCGACCAGCCCTGCGGGCTGAGGCTTGCTGGCAACTCCGAGGAGAGAAAGACGACGCGCGAAAATGGCCGCCAAGGGCGACCAAGATAGAAGGTCTTCTCTCCCATGTCGGCGGCGGTGATGCGGTCGTGGAGAAAGACGTACCCGGTGTTTTGCGTGAGAGAGGTGCGCGACTGCGCGGTCAGATAGCCTGGCCGGATGATGTGAATCTCGCTGTCGGCGAAGACGGCGGCGGCGTTGCCGAAGATGAAGTCGACGCCTCCCTGGATGTAGGAATCGACATAGTATTGGCGTCCGAAGTCAGCGAAGAGGGTGTCCTGATCGCCGAGAAAACGGCAGTGCTTAAAGATCGCCTTATCGGAACGAACCGATAGAGCTACGGCCTGACCGGTGTTGCCGGCCGCGTTTTCGAAGGTGATGTTATCCGCCTCGAAGGCCTCGCTGCTGATGACCGTGGTCGACGAGAAGAAGGTTCCGCCAGCGCTCTTTGCATTCTCGGATGCGGTGATGATCACATCATCCGGCTTCGTGCCGGTGCCTAGAAATGTTGTGCGCGGGCGGTTTTGCGTTACCATCACGCGCTCGTGATAAATGCCGGGAGCGATCTCAATATAGAGTCTTCCTCCAAGGCCGGGCTCAGGCGCATGGTCGAGCGCCATCTGGATGGTGGGAAAGTCATTTACGCTTGCCGTTGTTCCTTTGGAGTTGAGCGAGACGCGGACATGCACGTCCTGTGTGTAAGCGAACAATGGCCACACGCTCGCAACGACGGCGAGCGATAGCATCCGAGCTATCCGTGGGGATCGCGTAGTGCTTAGCGTTGGAGCTATCGCAAGTGGAATGGAATGGTCGACAGGGGCCTTGATCATTGCTATCTCATTTTGCAACTACGACTGAAGGTTTACACGACGAAGATTTGGCGCTAGGGTTCGCAAGACGATGATCGCCAGCAGGTAAACAGAGCCGGCGATAAGAAATAGCGAGGTGTAGTTGTGGGTGATCTGAAGGATTTTCCCGGCGCTCACGGAGAGCAGGACTCCGCCGACCGAGCCGGCCATGCCGCCGATGCCGACGATGCTTCCAACGGCATTGCTGGGGAACATGTCGGAAGCGGTGGTGAAGAGGTTCGCTGACCAGCCCTGGTGCGCGCCCGCAGCGACGCTTAGGAGGGCAATCGCAGCCCACTCGGATGAGGTGCGACCTGCGAAGAGGATGGGCAGAGCGAGGCAGGCGCACAATAACATCGCCGCCATTCTTGAGGATGCGTTGCCAAGGCCGAAACGGCCAAAGAGTTGCGGCAGCCATCCACCACCGATGCTGCCGACCGCGGACATATTGTAGACGATGATGAGCGGCAGCCCCAGGTGAGAAAGTCCAAGGTGAAAGCGGCTATCGAAGTAGCCAGGGAGCCAGAAGAGATAGAACCACCAGATAGGGTCGGTGAGGAATTTGGCGATGACAAAGGCCCAGGTCTGGCGATAGGTAAGAAGCTTTGCCCAGCGCACCTGCGGCCCCATCTGTTCTGCGGCACGCTCGTAGATGTAGCGCAGCTCTTCTCCGGTCAACGTTGGATGGTCCTGCGGAGTGCGGTACTTCCAGTACCACCAGATGATCCACGACATGCTGAAAAGGCCGGTTGAGAGAAACGCTGCGCGCCAGCCAAAGCGAAGCGTTACCCAAGGGACGAGAGCCGGAGCAAGGATGGCACCGAGATTCGCCCCGGAGTTGAAGATGCCTGTGGCGAGCGATCGCTCTCTCTGCGGAAACCAATCGGCTACCGTCTTGATGGCGGCGGGAAAGTTACCAGCTTCGCCAAGACCGAGGAAGAACCGTGCGATGCCAAAACCAAGGGCCGACCGCGCCAGAGCGTGTGCCATGGCGGCGAGGCTCCAGGTGCCCATGATGAGGGCGTATCCACGCCGCGAGCCCAATCGATCTACCAGGCGTCCCGCGACCAGCAGCCCAATCGCATATGCGGTCTGGAATGCCGCGATAATATATCCGAAATTCAATTCCGTTAGACCGATGCTGTGTTGCAGCGTCGGCTTCAGAAGTCCAATCACCTGACGATCCATGTAGTTGATCGACGTTGCGACAAAGAGCATTGCGCAGATCGTCCAGCGAACATGCCCGGAGCGCGGATTGGCGGTTACTTCGAGGAGTTCCGGCAAGATCTTCTTCCTGTCTAAAGCTTGTAGGCGGCACGAACGAGGTTGGAGGTCAGGTCTAGCGCGGTGTCGAATGCTTCGGTTTCGGAGAGGCGGCCTTCGACGACGAGGCGCGCGAGAAAGGAGCAGTCGACGCGGCGGGCGACGTCGTGGCGGGCGGGTATGGAGAGGAAGGCGCGCGTGTCGTCGTTGAAGCCAACGGTGTTGTAGAAGCCGGCGGTCTCTGTCGTCATTTCGCGGTAGCGCATCATGCCTTCCGGACTATCGTGAAACCACCACGGCGGGCCGAGCCGCAGGCAGGGGTAGTGACCGGCGAGCGGCGCTAACTCGCGGCTGTAGGTTGATTCATCCAGCGTGAACAGAATGATGGTCAGGTCGCGCTCGTTGCCGAAGAGATCGAGCAGTGGGCGGAGTCCGTGGACGTAGTCGGTTCGTCCCGGGATGTCGGCGCCTGTGTCGCGGCCAAACGTTTCGAAGACCTGCTTATTATGGTTGCGGATGCTTCCCGGATGAATCTGCATGACGAGTCCATCTTCAAGGCTCATACGAGCCATCTCGGTCAGCATCTGTGCACGAAAGAGTTCTTGATCCTGCTCGACGGAGGTGCCGGCCGCGATCTTGGCATAAAGTGCCGCTGCTTCCGTGGAGGTCAGGTTGGCGGTATTCGCGGTGGGATGTCCGTGATCGGTTGCGGTGCAGCCGAGGGTCTTGAATCGTGCGCGACTGGTGCGCAGCGCCGCAAGATATCCTGGCCACGTCGCAGTATCTTCCCCGGTCTGCTCTCCGAGTCGCTGCAGGTTCTGATGAAAGCCCGCGAATGCGGGATCGACTACTGAGTCGGGGCGGAACGTGGGGAGGATGCGGCCGTGCCAATCGGAGTTCCTGATTGCGGCGTGATCGGCGAGCGAATCCAGCGGAGAGTCGGTGGTTGCCAGCACCTCAATGTCAAAGCGCTCAAAGAGGGCGCGTGGCAGAAACTCGGGCGTGCGCAGTTTTTCAGAGATGACGTCGAAGTAGAGGTCCGCGGTGCTCGCAGAGAGACGCTCCGTGAATCCGAAAAGCTCTTCGAAGACCTGGTCGAGCCACAGTCGCGTGGGCGTGCCACGGAAGAGGAAGTAATGTTCTGCAAAGGTACGCCAGACCTGGCGCGGATTCTGCATCTCGCCGACGCCGATCTCGAGGTCTTCGAGCCGAACGCCCTGGCTGTAGAGCATTCTGTAGATGTAATGGTCTGGCTGAACGAAGAGCTTTGCAGGATTGGCGAAGGGTTTATTTTCTGCGAACCAGGATGCCTGCGTGTGTCCGTGAGGGCTGATGATTGGCAAGGAGCGCACGCTTGCGTAGAGACGTTGAGCTATATCGCGCGTTGCCGGGTCGGCGGGGAAGAGTCGATGCTCTGTGACGAGGGACATAAATTCCTTGGGTGTTGGGAAAGAGAAAAGGTTACCGTCGCGCTATGGGAGCCGCGCCGGCTTCCTAAGCGAGAGAGCTAGAACACGATTCTTGCGCCTAACTGTATCTGTCGTGGCTGGCTGTTTGCTGCTACCGCCGTAATATAACCGAAGTTGCTCGCGGTGGCACTGGAGACGTTGGGCGTTGCAAAGACGGCATGGTTGAGCGTGTTGAAGGTTTCAAAGCGAAGCTGGATGTAGGCCTTCTCTGTAAATTTGAAGTCCTTCAAGAGTGAAGCATCCAGGTTGTTGAAGCCGTCACCGCGCACCGTGGAGATAGTCTGTGGCAACGTGCGGTAGTGATAGGTGTACTGACCGTTGATGAACACCGAACCATCGCATGCATTAGGAGCGGACGGGCAGGCGGTTGAGCTTCCGGTAACGAAGACGGATGTGTTGAGGGCGGGGTTGCCGGTACCGCTGGAAGGAACGGGAGACGTATTGCGCGTCTGATTATGGATGTCCCGGATCGTGACACCTGGCTGTAGTGGAATGTCTGCCGAGAACTCAACCGGTGGGCCGGTTTGGAACTGGTACACGCCGTTCAGGACGAAGCCCCCAAACAACTCGTCGAGAAGTTTGTTCCCGTTGAAGGAGAACATCGTTCCTTTGCCGAAAGGTAGCTTGTACGTTGCACCCGTCGTGAAGTGATACGTGTGATCGAAAGGCGAGATGCGTCGCGTCGGAACCGTGTCCTCGTCGTTGAGGAACGTGTCCGCCTCGATCAGCTTCGAATAGCTGAAGTTGGCGGTCAGCGTGAGACCGTGCCTGGCGCGCTGCTCCAGGTGAGCGATCGCAGAGTTGAAATACGATTGGCCGATGGTCTGGTTCTCGATGTTCACGGCGTTCGTGCCGAATTGTGGGTACGGATAGAGCAAGTTCGACAAGCCGACCGTTGCATTATTCGCGGATCCTCCGTTGGGCAACTTGCCGGCGAACGGGTTTGTAACGGTGGTGGCGTAATCCAGTGAGAGCGCCTGATTGCGGTAGGGTGTTGTGGAGAGGTACTGCTTCTCGATGGCATTCAGGTTCTGAGTGGCGATGGGCAGGTGTAGCGAGTGATTACCAAAATAGAGGAACTCCACCAGGGTACTGCTGGTCAAAGAGTGCTGGATGCCGATGTTGTAGCGCTCTGAATAAGGGTCATGCTGATTGGGCGCCAGGAAGGAGATGCTCTGACCAAGGAAGGTGCTGGCTCCAAGCGACGATCCGACGGGCTGGCTAAAGGTGCCCCCCGGGAATGGGTCTGAGAGGGTGTTTGCTGGCGAAAGATAGTTATTTGTGGTGGGGGTATAGGTAGTGCTCGCGGAGAAGCCTTCCTGATTGTTGAGCGCGTTCGACGAGTAGGTCCCGGTCGCTGCAAGCGAGGCGAGCGTCTCCGGCTGAACGAAGATGCCGAACCCGCCCCGAATTACCGTCTTGGTGTCTGGACTGAAGGAGAAGCCAATTCGCGGTGAGAAGAAGCCGGCGTTGGTGTTGTAGGGTGCGCCGTTGGCGCCTTGGGGAAAGGTGAGGCCTCCCAAAGTATTGATCGAAGTGACAGCAGCGGTAACTCCGTCGTTCGTTGCCGTGACCGGCTTGAACGCAGCTGAGGCAGCGTCTGAGGCCGAGTTGATGGCGGCCGGATTGAAGCCGTTCACCGTGTGCCCCTGCTTCTCGCGGAAGGGAGTATCGATGTCGAAGCGGATGCCGAAGTTGAATGTGAGTCGGTCGTTGACGCGCCAATCGTCCTGCACGAACGCGCCAACGTAATACTGGTGATAGTCGGCGCGAGCTGGAATATCGTACTGTCCGGCCGTAGGCAGGCCCAAGTAGAAGTTGGCCAAGTCGCCTCCAAACGTGACCGTTGAGGCTGGTGCCGGTGAGTTCGAGGCATTGCCGGAGCCCGCATTGACAAACTGATTGCCGCCAAAAGCGAAGGCACCCGAGCTGTTCCCAAAGTTCTCGATCGAGATTCGATATTGACGTCCATCGAAGCCAACCTTCAACGTATGACGTCCTATGATTTTAACGACATCCGTGAACACCTGGTAGCTTGTCGTTGGGTCGAGCGCACTCGTATTGTCTCCGAGCGTCGCATAGGTGCTGGTTCCGGCACTGCACGTGCCAACGGTAGACGATGTGGTGAAGTTGATGCAGGGAAGCTGTACCTCCGCGGAGTTGGCTGAGAGATAGCTTGGAAGTCCGACCGTCGCAGGAGAATAGCGCTGCGCCGGTGTACCGTGCGACTCGTCAAAATACGTCCAGTTCAAGCGGGTATCGAGAATGGTGCTGGAATTGATGGTCAGAACATTGTCCAGGGTGTCGCCAAAGTTTTCGCGCAGCAGCGTCGTGCCGGTCAGACCGTTCCCAAAGTAGTCGTTCTTGACCTGCGATCGGAGATTGTGGCGCATGTCGAAGAACACATGGTCTCTGGCGCCGACGTTGTAATCCAAACGGCCAAATTCATTGGAGTAGCGATCAACGGAAGGTGCCGAACTGATGTAGTTGCCAAGCCCGTCGCTGGCCACGCCGCTGGTGGTATTCGGTCCCGGAACAAGCTTCAGATATGCAGCTGCAACGGGATTAGCCGTTTGAATAGAACTCACCTGATTGTCCAGAATGGGGCTGCGGACAACCTGGTTCTTTGAGTTCAACGTACCTGAATATGGATTGTAGAGCTGGTTTGGATCGGCATAGGGTTTCGTATTTGATCCGGAAGGATTACAGATCGCCGCCGCGGTCAGCGGATTGTTCGCAAATCCAGCAGGGCAACCTGCATCGAGAGTTTGGGAGAAATCCCCTGCTCTCTCGGCCGAGGTCGGAACTGTGAGCGTAGTGGTTGCGGGCGTTGAGTCACGAAGCCCTTCGTAAGCAAAGAAGAAGAACAGTTTGTCATGTCCGCTATAGAGCTTTGGCAAAGATACCGGGCCGCCGAAGGTTCCGCCGTATTGGTCATAATGGGCGTTCGGGCGCACCTGCGCCGGGCTGGCTCGCTTGTTGAAGTATAGATTCGAATCCAGGCCCGCAGTCTGATAGAACTCATACGCCGTGCCATGGTAGCGGTTGGTGCCTGACTTCGTGATCTGGTTGATGACTCCGCCAATGGTGTGGCCGAAGGAGGCATCGGTGTCAAACGGGCGAACCGAGATTTCCTGGACGGTGTCCTCGGTCGGCGCGTAGGCAAGCGCTCCAAGAAGTGTGAGGTCGGGCGAGCCATCGAGCAGAACCTCAGAAACCTGGTTCGGAGTTCCGCCGATAGACCATGAATTGCCGGCATTGTTATCGAAGGGATGCACAATCTGAGGAGCCGCCGTGGTGATAACGCCTTCGGAAAGCTCGGTGAGCGTGGTCGGCGTCCGCCCGTTCAGTGGCAGGTCCGCGACTGATTCAGTCGAGATTACTTGTCCTACGGACGCATTCGCCTCGTCAACCAGCGGGATCTCCGTAGTCACGGTCACGGTTTCGGATCCTCGCCCGATGGACATGGAAAGATCGATGATGGGGTGTTCCTGGGATTGAAGCGTGATCGAGTTTCGCACGATGGATTGAAAACCTGGAGCCTGGGCCTCAACCTTGTAGGTGCCAGGAAGCAGGAAGGGCACAACCCACTGTCCATCAGCGTCTGAGACGGTTTGATTGACGGTGCCGGTGTTCGTTTCGGTGACGGTTACCTTTGCGTTCGGGATGACGGCGCCGGTGGCGTCGGTCACCTTACCGGATAAGGTTCCTCGAAACTCTTGCGCATTCGCAGACACTGCAAACGCGGTGCATAGAAGCATAAAGCCGAACAGCACCGATGCGAGGGCTCGCAGGTGGAAACGGTAGGGCAACGTGGACGGCGGGTGGAGTTGCGGTAACATAGCGATTTCCGATCTAAGTGAGGATTTTGCAGTAACGGGGAAATGAATTAGCGCGAGGTGACAGTCGCTCCCGCGAGCTTGGTGATAGCCGGGCCAGAAGCCGCATGGATGGTGAGGTGATCCGCAACCACACTGGCGTAGCCGATGGTGAGGCCAAGTGGTGCGTCGATAGAAACTCCGGTCAGGGTGACGCCAGCGATTGGCGCCTCAGGCAGCCCAACGATGGCGCCGGCGGAAGTGGTGGCAGTGGCTGTGACGTTGGTGATGACGATGTTGTGGAAGTGTGGAGTGAGCCGTGTGACGGGGGCGGCTTCCATATCGCCCTTGGGGAGCACGCTGGGATAGTACTCACTAATGATGAGTGCAATCTTTACGTGGTCCATCTCGATATCGCTGAAACGAATGTTGCTGACATCATTGCCACGATCACGGTTGGCCTTGATGCGTATCCCATTGTCTGTATCCGTGAACTTCGCGTGCTCCACCGAGATGTCCTGAGCGCCTCCGGCGATCTCGCTGCCAATCGAGAGCCCATGGCCGTGATGGAAGTCCACATTGGTAATGCGGATATGTCTGCTCGGAAGGTCTCCTCCTGGTGAGTTGATCGCACCGGATTTGATCGCGATATCATCGTCGCCAACGTCCGCGTACACATGATCGATGACAACGTTACTGCTCGAGAAGGGATCGATGGCATCAGTATTGGGAGACTTGGCCGGCGCGAGGATGCGAATATCACGGATCGTGACGTCGTCGGAATCGTACGGAACCAGCTGCCACATCGGAGAGTTCTGGAGCGTCACACCCTCGACGAACACATGATGGCAATGGTCGAAGACCACGAGCCTGGGCCGCGTATGCTCCGAGCCAAGGATGCCGGAATCCTTGAACTGGCGCGCCTCAGCCCACCAGCTTTCACCGTTGCCGTCAATGGTTCCCCGCCCGGTGATCGCGACATCGGTCGCCCCGGTAGCGCTCACAAGGGACTGGAGTCCAGGGCTGCGGAACTCTGTTTTTGCCGGGTAATCGGCATGGTCTGGCGATCCCAGCAGCACCGCGCCCGCAGCAATCTTCAAGGTAATGTGATCGCGCAGAACTACCGGTCCGCTGACAAATGTTCCACCCTCAATCGCAACGGTGCCCCCACCAGCCTTTGCACAGGCGTCGATAGCGGCCTGAATGGCAGCGGTGGACTTCGTTACTCCATCCCGGGAAGCTCCATATTGGAGGATGTTGCACGTGCGACCCTCCGCCAGCACGGATACGGAGCCGAGCAAGAGCAGCGTTGAAACTGCAACAGAAACTGTTGTTGAAATTTTCACAACGCAAACTTGATCACGCTGGCTATTGCGCTGTCAAGAAATATTTCATGGTGCAGTGAAAGATTTCATAATTCTGGTCGAAGATCGACTAGCGGGAGTTCGTAGAACGGCTTTTTGTTTTGTGTTTGCGCGTTGTGAGAGCCGGGCGGATGGGAGGCGCAGAGGATTCGCGCCGAATGAGCTGAGTTGGCAACACGACGCTGTGCGTAGCAATGTCGGGATGCTCGAGCTGCTGGAAGAGGAGTTCGCCGGCCTGCCGGCCCAACTCTTCGGTGAAGACCCGGACGGTGGTGAGCGGCGGGTGGAGAGCGGCGGCGTCGGGAGTGTCGTTAAATCCCGCGACGGTAAGATCTTCGGGGACGTTCAGATCATGATCTCGGGCAGCCCGGTAGACGCCGCGGCCGGCGGGATCGTCTGCCGCAAAGATGGCGGTCGGACGTGGATCCTGCTGAAGCATGAGCCTCGCACCCAGATAGCCCATCTCTTCTCCATCGAGCGTGCGGAGATCGCTGATGATCACCTTCAGGCCGGCCTCCTCGATGGCCTTGCGGTATCCCTGAAACCTGCGGAAGTACCATGGAAGATTAAGATTGCCAGCGAAGCCGATGTGGACATGGCCCAATGAAATCAGGTAGCTGGTGAGCTCATACGCACCGCGGATATCGTCGAAAAAGATGGACTGCGTCCTGTCGTGGGGCCAATCTCCGGCGACATTGTTTCCGAGAACAACCCACGGCAGCTCATGGTCGGTGAGGAGCTCCAGCATTGCCTGGGAGTTTGTTCCGGCGACGATCGCTCCGGCTACGACGGTCTTGCGCAGGAGGATCTCCGGAAGGGAAAGCCGGTCCTTGGCCAGCGTGAGGGAGTACTGCAACGGGAGGAAGAGTAAGCCGTAATCGTGTTCCGCGCAAAAGGCTTCCGCGCCCATCAGGATCGACGAATGAAATGGGTGGAGGACGCCGCGGTTACTGAGCAAAAAGGCAATGATGCGTGAGGTCTTGCGAGCTTCCAGGTTGAAGTTCAGCCGCTGCGCCGCCATCAAGATACGCTCGCGCGTTTCAGCGTTGACTCGGGTTCCACCACGGACCAGGCGTGAGATGGTAGCTGGGCTGACGCCGGCTTCCCGTGCGACATCCGCCATGGTGACTTTTTCTATACGCACGTACATGTCCCCTGTCGTTGCACCTAGACGTGCACTTTCTATAGTTTATGCATGATTTCATGGGTCTCATGTAATTTTTCTGCTTGCACCGGGGCTTGGAAGCCCGGTTTTGTGACGCAAATCGGGGTGTTCCGCATGGTTTTGCGCATGATCGCAGGATCGACCATTGAGCCAATGAGCATACCCAGCGGGGCGAGCATGCACGGATGCGACGTATTCTTTCCCGGTTCGGTGAAGGTGTGCGTCGCCGTTTCCGCGGCCACGTACAGGCCATCGCGTATTGTCAGCGGGGGGAGGTTAGCGATGACGTGATCCCACTTCGGGTCGCGACGGAGGCCGAGACGCTGC
>Ga0302140_10000973_pt1 | contig 37563 bp, 40 predicted proteins | sample I_Bog_E1_1_FD_202095 | JGI IMG/M metagenome (GOLD analysis project Ga0302140, IMG submission 202095) | Peat permafrost microbial communities from Stordalen Mire near Abisko, Sweden - I_Bog_E1_1 | ecosystem: Environmental > Terrestrial > Soil > Wetlands > Peat | place: Sweden: Abisko, Stordalen... | reverse complement strand
TGAGTCTTCCGATGTACCACGCGTCAAAGGACGCCAGGAACGGCCTACCAACTGTCTGCCACGCCCCGGCTTCACCTGATCCCAGGCCGGATCTCCGAAACTCCCCGTCCGGTTAACAGCACGGAGATTGTTGCCCGTTCCGGTTCTCCAAACGCCTGTTCGGAAGAGGGTTGCAGTCGGGGAGCCAAACTCCAACTACGTCAATAGCTTATACCCTCTGGTTAACGGCTTTCGTGCGTTTTTCCTCGACTCCGATTCCAACGCAAATACCTCCTTTTCGCAACGACTTTGCGTCTTCGCCAATGTCGGCGTCATTCTCAGGTTCGGAAACGGAGACTCCGGGGTCCGAGCGCAACCGTCAGGGTTTCGCCCGCACCCCGCGTTTTCTCCCTCCGAATTCTCTGTTTCTCTGGTCAACAGGGGTCGTTGGTTAACAGGGTGTTGCGGTCGGCGGCCCGCGTGAAACCCGCGAAAGCTCATCCGAGAACCATTTTGCCCAGGTACAGATCGGTCCGCTCGCCTCTTGGGTCGTCCAGTGCATTCTGATGCCCGATTGGTGCGTCTACCTGTGCACTGAGTATCCAGAGATCATCGATCCCCACTGGCAAGTGCCAGCAACCCGTTAACCCGCCACCAACCAATGACGAAAGGTGGGCCGCGTCAGTTTTCCGCCGACCGCATAACACGGATGGGAGTCGCATTAGATCTCAGGGCGCCACTCCGGCACGGCCGTTATGAAACTTCCGATCCAAGGCGGCACGCATGCGTCCCCGCGGCCTCACATTCGCACGGCCACTGACACCATTTTTGGAAGGGGCTAAGGGCCGGCGGGTGCAAAGTGGCTACCTCTAACTCCCTCTAACTCTGGTCAATGTGGATAATGACCATCTGATAGTGCCGACCGTCCGGCCAGTTCACCAGGACTGCGGCGGTCTGCCCACACTCCGAACCGGGAAACGTCACTGGATCAGGCCCCAATGGGAACCTGCACGCGGACCAACGCCTCAATTCGCTCATGAAGCGGGATGGCGACGCCCGCGACTTCAATCGAGATCGCTACGGCGTAGGATTGCTCAAATCCGGCATCCTGTTGCTCCTTGTTCAACCAGCCCCGCCTCCCGATAACGCATAGGAACATCTCCTCCTCGAAATCCGAAGCGGGGGCGTCGAACCAGTCTTTCTGAACGGTTCCGCGCGTGCGCAGACGCTGTTTGACCGTCCAGTTCCAATTGCCGATCGGCTCATCTTCCAGCTCTTCGTCTTCTTCGGCGGAGGCGGCGGGGTTCACGGTGGAACAGCGTCTTCGAAACTGATCGCAGCTCTCCCCGATTTTCGAGAAGCCCCATTCGAGTATCGTTCCCCGATACTTGGCGTTAGTCTTCCGCACGGGCGCCCTATAGGCAAGGGTCACCGAGACTCGCAAGCGGGTTTCCGGAGTCCTGTCAAAAAGGGCCGTGGGAAAGGGAATTCTAAAGTAGTGCGCAGTACCGATCGGAATACGCTCCTCAATGGTGATGAGGCACCTCGCGCCGCCGGGCACAAGCGCTCGATCCGCTGAGGGCACACCGTACCCCAGGATCCGCAGCGTGTCCTCTGTAGTTGCGAGGCGTTCGGGCCACTGAGCGGCGTTCACAATCAATGCCCGAATCAGGTCGACGGAAGCCTGTGGAATCTCACGCTGAATCAGCCCCGCGAGGTGCGCGACCTTGGGGGCAGCGACGCTTGTCCCATTTACAAACTTGACCAGCCGGCCATCCCGTGCGAACTGCGAATTGGCAACAGCCACATCGGTCAATTGCGCATTACGCCGCAAGCGCGTCCCGCCTTCGAGATAGTAGTTGCCGCCTTCCTCGACGACTTCCGGCTTGATCTCGCGCAAATAGCCGGGGCCGGTCCGGGTAAACGGCGATGGGGTGCCGCTCTGGGCAATCGGGCGGCGGTTCAGGTTCTGGCGTTGAGCGAACGGCGCGCCAGCCCGGGGCACATAGGCACCGACAGTCAGCACATTGATCGCCTGTGCAGGATTGCGCAACCGGCACTTTTCATCGGTCAAATACCGCGGATGGCCGGGCCTGTTGAGCCAGGTTTCCAGTTGCGCGGTCGAGGGGGAGACGGCTCCGTCGATATTGCCGGTGGCGACAATAAACAGATATCCGCGGCCGCCATTATCGTAAACGGTTCGGTCCAGAGCCTCCGCCCAAACGGACATTCGCTGCCGGTTGAAGGGCGCACGGCTGGCAAGCGAATGATTGAAGACCTGGGCGCCGTTTCGCTGGCGCATCTGGCCGGCTATCTCGGGTAGGGCCGACTTCATATTCACCGTTTCCGGCAGGGCGGCATCGTCATCCAGCACTCGCGCGACCGCCACCGGCAATACCTGATCGCCGGCTGCGGGCTGCAGGAGCTTTTGCCGCAGGTTACCAATCGCGGCGACACTGGCGATCGCCGTTCCGTGCCCGTCATTACCGCCATCAATTACCGACGGGGTGTCCGGAATAAAGCTCCGATGCACCGGGCCGTCGAGCGCCCGCCGGACCAAGGGCTGCTCGGGGATGACTCCTCCGTCGATGACGACCACTGGGGGCCCTACGGCGATTCGTTCCAGGGAGCCGGGCAAGCGCGGGTTGTCGATGTCCAGCAGTTCCATGCCTTCGAGTTCAATCGAAGGAGGCGTGTCAATCGATAGCACGTGCGGATGATTATCCACCAGGTCGAGCAGCACGCGACCGGTGATCCGCGCCCGAAAGAGAGCGTAATCCTCTTCAACAATGGCCCCGGCTCCCACGATCACCGCGCCCGCGGCACGAAGGTAGGCGCCAAACTGCTCACGCCGCTGGGCATGATCTTCAAGTGAACTGCCGGCGGCGATCTCGATATCCACCAGGTACGATTGACGGTTCCGGATAGGACCATCAGCAAGCAACTCTTCGCCCAACTTGAGTGTGCGATCGGCGGGAGCAATCCCTTCCAGGGCTGCGATCTTGGTCGCCCCGAAACGCAAGCGGCCCATCTCGGTTCGCTCATTCCTGCGAAACGTGTTGACAGATCGCTGTAGTTTTTCGAGATTCCGGTCGCGCGAGATCGCCGTAAGGAGACCGTCGGGGCGTTCCTCGACCACCTCCAGTTTCCAGCCTTTGGGGAGGGACTCCTCAGTGAGAATTGGCTTACCCCGGACAGCCGAGGACTCCAGCAGCAACTGAACTTCTTCCGGAAGACGGGGCAGTTCTTCGGGGCGGGAGTCGCGCCGGTCCCCGACGGTGTCAAACAGGTTGCGAAGCTGCTGTTCCAGGAGCCGTCCATGGGCCTGCTGGTTCCGCTGTGGCGTTTCGGACTGCGGCCGATCCGAAATCGCGGCTCTGCCAGGTAGCGGGGGAGCGGGATGTGAGGCATTGGAAATTCTTAGTTGCTCTCTCTCCTTTGCGTATCGTACGCCGACCCGGCGTGCCGGTAGGCTTCGACCGCTTCACGGAAAGCGCCGGCGGTTAGAGTTGTCGAGCTTTCGAGAGCGACAGTCTTCAGGCTCTCGGTGAAGATGCGGTCGGCGTCGGAGAACGAGCAGGCCTCGCACCAGCCCGCGGCTTCCTCGGGCGTAAAGCCATCCACTCGAAACGGTTTCATGCGCGTCCGGAAGTACGACACCAGTTGTTTCTCCGATGGGGCGGGAAAATGGACCAGATCATCAAAGCGGCGCGCGAGTGCATGATCGAGGAGCTTCTCGTAATTGGTAGCGGCGATGATGGGTCCCTGCCCGGTGTAGCCGTCGAGGAGCTGTAGGAAGCTGTTGACGACGCGCTTCAATTCGCCCACATCGTCGCGCGCATCTCTGGTTTTCCCGATGGCGTCGAATTCATCGAAGAACACGACCCCACGGTTGGAGTTGGCGAACTCGAAGACGCGGCGGAGATTGGCTGCCGTCTCGCCGAGATAGGACGCCACCAGGCTGTCGAACCGGACGTAGAACAGCGGCATCTCCAGTTCCCCGGCGACGACTTCGGCGCAGAGCGTCTTCCCATTTCCCGGTGGCCCGAAAAAAAGCAGCTTTCGTTTGGGAGTGAGCCCGACGGCGGCCAGGCGTTCCTGTTTGGTGTATTCTTCCAGAAATCGGCAGATGCGCTTCTTGGGCCGGTCGCCGAGGACCATGTCCTGAAAACTCTTGCGCGACCAACGGACATCAACCAACGGCGCGGCTTCACCCTTGCTGCGGGGCGGGGCGACAGTGATCGATTTTTCCAGTTCAGTTCCATTCACTGCGGTCGGGTATGGCTGCACCTCCGCATCTAGGGGGGGCTGCTGGACCATTGAGCGCAACTCTTCGGCGAAGGCCTTGTGGCCCTGCTTGCTCTCCGAATTGGCCAGCTGCTTGACGGAGCTTGCGAGCGCCTGGCGGTCCGCCTTCAAGCCGGACCGCACGATCCGCCTGATGAGTTCACGGTTCATGGCAACCTCCCAGTATCCTCGATTCCGCGCACGATCGGGAGTCGCACGTTCGGCGCGTCCGGCGCGTTCGCGGCGAACACCGGGCACCACGAGAGAATCGAGACCCGCCTGCAGTGGGACGAGTTGAGTGAATTGAGGACGCTCAGTTTGATCCGCTCGATCGGGGCTTCCGGGACCGCGCTCCCATCCGTTTTGCTGGCTGCCAACAGGATATCGGTCATCGCGGAACCTCAAGCGAGCTGTCCGTAACACCCGCACATAGCGACAAACGACCGGTGCCAGGCCGTCGGTTGACTGAAACCAGTTTAGCGCGTGCTAATCAGCATTATCACGGGTTATTGCCGACACAGACGCGGTTCGGCGACGGATCTAAAGATTGTCGACCCGTGTTCCCGATGCCTGGTACCCAGCCGGCCACAACCCTAAGAGATCATTAGGCCTCAGGGTGCCAGGTCCGATTCCGTCAACTTGGGGCTGCTGAGCGTTATCCTGGGGTCTTTATGCGCAAAGAGGTGTTCGAGCAACGGGCCGCGGAGATGCGCGCCCGGCTCTTAGCAGAGCGCGAGCGAAACCTGTCTCCCAAAGCAGGGAAACCGGCCGAGCGGAAGGCGGTTGCAACAGTAGAGCCGACACCTGTCGTGCCTGGCCTTGCCGTGATCGAGCCGCATCAGCTACTGGCGCAAGTGTGGAAACCAGCGTACACCAAGGCGCTGCTCGATGCCTTGCCATCCGCACATCCATTCGTATTGCGTACCGCGCGGCGGGTCGGCACCTCGCAAGTGGGGTACGACGGGCTGCTCTCGCTCGGCGGCGAAGAGGCACTGGATGTCAACGTCAGCTTGGCGTTCTTGGTCCGGGCGTTGCGATTATATGGTGTCTTGATTGAACGAATCATTGCTCTTGGCGGCAAGGTCGAGCTCGCGCAAAACGGCACGCTCGTGCGCCTTCGCGGTGAAACGGAAGGCGTCCGATTGCGCGAGGGAATCATTCGTCACGTCAAACCCACGACGGATCGCATTTACGGCGGTTACACGTACGAAGCAAGCGGGCTCCTATACTTCGTACTCTTGGAAGACGGAGGTGGAAAGCACAAGACTCTCGTTCGCATGGCTGAAGAGGTTGATGTCTTTGTGCGCAAGCTTCAGAATGCGGTCGCGCGACGGCCCCGGCAGCGGGCCGAGCAAGAAGCACGCCAGCAAGCGTGGCAAGCAGAGCACCAGCGAAGGCAGGAACAAGCCCGGCTTCGCGCAGAGACGGAACGCCAGCGTAGTGAGGAACAGCAGAACTTTGACACGTTTTACAAAGACGTCGCGCGATGGCAAAAAGCGGCCCAGATCAGGTCGTACTTGGATGCTTTTGCCGCGGAGTATGAACGGCGCCACGGGAGCTTTCCACCGGGAAGCAGGGCCGACGGATGGTTCCGCTGGCTCCACTATTACGCAGAAAGACTTGATCCACTGACCAATCACGATGGCCCGTCCCAACAGCCCGAAGGGTTTTCGGACCCCGCAAATAAAACACCATCTGTCTGAAATCCGTATCTACCCACTTCCATTAATGACATCGACCAGCTTTGCCTCAGCTGCTACCCCGTGCGACGATAAATCCAGTAGCGTGGCGTGCTATGTACATCGCCCCCCACGATCGGCCTGATCGGGGTCGCTGGGGCCGTCAATTGTAACGATCGGATCAGGCCAACCTAGTCGTCCATTGGGAGAGTCTTCGATATGCTTCGCGTGAACGCCGATCACTACGTGCAGGTCGGCAAACTCTTTCAGGCGTCTACCAAATTATTCGATGGGGGCCTGCTTTCAGGCGTTACACAGCTTACGCCGCCGAAGGCAAGGGAACTTGCCGACATTCTGACTGCCATGAAGAGTCATTGCGATCAGCTTCAGATGCCGGTGACCTCCAAGCTACTCCTACAGTTCGTTCAGGAATATGAACGCAAAATGCCCACGTGGACGTCGACAGTGGGTTTCCTGGATTGCGTCGAAAGGAGCTTTCGCGCCGAACTCGAAGCTCGACTTTTCGTTTTCATTGAGCCTGATCGGGCAGCATACTTCAGCGACGCCTTGGCAGTTGGCGGTGAAATCATGGATTTGGAGAGCAGTCTGGCGTTGCACAGATCTCCGAGTGCCGGATTTGATCTCCGGGAAGCAGGGAATTGTTTTGCGTCAGGATGCTACACGGCTTGTGTTCACCACCTGTCCAAGATTGTCGAATTTGGTCTGTTTGCGTTCGCGACGTTCGGAGGAGCGAGTGATCCGCTGAACTGGAATAAAGCCCTGAATGAAGTCCAAAAAGCGCTTTCACAGAAAACCGGCAATTTCGCCGGAACCAGTCGCGCCGACGACCAATACTACAGCGAGGCCTTAGGGCTCTTGCGAAATTTCAAGACGGCTTGGCGCAACCCGGTTTCCCATGTTCCCGTCAGTTTCGATGAAACCCGCGCCCGCACGATGTTCTCCATCGTCCGCGCAACCATGCATCATTTGGCGGAGCGCTTCATCGAGATTCCGATGCCGCGAGCAGTTGTGTCAAGCTGAAGACCGATCCTCCGGCAAGCGTAATAGTGCCGCTTGGCGCCCCTCCGCCTTGCCTCCGCATAGCTCGGTAGGAGATCATACTCGTTCCGGCAATGAGCGAATTAAAGGAAGGAATCTACGACCAGCTGGTCACCCGGCGCCTCCGCGACTTCCTGAATCGCCAGGACGGCCTGAAGTCCGAAGTGGATGCGATCGAAGAAGCGGATTGCCCCGACTATCTCGCTCGTCATCTCATCCGCCAGATCAAATCTACCCTTCGCGGGGTCCCGAGCGAAGACCGGCAGCGGCGGCAGATCGAGTTGGCCAACACGCTGCTGGAGTTGGTGCGGACCCAACAGGAGGATCCGCCTGAATCTGATCCCATCGATCCACCGGGGGAACTACTGCGGGCGCTTTATCGCGGTGCGACGCCACCGGTGCCTCCGTCCACCCCTCTGGGCGCCACAACTCTGCTGATGAATGCGCTGGATGAACCCCGGCTCGGATTCGAGCTTGAGCGCGAATTGGCGACCGCCGACCGCGTTTTCATGGTGGTGAGTTTCGTTCAATGGCGCGGTTGGCAGCGACTCAAGAGCGCGTTCCATGATTTGGCCGGGCGCCAAGTGCCCATCCACCTCCTCACCACGACCTACATCGGTGCAACCGACTTCCGGGCGATTCAGGAACTGGCACGGCTGCCCAATGTAGAGCTTAGAATCTCGCTCGATGGCCGCCGACGCCGCTTGCATGCCAAAGCCTGGCTTTTCCAGCGGGATAACGGCTTCAGCAGTGTGTATGTGGGCTCGGCCAATCTGTCCGGACCCGCTCTCGAAGACGGCATCGAATGGACCGTCAAGCTGAGCGAAGTTGAGGCACCCCACATTGTGGATCGGTTCCGGGCGGCCTTCGATTCGCTCTGGTGCGATGAGGAATTTGAAGCTTTCCGTCCAGACGACGAAGAATGCTGCCGCCGTGTGAAGCTTTCGCTCGAACACGCCCGACGGGAACCGGGGCAAGCGGACGCTGGCTCACCGGTCTTTTTCGATCTGCACCCGCATCCCTACCAGCAGGCCACGCTCGACCGTTTGGAAACGGAGCGGATCGACAGAGGGTTCTTTCGCAACCTCGTCGTCGCTCCAACCGGAACCGGCAAGACCCTGGTTGCGGCCTTTGACTTCGCGCGCCAGCCTTTCGCCGGCCGGCGCCCAAGGCTCCTGTTCCTTGCCCACCGTGAGGAGTTGCTCCGGCAAGCGCGCGACCGGTTTCGCCATGTTCTGAGGGACGAATCTTTTGGCGATCTACTCGGCGGCGGGGAAGAACCGGCCAGCTTTGACCACCTCTTCGCGACCATTCAGAGCTTCCGAACGCGCGCGTTGCTGGACTCGCAAGGCGCCGAGCATTGGGAATACGTCGTGTTGGATGAGGCACACCATGTGCCGGCGGAAAGCTATCGCGAGACCGTCGCGTCGCTCCAGCCGCGTATTCTGCTTGGCCTGACCGCCACACCCGAGCGCATGGATGGCGAGAGCATCCTGCCGTGGTTTGACTATCGCATCGCCGACGAGATGCGTCTGTGGCACGCGATCGAACGCCAATATCTCGTGCCGTTCGACTTCTACGGTGTTTACGATGGCACCGATCTCTCCGCGCTCTCCTGGTCGCGCGGCTCCTATGCCATCGGTGAACTTGAGGAGCGCTACCTCGGGAACACTCGCCGCGCCAACCTCGTCCTGAGCCAGTTTTGCGAGGTCTACGGCGAATGGAGCCAGGCGCGGGCGCTTGGCTTTTGCGTGTCGATCACCCATGCGCGGTTCATGGCGCAGATATTTCGGGACGCTGGAATACCGGCCGCGGCCATCACGAGCGATTCGCCGGCAGAGGACAGGGTACGCGCGGCCTCGATGTTGCGCAACCGTGAGGTGAACGTGCTGTTCACCGTTGACCTCTTCAATGAGGGCGTCGACATCCCGGAAATCGACTGCGTGCTCTTTCTCAGGCCAACCGAAAGTTCCACGGTATTCCTGCAGCAATTGGGCCGCGGCTTGCGATTGGACACAGGTAAGACCAATTGCCTGGTGCTGGACTTCATCGGGAACCAGCGGCGGGAGTTTCGTTTTGACCAGCGGTTCAGTGCGCTCTTCGGGGGTACCCGACAGCAGGTGATCGGAGAAATCGAGACCGGGATCACGCGTCTACCAGGGAACTGCTATTTCCGACTCGACAAGGAATCCAGAAAAGTCATTTTGGAGAATCTGAAGGCGCAGCTGAATGCTAACCGAGCCAGGATGGTTGCCGAATTGAAGATCTTAGCCTTAGCCAATCAGCTTCGACGGCGCCCTTCCCTTTCGGAATATCTGTCCGAAACCCGCTATGAGCTTGCCGACCTCTACAAGGCTTCCATTGGCGGTTGGCACGCTCTTCTTGACGAGGCGCAGTTACTGGCACCGGCCCCCACGCCGTCAGACCGGCTGTTAGCCGGGCGCTTTCACTTTCTGCTCCACATCGATTCGACGCGACGTCTGCGGCTGAATCTCAGCCTGCTCGGCGATGCCGGTCGCTTACTAGACGATCTCCCACCGCTGGAGAAGCGGATGATCGAGATGCTCACATTTCGGTTGTTACAGAAAGAGGCACGGCAGCCAGGGTGCGCATGGAGTGCCGGGCTGCAGAGACTATGGATGAGTGCGTCTGCTAGAGAGGAATTGCAGGAGCTCAGTGAAGTACTGCTGGACCGGGTGAGGCTGCACGCCGAAGAGGCCCCGGTTTTGAGTGATTGCCCGCTGTTCCTCCACCGCCAATACATGCGGGATGAGGTCTTGGTCGGATTGGGTATGCCGGACCAGGTCGGAGCGCGCCCCACCCAGACTGGCCGCTTCTGGATCGAGGCGATCAACACCGAGATCTTCTTTGTGACGCTGGACAAGTCCGAGAAGGCATTCTCGCCGTCCACCCGTTACGAAGACTTTGCTGTGAGTCCCAGTCGGTTCCATTGGCAATCGCAAAGCACCACCGGCGAGGACTCGCCGACAGGCCGCCGCTATGTGTTCCAGACGCAGAATGGCTCCCGATTCCTGCTCTTCGTCAGGCCGAAGCGAGGCGACCCATTTGTCTTCCTCGGCCCACTCCATTACGTTTCGCACACTGGAAGTCGTCCCATGAGCATCTATTGGGATCTGGAGCATCCCATGCCGGCCTGGTTTTTTGAAATCTGTGCCTCGCTTCGGGCGGCCTGAGCCGAAACAGCAAAACAACTCCGCCGTCGCCGGGCGCCGGCCAGCCGGAATATCGCCTCGCGCATTTTCAAATTCCGTAAGACATCCCATCCCGCTTTCCGGTATATCCTCCTGAAGACTGATTTCTTTCCCAATCAGCGAAGGCAGCGGGTGCTGCCCACCGGGGTATTCGATGTCCGAGAGCGACAGGCCAGAACCCATCTCCCAGATTGCGTCGATACTCGCCAAGGGTTTCTTGCGCTACCGGAAATCCCGCCGGTTCCACGTTGCCGAGACGCCGCAGAAGGAACTTGCTTTCGTGCCGGAACCGAGCCGTCATGTGACTGTGGTTAACGACCAGAGAACGGACGAAAACTGATGGACGGCAACGTTTTGAAGTCCATTGAGCAGTTGCGCTGCCTGACGGTAAACGGGCTTCGGGAGAAGTACCAGGAGATCTTTGGCGAGAATTCCCGGTCGGGGAATAAGGACTATTTGTACCGGCGGATTGCCTGGCGGCTTCAGGCCAACGCCGAAGGCAGTTTGTCCGAGCGTGCCCGCCGTCGCGCGCTGGAAATCGCCAACGACGCCGACCTAAGGGTGCGCGCACCGAAGCGGATCGTCGGCCTCGACGGGCACGAACGAACTGTCGTAATGGCGATTAACGGCGCGCGGGATAGCCGCCTGCCACAGGCCGGAACGCTCCTCACCCGCGAATTCAAGGGCAACATGCACGTCGTGAAGGTGCTGAGTGACGGCTTCGAGTTCGAGGGCCGACTGTATAAGTCGCTCAGCAAAATCGCCAACGAGATCGCCGGCACCCGCTGGAACGGTTTCACTTTCTTCGGGCTTGACCGCGAGGTGCGGATTGCGTAACGGCCGGAGTTCCGCCCTGAGGGTCGAACGGGTGGCGCCCACCGCCCGGCTCCGTTGCGCGATCTACACCAGGAAGTCGACGGACGAGGGCCTGTCCCAGGAGTTCAACAGCCTGGACGCCCAGCGCGAGGCTGCACAAGCGTATATCGCCAGCCAGCGTCACGAGGGATGGGCAGCAATCCCAGATGCCTACGACGATGGCGGTTTCACCGGCGGCAACATGGAGCGGCCCGCACTCCGGCGGCTCTTGGCCGATATCGAAGCCGGCAAGGTCGACTGCGTGATGGTCTACAAAGTCGATCGGCTGAGCCGCTCTCTCCTGGACTTCGCGCGCATCATGGAGGTCTTCGATAAGCGCGGCGTAAGCTTCGTTTCCGTGACCCAGCAGTTCAACACCACAGCGTCCCTGGGCAGGTTGACGTTGAACATCCTGCTATCGTTCGCCCAATTCGAACGGGAGATCATCGCGGAACGTACCCGCGACAAGATGTCCGCTGCCCGCCGCAAGGGAAAATGGACTGGTGGCTCCCCGGTCCTCGGGTATGATGTTGATCCGCGTGGTGGAAAGCTGGTGGTAAACGCGGACGAAGCCGCCCAAGTGCGGGTGCTCTTCGACCTGTACATGGAACATCGTTCGCTGATGACAGTGGTGCGCGACGTAAACAGCCGCGGCTGGACTACCAAGCGATGGACAACGAAGGATGGGCGGGAGCACCCCGGCCGGCTCATGGGCAAGAGCGACGTCTATAAGATTCTGACCAACGTCATCTATACCGGCCAAGTCAACCACAAGGGCACAATCTATCCTGGCGAGCATTCCGCCATCGTCGACGCTGGCGTCTTCCAGAAAACCAACGAGCGTCTGGGCCACAACGGCGTCACTGGCGGGAAGGAAGTTCGGAACAAATACGGTGCCTTGCTGCGGGGCCTGCTCCACTGCGATGCCTGCGGCACCGCTATGCACCATACGTACACTGCCAAAGGCGGCCGCCGGTATCGTTATTATGTATGCGCCACCGCTCAGCAGCGCGGCTGGGACGCCTGCCCCACGAAATCGCTCCCGGCACAGCAGATCGAGGATTCCGTGGTCGAGCATATCCGGAAGTTGGCCCGGAACCCGCAGGTTGTCCTGGAGACGTTGCGGGCGGCCCGCGCGCAGAGTGAGGATGGGGCCACCGAGCTTCGCGCCGAACTTCAGGCAGGGGAACGGGAACTTCGTCGCCTGTATGCCGACATCGCGAAGGTCGCCGCCACGACCGGCAACGGAATGCGCGTGGATCGACTGGCGGATCTGCAGGAGCGGATTGGCACGATTGAGCGCCGGATGAGCGAGATCCGTTCCGAGTTGGCCACCATCGATAGCGAGGCCGTCAGCGAGGAGGAAGTCGCCGAGGCGCTGAAGGCCTTCGACCCGGTGTGGAAATCGCTGAATACCAACGAGCAGACCCGGATCACCAGGATGCTGGTGGACCGCGTCGGATACGACGGCCGAACAGGCAAGGTGGCCGTGACGTTCCGGTCCGCAGGGTTAAAGGCGTTGTGCGGAGGCCACGATGAAGAACGGTAGCTTGGTGGTGGAATACAGCCTCACGCCCCAGCGGCGGGGCCGAAAGCCCGGCAATCAGCCCGTGTTGGTGAACACCGGCAAGCTGCCGCGCATCACCCGGCTCATGGCTCTGGCGATCAAGTTCGAAGGGCTGATCCGCGACGGCGTGGTCAGCGACTACGCCGACCTGGCCCGACTGGGCTTCGTCACCAGGGCCAGGATGACGCAGATCATGAATCTCCTGAACCTCGCGCCCGACATCCAGGAGGAGATGCTCTTCCTGCCAAAAACAATGACCGGGCGCGATCCAGTGTCGGAGCGGAACATGCGGCGCGTGACGGCCATTGTTCGCTGGGATCGGCAACGAAAGCTGTGGCGCGAGATGATTTGTAAAAACGACGGCGCTACACCCTGCGTTTCGTGCTAGGTGAATTGAGCGCGGCACGAGCCGCATTTTTCGCAATTCTTCTCGTTCTCACTGCACTATCCGGCGTTGTTCAGTCCGTCGCCCCGCACGAATGGCTCTCGGTACGCCACACGTGGCCGACGTTGGGGCCGGGAAGGACACTCGGAGGTATTGGCAAGCTTCGGGAAAATGCCGCCCACAAAGCAAGAAAGCCCGCCGCGGCCGGAGCCGGGCGGGCAAATTGGGAATCCGGCCAAAAACTCTAGTGGCTGATGCGATAGCTCCGCTCCCCTCCTGCAGGCTTGAAGGACTCGACCACGTGCCCGGCCTTCTTCATGGCGCCGGCGATAAATCCCCGAACAGTGTGCCGCTGCCATTTCATCTTCTCCGCGATTTCATTCAAGGTTGCGCCGTTCTTGCGCTGTAACATCGCCACTACGGTGGCGGCTTTGCTGCCCTGGCGAGGTGCCGCGGCCTCTTGCGAGCTGGCGGCATTCTTCGCCTTGGGCGCGTTCTTGCCAACGGTGGCCGCCTTGGTCGCCTTGGCTTTCGCGGGCGCGCCCTTGGCCGCCTGTGCGCCACCCTTGGCCTTCTCTTCGGCTTTCGGCTGGCTGCTGGCGTCGGGTCGCTGGAGTTGCTTCCAGATTCGGGTAAGGGCCATCTTCCGGTCTTTGAACTTTTTCACCGGCGTGACACCGGGCAGGTTGTTCCAGGTTGCCACCAGCCGGTCAGCCGGCCACGCCACAGCCAATTCCACAAGTTCCTGCTGGTTGGTGAAACTGTCAAAGGGCGTGTGTGTGGCCGCAGCCGCCTCTTCCTGTGTGGCGAACGCCACGATCTGGTTCTGTTGATTGATGGTAAATGTCGTCATAATCGTTCTCCTTGGTCCGCGCTCTTGCGGTCACCACATGGGTCACTCTTGTGCGCCAGGAATGCAAGGCAATTCTGATCTGAACGACCAGGGAGAAGGATTGGCGATGAAGGCTCGTAGCTATTCCAGCGACAATGGTTTGGTGCTCCCCGACGCCCCCGGCACGTATGCCTTACTCCTCCGGTGTGCCTCTTGTCGTCGCGTCAGCATCGGCCGTTTGGGAGTTCTTCAACTGCGGCCCGGCTGGTATGTCTACGTCGGCTCCGCCTTCGGCTCGGGTGGCCTGCGCGCCAGGTTCAGCCATCACCAGCGTGTTGCCCAACGCCCTCACTGGCATGTCGATTACCTGCGCAGGCGCGCACAACTGGTTGCGGTTTGGTATGTATGCGGGGAGCGCTGCGAGCACAAATGGGCCGAGTCTCTAGGCGCCATGCCAGATGCGACCATTCCCATGGCGGGCTTCGGCAGTTCGGATTGCGGCTGCCCGACGCATCTGTTCCAATTCGGGAACCGGCCGCCTGCAGGGGCAATACGGGTCGGGCTCGGTTTTCACAGCTTCCTCCACACCGCCGAACCGGATCGCGGCGGAGTTAATTAATTCGCTCGCGCAGCTACCCGGAGTAGAGAACGTCCCAATCTTCCTCCCTTGAATCCCATCAGGAGCGACCCACCCCAACGCAACTTCGGTGGGGTAGCATAAGCGTCCCGTAAGAGAGCTGAGCGAGGCGCCCTTTGCGTTGATCCACGAGGCCTTCGGTGCGGCACATCCATTGCCGTGGATGTCGGGCCTTATTGCTTGAATGGGTTTCTTCCGGCCGATTTGTCCGCGGTCGATCTTGTTTTCCTCCAATTCCGTGCACGGCATGCGGTACTACAGAAGCGCTTGTCTGAACGGCCACCTTGGCGCGAGCCTACTTCAAACCAAGTTTGGCATTCGTCGCACTGCTGGTATTCTTTGCTGCCCTCGATGGCACCGGCGAATTGCAGCCACAACGCCGTTCGAAGATCCCGTGGGACGCATCGAAGCGACGGCCGCTGCCGGACATCCCTGAAGATTGCATGATCGATCTGGCCCGAAACCTGTTCTGTGACGAGGGAATCGAGTATGAATTGCGCCGGGGTTAGAACATCACGTTGCCGGAGTACCTGGGCTAGCCAAGGAGCGCCGAGAATATCACGGGCCGGGAACCGATCCTGCGGATCCTTGAACCGGAATCCTCGGTGCCCGAATATTTCGGTCCACTCGATATACTGTGCCAGTCCCCGTTTGTCCTTGTTCTCGACCAACTCCCACAATTGGAGAAGGAAACTCATGCGGGCAATTTCCTGTGTCCAAACGCTAAGCGGTTCCCCAGGGAAATCTGCGTCATCGTCCCCAGCGTCATCACCGGCGATCACCAGTCGCCCATCCGTCAGGAGGCCATTGCGGTTCGCGAACTCCCGGATTTCGCCGTCACAGGGCTTCAGCGCCGCGAAATCGCGGAACAGCCCGGTTGCCTCCAGAGGAGAGCGGGCGGTCAACGACGGCGCCTCCTCGAACTCGGCATTGGCAACCAGATACCGGTCACGTTCAATTAGCCCCTGCCGTGCATCTGACCGCAGATACCCGACAACCCGGAGTTCTTGCCCGGACTGCCGGTCCTCCCACCAGCAATAGCCCGTTTTCGAGGCTTGCCATGCGAACCAAATGTGACTGTCTGGCACTGGATGTCTCCGAACGATTATATTACGCTAGAACGTCTTGCAACGCAATAGTCGTTCTGAGACTATTTGTGCAGAGGATTGCATGGACCTGCACGAACCCCAATTGGATGGTACTCAGCGGCAGACCCTCCGTCTCTGGCCGGAGACCGGCAAGATTTTGGGCCTGTCCCGCGGAGCCACTTTCCAGGCCGCAAAAAATGGCCAAATCCCTACGATCCGTATTGGACGCCGGCTGCTCGTGCCCAGGGCTGCCCTCGCAAAGATGTTGGAGGCCAAGTAATCATGCCCGAGCAGACCATTGCGGAGGCCCTGCCGTATGTTCAGATGGCCGCCGCCAGGCTAATCCATAGAGTGGCCTCCACCGACTATGACCAAGACGATCTCCGGCAGGATCTCACCGTCATTTTGCTGAAGCGGATCTCCAAGTTTGATCCCGCGCGCGCGTCGCTGGCGCGATTCGTATGGGTCCTCGCTGACCATCATGTAGCGAATGTTCGCAGTCATCGGCGTGCCCAGCGGCGCGACCACCGTCGCGCAGAACCCTTCTGGGAAAACAACTCCCTCAACGCCCGGGAATTCGAAGGTAACGATCTGACTTCAATCGATCAGTATGAATCCGCCTTCGGCCGTTACTCACGTACCGCCACAGAAGTCATCGAGCTTCGGCTTGACGTGGCCCGCGTCATGAGCACTCTGCCGCCGGAGCTAAAGGCGGTGGCCAGTATTCTGCAAGCCGGGTCCATAAAAACGACTGCCAGGGCTGTGGGAGCCTCGCGCGCAACTGTCTACCGCAAGAGTCGCGGGGTATTGCGGGCGGCGTTCATGAAGGCCGGCCTTGACCGATACGCCGGCCGTGTCACTGTCGCGCCGCGGAGGAAAGCCGCATGAGCGGCAGCCAGCTGAACAGATGGACTTATTCCCAGGCGAGGTAAGTACGATGCGTGATGAACTGGCGAAGATTGAAGGTGCTTCTGGCGACGGCGACTTTTCGGTCGGCGCCCGCGTATCCGCAAAACGTCTGGAAGCGTTCGCGTCGAAGTTGGCGGCGGAGTGATGGCCGTGAACCAGATCGTGCGGCACATGGCGACACCGTCCGTCACTGCGCCGGCGACGGCCACCGTTGGAATCAAGACGCGCAGTAGGCCGGTGTACGGCGATATGCCGAGTCTTACCGTGAACTTCGGGACCGCCATCGGTTTCGCTGGCTGCATCTACCATCAGGGCGAGAGGGCCGCAGGTAATGCCTAGCGTCATCCCGCCCAAACCCGACCCGGCGGTAACAACGGCCTTCCTGGAATACCTTTATGGTGCCCAGCACGACGGCGTCCTCGCGATCAGTTCATTTCCAGGCCCGACGACCAAGTCCTTCGATCTCCGTGAAACGGACGCTTTGGAAAAGGCCATCCGTCTCACCTGCGATTTGGCCGTTACCCGCAACACCTATTTTTGCAGCGGCCTGCTGAAGGAGCGTCCCCAATCCGGCAGAGGCAAGGAAGCGGACGTGATCGGAATTGCGGCCGGGCACGCCGATGTGGACTTCCTCCACCCCGTACATGCTGCAACCGACCTGCCACCAACACCAGAGGACGCACGCTGGCTCATTGCTCAGTTCGGCCCGCCACCTTCGCTGCTGGCGAACACCGGTCACGGTTTTTTGGCGCTCTGGGTTTTCCGTGACTTCTGGCAATTCGGAGATGATCCGGCTTGCCGGGCAGAGGCGAAGCAGTTTACCGAAAGGCTGCAAACGGTCTTGCGCCGTATTGGCGCGAAGCGCAAATGGCGCCTGGACCCCACCGCTGACTTGTGCCGCTTGATGCGGCCGGGAGGTTCCATCAATTTTAAGGATCGTGCTAATCCGCTCTTGGTCACCTATGAGATCACGGGCCAACGGTACAACCGGGCCGATTTGGTGAGATATGTCGACGACCGGTTCACAGGGAAGCTCGTTCTAGGGGGTTTTGAAGGTTTTGAAGGTTTTGAAGGGGGTAGCCAGTCGGCTACCAACTCCAGCTCCAACGCTTCGGAGGCCGCGGATACCAAGGCCTCATCCGATGCCTGTGAGGATGCCGATTCCCCAAAAAACGAGACCGATGCCGAAGCGGACCATGACGGGTCATCTAAACATGGACACGGTCGTGACGATTCGAGAGGTTCGCCGGTTGATGAAAGCGATGCACCCGTTCGAGAATCCCCCAAGAATAAAGCGGCATCTGGCGGTGAGTGTGAACCGACTGGTGAGGCGAACGATGAAGGCCGCCATCGCCAAGCTGGTAATCTGCCCCCGGCCAAAATCGGTCCCATCCTGAATGGTTGCGCCTGGATGCGCCATTGCCGCACTGACGCAAAGACGCTCTCCGAGCCCGAGTGGTACGCCGAAATCACCGTTTTGTGCCGGTGCGAGAAGGGAGAGCAATTGGTCCATAAATTCTCGCATCCGCACCCGAACTACTCGTCTTCCGAGACCCAGAAAAAACTTGAACATGCTCTCAAGGACACTGGCCCGATCACGTGCGACTTCGTGGCTGAACGCCTCGGACAGCAGCATCTCTGCGAAGTTTGCCCAAGCCATGGCAAAATCCGGTCTCCCATAGTTCTTGGCTCTCTTCCTCCTCCGTCGTCGGAGGAATCCTGGCCCGATGCTCAGCCTCTCTCCGGGGCGCTGCCCGACGTAATGCCCTTCGACCCGGAGCTACTCACACCCGTCCTGCGTGGCCGAGTGGTTGATGTGTCGCAGCGACTCCTGATTCCGCTTGATTTTGCCGCTGCTACCATGCTGGTCGCGCTCGGCGGGGCGGTAGAGCGCCGTGCTTTCATGTTGCCGCTAAAGAACGACGACAGTTGGGTAGTAACACCGAACCTTTGGGGAGCGATCATCGGCCGGCCGGGACTGTTGAAGAGCCCATGCATCGATGCGATTATGGCGCCCCTGAATCACCTTCAGGCGCTCACCCTGGCGCAGCACAAGATCGACATGGAGGAGTACCAGAGAGCCCTTGAGTTGTGGGACGCCAAGAAGGGCGCATGGAAAAAGCAGGTTGCCGGCGGCAAGTGTTCGAAAGAGTTCGAAGAGACCAAGCCAGAAAGGCCAACCTGTCCTCGCTTCATCGTCAACGACTCGACCATCGAAAAAATGCAGGAGATCCTGCAAGACAACCCGCAGGGTGTTTTATATCTTCGTGACGAGTTAGCCGGTTTTTTTGCCACTCTAGATAGCAAGGGTCGCGAAAGAGACCGCCCGTTTTTTCTCGAAAGTTGGAACGGCAATGGCCCGTATGTGGTTGATCGTATTGGCCGTGGGACGATACACATCCCGCATTTGTGTCTATCTGTTTTTGGCTCGATTCAGCCAGCTCGTCTGCAAACTTATTTGTCCGACGCCGTTACCGGCGGCGCTACTGACGATGGTTTGATGCAGCGGCTTCAGGTCCTTGTTTGGCCCGACCACAGCAAGGAGTGGCGCCTTATCGATCGTACACCTGACCACGAAGCCGCATTGGCTGTAGATAAGGTTTTCGAACGAATCTGCAAGATGCTAAGCGAAGCTCCATTCCGCGGCAGGTTCTCACCGGAAGCTCAGGAGTTATTCAATGCCTGGCGGAGTGACTTGGAAAATCGCATCCGCAGGGAGAAGATGCCGGCCGCCCTCGAATCGCATTTGGCGAAATACCGGAAGCTTATGCCGGCCATTTCGCTGTTGCTCCACCTAGCCGAAAGCGGCGAAGTCCCCGAGGTGCCGCTCCGTCAAGCCCAACGGGCAGCCGCTTGGACTACTTACCTCGAATCCCATGCGCGCCGAGTCTATAGCTGTGTTACGGCTCTGTCCAACCGGCTTGCAGCCGACCTAGGGGAGAAACTCAAGCAGGGCAAGCTCGGCGCAAAATTTCGCCTGCGCGACGTGTATCTCAAAGGCTGGAGTTCGTTAGATACGGCTGCGGCCGTGGAGTTAGCACTACCCGTTCTTGAGGATGCCGGATGGATCCGGCGTACCGAGCAGCAAGCTGGGCCGCAAGGCGGTCGACCCAGGAAAGAATACTGCGTCAATCCGAAGGTCTACCATGGCTGACCCATCGCGCTGGTTGAATTGGCAGCGGGCGGGCCAGAGCACTGACGGCGACGGGCCACCCGCCACAAAACCTGCAAAACCTACAAAACCACCGAGCGAGCCGCACCCAGAAAACGCGCTTCTCACTACAAAACTTCCAAGACCGGATGGCAATGATTCAGATGTGGCCTCAAGGGCGGCGCAGCCGGTGGAAGGCGAGCGCAGGGTAAGCATCGAGCAACAGTCTTTGCGCGCACTCAAAACCGTCGACTCCTGGTTCGACGGCCGCAATGTCCCGATGACGGTCGCCAGGCACAACCTCGCAGGCGAAAACCGTTTCGGTCAAGACAGCGGCCAGTTCCCGTACTGTTTTGTGAACATGGCCGAGTGGAGAGACTGCCCGTTTGATCTGCGCCTCGCCCGGTGGTTTCGATCCCAAGATGAAGCAGTTGCACATCCTCAGGGCTGCATAGTGTCTGAGCCGAGGGAAGATCCTAACGATCCCCTGGTCGTCAAACGTTGGCGGGCTCGATTCGCCGGTGACATAGAGATTGAACTTCGGCAGGAGCAAAAGAATCGGTGGGCGATGGATGTGATAAAGAATGGGCGGTGGGAGCAACGGAAAGCATTTGCAAGTCCCTTTCTGGAGCACTCCAAGCGGACCGCGGCGTACTGGTACGGCACACCGCTGACACCCTGGTCCCCGGCCGGGTCTTCCGAATCCGAGGCGGCGGAATGAAGGACCGGATCATTCCGTATTTGCGTGGTGCCGGTCCGCCGCGGTGTTTACCGCCGGTCGAGGAATGCACGGTCCTGGTTGGATGCGATCAGTGCGGCAGGCGCGCGCGGTATCACTTATGCGGGGGCCGGGCATTCTGCAGTCGCTGTTGTCCAGCTTGTGCCCGGCGGGCCGCAATTGCTGGCAAAGCTGGCCATATAAATGGCCAACGGGGCTGAGAGTTGCCAGGGCCGCTACGCCGCTCCGATTGCCGCCGGTGATAACGCCCATGGTTGGCATTGGTCTTTGTCGCCTTAGTGGCCTGTTTTCGAACCGCGAAAGACTTCCATCTGGTACATGAGGATGTCCACCGCTCAGGGGCAATATAAAACCCACCCAACATGAGACAGTCGATGTACTTTTCCGGTATATCTTTTTCGAAGCCACACTCGGAATTGGTTGCGGGCCATCCCAACTACCGGAGCAATTCGATGCGTGCCGGAATACGACCCGCCGGCTGATGGGAGGATCGGTGTTCGTTCGTAGAAAAATAGTGAAGGGTAAGCACTACTTCCAGGTGGTCGAAAACAACCGCGTTGGAGGCCGTGTTTGTCAGGCCGTTCTCGTGTCCCTTCGGCAGTGGCCCACGTTACCCGCGGCTAAGGCAGCGATCCCGGAGCGTCTCCACGAGCTCGAATGTCTTGTCGCCGCGAAACGGCAAGAGCAATCCCAAGCGGACTCGCATCGTCCGTGGCCGAAGTACACAAGGTCGGGCCAGACGAATTGGAGACTCGTCCACCAACGTGCCTCTCAGGATATTCGGAGACGGCGCCACGAGATCACCCGGCTCACCAGCTTACTTGAAGATATTCAGGAACTGGAGCAAGAAGTTACCCGTTAATAGTGGCACGCTGGCACTACAGGGACCTGACTCCCAAGGCGGGCCGCGGGTAGCAATATTGCGCCATTCGCGTAGCGATAGGCCCCCGAAATTGGGTTAAGTCCCGGTTAAGTCCGGTTAAGTCTGGTTAAGTCGCAGCCCGCAAGCCCCTGATTTTCACAACAATAGTCAGCCCCCTTGTTTCGGCGCGTGCCGATCGCGTATCGTAAGTAGTGGACCCGATGGCCGACGAAACCACCTTCCGCTTCATGACCAAGACGGAATATGCCAAGCACCGCGGCGTTTCGCAGCCCTATATCTCGAAACTGGCGCGCAATGGCATTCTGGTGATGCGCGGCGGCAAGATCGATGTGGTTGCCACCGACCAGGTGCTCGACGATAAGCCGCTTCCAGAGATAGAGGAGCCGCCGCCAATCCGGACGCCGCCGCCGCGGGCGCCGGATGCCGTTCGTATGGAACAGATGCCAGCGCGGGGCGGGAACGACCGCGACCAGAAGACAACTTACGCCGAGGCGCGGACGATCCGAACCGTCTTCCAGGCAAAGCTCGCCCGATTGGAGTTCGAAACCAAGCAGGGAAAGTTAATCGAAGCCGAGGGCGTGCGGTTGCGGATCTCGGAACACGTGCGCGCGCTTCGAGACGGCTTGCTCGGGCTGCCGGACCGGCTGGCGAGCACGCTTGCCGCGGAGACAGACCAACGCAAGGTCCACGTGCTGCTGCGGACGGAAATCACGCGCGAGTTGGAGGCGCTGGCGCATGCCCTCGGCGGCGTGTAGGCGCTGAAAATCCTGCCACGTGGCAGGATTTGGCGTCGCAACGGAAACAAGAGTTTTCTATGGCCACGGCGATTAGACCACCAGACTCACCGGAGACGATCTACACCACGGTGGATTCGCCGTTCGAAGCCGCGCTCCTGCCCGATCCCGATCTCGATGTAAGCCAGTGGGCCGACGAGTACCGCGTGCTCTCGCGCGTCTCGGCCGGAGAGCCGGGCCGGTGGCGCCTCGCGCACGCCGTTCCTGCGTGAAATCATGGACTGCCTCAGTCCGTCCTCGCCGTTCTCCCGCGTGGTGTTCGTGAAGCCGGCGCAGATCGGTGGGTCCGAGGTGCTGCTGAATTTCCTGGGCTACATCATCCACCACGCCCCCGGACCGACGATGTTGGTGCAGCCCACCGTCGAGTTGGCGAAACGGTTCTCGCGGCAGCGTACCGTGATACTGATTGAGACCTGCCAGACCCTGGCCAAGCGCGTGTCCGATCCACGTGACCGCGACTCCGGCAATACGATTCTGGCGAAGGAGTTTCCGGGCGGCGTGCTGGTGGCGACCGGCGCCAACAGCTCTGTGGGCCTCCGGTTTCCACCAGACGATCGTGCGGCGGTTCTGCACCGAGCGAGTGCATCACAGGGTTTATCCAATCAAAGGGATGGCGGGCCAGCGTCCCATCTGGCCGCCCACGCACGGACATAGTGCCGACCGGCGGCCGCTGTGGATGGAGGGCGTCGACGCTGCCAAGGAGGCCCTGTACGCGCGGCTAAAGATCAGGGAGCCTGTCCCCGCCTATTGCCACTTCCGGGCGGGCGGTTTCCGGTTAAACAGGCAGGCCGATCAGATTGACGCGATGGTTGCGGCCAGATCTGCTGGCGACGCGGAGCGCCGGTCCACCGCGCAACAGCTTTCGGCCGGTCTCGATCGCAAGCCGTGGATCGAGGCGCGCGATTGGTTCAATCGCCGGTCCTGAAAGGTCGCATGGGGGCTATGAGCGAAGGAGATCGTGAGACAGTTCAGCTTCATCTCCGGTATATAGCTTCTGAACGCAATCCCCGCTTGGACGGCCCGAGCGACTGAGGTTAATCAACATGAAGAAACGGATACTTGGATGGTTTGACGTTGACAAAATTGGCTTAAGCAAATTAGTGCAGCTACGCGCCAAGGCGTTGTTGATCTTCGAGCTAGTCCAGAACGCTTGGGACCAGCGCGTCACTCGAGTCGATGTGGAGTTTCGTAGGATTCCAAATCAATCGGCTGCTATAATCGCTGTGACCGACGACGACCCTAACGGGTTCCAGGACCTGCGGCACGCCTTCACTTTATTCGCTGAGAGCCCAAAAAACAGCGACCCCGAGAAACGTGGGCGGTTCAATATTGGCGAGAAGCTGGTATTGGCGGCGTGCAACTGCGGGCGTATAACCACTACCACAGGGTCCGTCGAATTTCTGCCGGATGGAAGCCGGAGGACTCTTCGGAAGGCCCGCGATGTCGGGAGCGAGTTCTATGGCGAACTCCGGGTCACGCGGGACGAGTATCGTGAAGCCATCGAGGGCCTTCGAATGTTGATTCCACCGGAAGGCGTAGCTACGTATGTGAACGGCGACCTGTTGCCGAATCGGATACCCGTTCGAGTATTTCAGGCAACACTACCAACGGTCGTGGCTGATGCCGATGGGATTCTGAAGCGGACTAGGCGGAGGACGTCGATTCGTGTATTCGATCCACGGCCTGGCGAGCCACCGTCGGTTTACGAGATAGGGATTCCCGTGGTCGAGACCGGAGACAGGTGGCATGTAGACATCGGGCAAAAGGTCCCGCTGAACATGGACCGGGACAATGTCCAGCCGATCTATTTGCGGGAACTTCGAACGCTGGTATTGAACGAGATGCACGCGGATCTGCGAGAAGGTGATGCCACCTCGTCGTGGGTGCACGACGCGCTAGGCGGTCCGGACACCACCGACGAGGCGGTTACCGCGGTGATTCAAGCGAGATTCGGTGCGCACTGCGTCAGCTATGATCCGTCGGATGCTGAAGCGAATAGCCGCGCCGTTGCCGCAGGGTTCACTTTGGTGCATGGGGGCATGTTGAACGCGGACCAGTGGCGAAACGTGAAGCGGACTGGTGCATTGATCCCTGCCGGTCAAGTCTTTCCCACTCCGAAGCCGTATGGCGACGGTCCGCCCGAGAACCTCATAGATCCTGGTGAATGGACACCCCCGATGCGTGCCACAGTCAGGTATGCTACCGTGCTCGCGCATCAGCTTTTTGAGATCAACATAACCGTGAGAATCTGCAATGAGCCCAAGGTCTCATGGCTGGCAAATTATGGAAGTGAAAGACTCACCTTAAATCTCGGGAGACTTGGTCGCAGGTGGTTTGAGGCATTGGCCAGCGAAGAAATGAACGAACTCCTGTTGCATGAGTTTGCTCATCAGTACGCGATGAACCACCTCTCGGATGAGTACCACGAAGCGCTGTGTCAGCTCGGAGCGCGGCTGGGTTCGGTTGCGTTGAAATCTCCCGAGGTATTCGATCCTGCGCGATACGCCGATCCCGTCTAGAGCCAGTTCGTGAGACGGATCGCCGCTCCTCCCGGTATATACCCAACATGGGGCAGAATACTTCAATCTCGTGGACGCATCATACGTTCAACCCTTGGTGGGGATGTGTGGAAGTCGGAGGCTCACCAGCCTGCGGCGGCCCAGAACCGCACGAGGGCGAATGCTACGCCAAGACATGGGACCGCCGATGCGGGGGCAATCACTGGGGCTCCGACGCACCCCGGAGTTTCCTCAGCAATAAGCATTGGGCCGCGCCGCTGAAGTGGAACCGCGACGCGGAAGAGGCAGGCGAGCATCGGCGGGTATTCATTATGTCCATGGGTGACTGGGCGGAAGGTCGGCCCGACGAGCGCCCGCACCTCGAGCGCCTCTGGCGTCTTTTCGACAAGACACCTTGGCTGGATAAACTCATGCTAACCAAACGGCCGCAGCTGATCCGCTCGATCTACCCGTTTGTTCGCCGCCAGGACGTCTGGATGGGCATCACGGCGGAGAACCAGCGGTGGCTCGACATCCGGTGGCCGTTCTTGCGCGACGTCGAGGCCGAAATCCATTGGCTTAGCATCGAGCCGATGTTCGAGAGCATGACGCTGCCGGTCGACTTTTTGAACCTCGGCAAAAGGGCTTGGGTAATTGTTGGTGGTCAGTCCGGCAGGAATGCGAATGACCTCCGGGTGAATTGGGTCCGGCATATGCGCGATCAATGCCGCGAAGCGGGAGTACCTTTCCATTTCAAGCAGGGATCTCAGACCGCCAATTGGGGAGGCAGTAGAGAGTTCAAGCTATTCGACCGCTTCCCCGCGGATCTCCAGATCCGGGAGTTTCCCAACCTCCGGAAATAGGAATTACAAAGTAAAGGGCACCGCAAGGGCGCCGGCGCCGCGACAATCTTGGGACAACGCGATCGGTGCCGTCGGTCTCGATCGACGAATAGCTGTTAGCCATGAGTCGGACTACGCATACGCAATCTGCTCTATTTGACCATTTGACCAATGGCCCGCGAAGCGCTATCTCGGCCGTCGGTATCGCCGTAATGATCAGGCCTGGCATGCTGGGATCCACGAAGCGGGCCATGCGGTCGAAGCATATGTACTGAAGGTTCCGTTTAGTCGGGTGACGATCCGGCCGTCGCTTGGCGGTATTGCCGGCTATGTATCAATAAACTTCAGCGCGTACCTTGGCGCCGACTCGACCATCCCGATGAACCATCGCCTAAACGCGATCGCCATGATTCTCGTGTCGGGCGGGGTGGCCCAAGAGGGCTTAGCTTTCGTACCCAATCTCAGGGCCCGGAGCCCGGGCTCCGATTATGAGATTCTTGACAACCTACTCGTCGGGGAACAGACAGAGAAGGATGCTACGATAGCGACGTTCGAAAAAGGGTTCGGAACTTGTTGACGTCTCCCGGCATTAACCTGATGGTGTACCAGCTTGCGCTTGCGCTGACGAAGCGCATCACTCTGGATTGCGACGAAGCGGTCCGCGCGATGGCTGGCGAATTCCTGTGACCCTGAAGACAGAGAACGCCGCCAGCCCATGGAGACTGGCGGCGCGGTCCTGCGCGGTCTACTTGGCGAGTTTGTAGAACCGCTCGCCGTCCTTGTTCCGCGAGGACTCGATCGTGATGCCCTGCTTCTTGGCGACGGTACTCAAGAACCCGCGGACCGAATGCGCCTGCAGCCGGCGACAACCATCAGTTGCGCGAGTGTGGCGCCCTTGGCGAGCATGCCCAGTATCGTGGCCTTCTTGCTACCCTCGCGCGCCGTGGGCGCGCCGGCCTTGGCATTGGCACCCTTGCCTGTCTTGGCCTTGCTGGGCGCAACCTTGGCGACTTTCCGCGCGCCCTTGGCGGCTTTGGGGGGCGTGGCGGGAGCGGCTGACATGGTCGCGACGGTGGCATAGCCGCGCGCAGGATCTGGTTCTGGCCGGCCAACTAATCGATTCGGAGGAATTGAAGAATGTCCGATGACACTGATCGTCAAGCCCGGCTGGCCCAGGTCGCCCGCATCGCCACCGCGCTCGAAGCACCTGGGTGCCCCACGGCGCTACTCAGTGCGCAGTGGGCCATTGAATCACAGTGGGGCGAAAAGCCCGTCGGCGACGCCAACTATTTCGGAATCAAAACGCGCCGCCCACCACACCCAGTGGTGCACGATCACCACGCAGGAGGTCTTCACTCCGGTGCAATTGGAGGCGTGGAACCACCGACACCCGAGGAATCCCGGTCGCGTTGTCGCTAGCTTAGCTAGCTAAGCTAGGTTGCCAGACACCCACCTTCGTGTCGCGATTGACGACGAATTTGCCGACTACGACTCGCTGGAGGCATCCTGCCAGGATTACGCGTGGTCTATCACGCACGGCGAGCCCTACCGGCGGGCGTGGTAGCAGTATCAGCAGAGAACCTCGCAGACGACGACAACATTGGGCCCACTATCTACAGAAGCAGCCCTGCTCCACCTGGGCCAGGTAAAACGAGCCATCGCTCATGGGGCCACCGTGTTGATGGGCGGCGAAAGGATCAATCGCCCGGGAGCTTTCCTGCAGCCGACGATTACGACGACCTTTCCGCTGGGAGCAAAGGTGAGTGAGGCGACGAAACGCAATCGCGCTGATACAAATCCCGAGCTTAACCCTAACCGGCTCACACGCTCAGCACCGGGATGTGCGATTCCCGAATGATCCCATAGCCTTCGCCGTTGTCCCCCAGATGGCTTCGCCCAGGGCTGTGCCCGATGACCAGGACGTCAGCCTTCGTTTGCTCTGCCGCTCGGTTCAACAGCTCCGGAACATTGCCGCTATCGATGATGACTTCGGCCTTCGTGCCCACGTCCTGCTGAAGCTGGGCGATCTCTTTGATGGCGTTGCCGACGATCATCTCCTTCCACACGGGGTCGACATGGGATCCGCCGGGACCCCAGACCTCCACGCCGGTCGTGATGTGGACGAGCGTAAGCGTTGCATCGACTGCGGCGGCCATCTCGGCGGCCAGCGACGCGGTGTGGTTGCTGTGAGGGCTCAAATCCACCGAGCAGAGAACGTGGCGGATCGAGAACTCGCCCGCCGGCGCCTCCTCCAGGTGAGCGCCTGTCCAGACCGGGCAATGGCTCTCGTGCAGTACCTTCGCTGTCACTGAGCCCAGCAGAAAGCGGTAGAACGCCCCAAGACCACGAGTCGACATCACGATCAGGTCGACGTTGCGGTCGCGAGCCGACTTCACGATCTCGTGGGCCGGGTCGCCTCTGAGCAGCACGCGTGTGACCGCAATCCCATCGAGCTCTGGCCGAAGCGCCTGATCCAGATCTTTCTGAGCCCGCTGGACGATGTGCGCGTGCAAATCCCGCGCAGTGATCTCGTCCCCGCTCTCCAGCACGCCGACGGGATAGCTGAGAGGCGGCACCACGTGCAGCAGGATCATCTCCGCATGAAAGCGGCGCGCCAGCCAAGCGGCCTGGTGCACGACGTGCCTGGAAGTATCCGTGAACACAACAGGAACAAGAATTTTCTGAATGCTCAGCATCACCCCACCTACCAATTGACGGAACCCATCAGGCAAGGCTGACGGAACGAAGAGTGCCTCAGCTCACGAAGCTGACCTCCGTGCCGGTCGCTAAACCGCCTGACCACTCATCACCTTGCAGCCGACCTTCAGGGTGACTTGGAATTCCAGCAGCTTGCCGTCTGCGATCCTGCCGCTCTGCGAGACGACTTCAAACCAATCCATGTGTTGAACGCTGCTCGACGCTTCGTTGATCGCGACTTTTACAGCCTCCGCGAAACTAACGGGCGAGGTCCCAACGAGTTCGATCATTCTATACGTTCCCGGCATGGTGTGCTCCTCATTTCCGCGTTCACTCTATTTCCGCGTTGGCGCCGGTTTTCAGTGTGACACCGTTGGCCCTGGCGTCTCGCGTGGCGTAAACCTGCCCACGGAGAAAGTCGCCGGCAAAACGGACGGCCCCACTCCGACGATCTTTCTAGCATGAAACCTGGGCATGATGTCCTGAAATATCAATCACTTGGCCCAAACGCGGCGTCATTGTGGTCTTCTGCGGTCAATTGCCGCACCTACGTCATGTTGCACGTACTTTAGATGTTAGCCCGTGGCAGCAGCAGGCGGAACTAGGCAAGTGTCCAGTCCCGTGGATCGGTTCGAGCACACTGGTCCGATCTGGTCCGATCACATGGCGGTTCAGTCAGGAGCCCGCATTGTATGCTTTAGGATGGTGTTGTTGCTGCTCGTGATGAAGCGCAAGACCGACTCTCTGCCTCACTTTGGCCAAAACCGGCCCATGTTCTGCCGCTTGATGGCAAACGGCTGACGCAGCCAGGAACGACCTGACAGCGGAGGACCACGTGACGGAGAAAGAGAAGGGACCGACGAAAACTCCGGCGGCACGCGCGAAAGGCCGGCTGAACGTTGCGGCGAAATCCTCCGGCGCAACCTCCAGACCTCAATTTCCGGTGGTGGAGATTGGCGCCTCCGCTGGGGGCCTGGAGGCTTGCGCGGCGTTGCTCAAGGCCCTGCCGGTCAACCCCGGGATGGCGTTCGTGGTGGTCCAGCACCTTGATCCTCACCATGAGAGCATTCTGCGCAAGCTACTCTCCAAGACAACGGAGATGCCCGTCCTCCAGGTCGAAGACGGAATGGTCCTGGAACCGGATCATGTCTACGTGATCCAGCCGAACCACGATATGGCCGGTCACGAGAGGACGTTGCATCTCCTGTCCCGTCGGCGGACCGCCGGCAGGCATTTGCCGATTAATCGCTTCTTTGTTTCCCTTGCGGAGGACCAGAAGAGCGCCGCCAACGGGCGTCATCCTATCGGGAACGGCATCCGACGGCACGGTAGGATTGCAGGCCATCAAGTCCGAGGGCGGCGTTGCTTTTGCGCAGGGCTCCAAGTCGACCGGCTATTCTGGCATGCCGGAGAGTGCGATTCTGGCGGGGTGCGTAGATTTTATTCTCCCGCCCGAGGAAATTGCCAGGGGCTTATACGGCTCCAGCACCTACTTTACGCAAAGAGAACCGCCACCGTGCTGGAGGCGGGACCGCCGTTTGTGGGTGCGACCGACCTTCAAGAGATCGTCCACATTCTGCGGAACAGCCGGTTCCCGTGTTCAAGCACCTCAGGATCGCATAGAGAAACGATGGCGGTTTGGAGGAACTGGTCTCGAAAGGACGGAGTGCGCTTATGAATGCCCGCGACAAAAGAACAGTGGACCGCTTGCGCGATGGAATCGCTCAACTGAAGCGGGAGAAATTTCAATTGCTGCAGCTAATCGCTGCCGCACCCGTCGGCTTCGCACTTCTCGATCAGAATTTGCGATTCGTCCGCATCAACGCAGCGCTGAAGGTCATTGACGGCCATTTGGCAAACGAACATATCGGCCAGACGCTCCGAGAAGTGATTCCCGAGCAGGCTTCTGCCCTCGAACCGTTATGCCGCGAAGTCCTTCGGAACCAAATGCCAATTCTCAACATTCAGATCAGCGGTGTTCCGGTGCACGGCCGCGCCAATGCACGAGTTTGCTTGGCAAGTCTTTACGCCGTTCGTCCCGACGGTAAGACGTTGAACCTCGGGCTCATTATCAGGGACGTCAGCTCTTACAAGTTGGAGACGATCGGCCACTTTAGTTCCCTGATGACCGAGGACTTTAACACAGTTTTGTCCTCCATTGCTGGGAGCTTCAGCGTAACGCTTGACAATCTGCCAGAGACTCACCCCGCGTTCGCCGGGCTCAAGAAGGCACTGCAATTCAGCGAGAAAAGCGCCCAGTTGATTCGGCACCTGCTGGCCCTCGCCGGCAAAGGTGGGCCCCTCCTGACCGGCCGTGAACAACAGGTCATGCAGTTGATTGCAGACGGCAAGAGTTCCCAGCAAATTGCGAAAGCTCTCAGAATAAGCTTCAAGACCGCGGCCGCACATCGCTCCGCCATTATGAAGAAACTTGATGCTCATGAGGCAGCCAGCCTGATACGGCACGCCATCCGGCAGGGTCTGATTCAGCCTTGATGATGAAGGCACGGCAAATGACCTATGCGCGCCTACGTCAGCGCGCGCCATGTCTCTCTTGGCATGCATCCGCAAAGCATTGTGCGAGAGGAACATCCGGGTAGTCGAGGCGTTCGGCTGGACTCTTCGGTATCAATGCCATTTGCCTAGGCAGACGACTGATAGCGCGCTCGCCCCGGGCATGGTACAAAGAATAGTTGTATGCGACGAATGCGGCCAACTTGTCGATGCTGCGAAGAATGCGAGAAGCCCGAGAATGATGTTTTCCGAATCTAGGAGCGCTTCGGGAGCACAGGAGGATCGACGAACCCAGCCCCGGCCATGTATAGGTAGCATCGCTCGCTTCGAACAGCGCGACGCTGGTGTGTACATTGAGCTCGAAGCTATAGCAATGAGCCGTGAAATTCCGGCCGCGTTGCGCTTCGTGGCGGATCCGAGCGTGCGGCGCGCGTCGCGCAACTCGCTTCTCGCCTCGCTCCAGCGGACCGAAGAAGCGGTGCGCGGCAGTCTCGGCACGGTCGCCAGGTCTGCCGGCGTTCCAGCAAGTGCCGAACAACCGCCGGCGTTTCAGCAGCGCCCTCGAATAAGAGCTCCGGATTCACTAGAGTTCACTGATTCGGTCGATTGGAATACCATACGCCTTGAATAAAGCGAACACTGGTGAAACCAAAAAAGCCGGCTAAAGAGGCAGCCTCTCCGGCCCGGAAGTGGTCTCGCTGGACTTGAGAACTCGGCCAGCTAGGCGACTGGAAGGGTTCCTGCGAAGAGGATCGTGGCGGCTAATACTTTAGGAAGGCAAGGTTATGGCGCTGTTCATGAGGAAGTGCCGAGACCAGCTCTCTGCCTCACTTTTTCCGAAGCTTGGCCCAGGTTCTGCCGCTTGATGGCACACGGCCGACGCGGCAGGAATAACCCGGCAGCGGAGGACCACGTGACGAAGAAAGAGAAGGGACCGACGAAAACTCCGGCGTCACGCGCGAAAGGCCGGCTGAACGTTGCGGCGAAATCCTCCGGCGTAATCTCCAGACCTCAATTTCCGATTGTGGGGATTGGCGCCTCCGCCGGGGGCCTGGAGGCTTGCACGGCGTTGCTCAAGGCCCTCCCGGTCAACCCCGGGATGGCGTTCGTGGTGGTCCAGCACCTTGATCCTCACCATGAGAGCATTCTGCACAAGCTACTCTCCAAGACAACGGAGATGCCCGTTATCCAGGTGGAAGACGGAATGGTCCTGGAACCGAACCATGTTTACGTGATCCCGCCGAACCACGATATGGCCGTTCGCGAGAGGACGTTGCGGCTCCTGTCCCGCCGGCGGACCGCCGGCAGACACTTGCCGATTAATCGCTTCTTTGTTTCCCTTGCGGAGGACCAGAGGAGTGCCGCCATCGGGGTCATCCTATCGGGAACGGCATCCGACGGCACGGTAGGGTTGCAGGCCATCAAGTCCGCGGGCGGCGTTGCCTTTGCGCAGGACCCCAAGTCGGCTGGCTATTCTGGCATGCCGGAGAGCGCGATTCTGGCGGGGTGCGTGGATTTTGTTCTCCCGCCCGAGGAAATTGCCCGGGAGCTTATCCGGCTCCAGCACCTACCTTACGCCAAAAGAACTGCCGCCGTGCTACAGGCGGAACCGCCGTTGGTGGGCGCGGCCGGTCTTCAAGAGATCATTCACATTCTGCGGACGGCCACGGGGGTCGACTTCAGTCTTTACAAAACCGGTACGATCAAGCGGCGTGTCGCGCGCCGGATGATCCTCCATAAAATCGAGAGCCTGCAACGTTACGGAGCGCACCTTGAGCAGAACGCTATCGAGGTGCAAGCGCTCTACCAGGATATCTTTATTCACGTAACCAGCTTTTTCCGGGAGCCGGAGGCGTTCGCAGCGCTGCAACGAAGAGTTCTCCCAAAGCTGATGGTGAACCGGCCGCAAGGGGAACCGCTTCGCATATGGGTTCCCGGATGCTCCACGGGCGAGGAGGTGTACTCGATTGCAATAACGCTTTTGGAATTTCTGGACAAACGGGCCTCCGGGGCCGCTATGCAGATTTTCGGCACCGACATCAGTGCTCCGGCCGTTGACACGGCACGGGCCGGCACATACTCGGAAACTGCCGTGGCCAATGTGTCCCCGGAGCGTCTTAAGCGCTTCTTTGTGAAAGTGGGGGATAGCTACCAGATCGGCAAGCGGGTCCGTGAGCGGTGCGTGTTTGCCCGGCATGACCTAGGCAAGGATCCGCCTTTCTCCAAGCTCGATCTCATCAGTTGCCGCAATGTCTTGATCTACATGAGTGCGCCGCTTCAGGAGCGGGTGCTTTCCTTCTTTCATTACGCCCTGAAGCCGGCCGGTTTTCTTTTGCTTGGAAAATCAGAGGCCCTCGGTTCCTCCGCTCATCTCTTTATCCAGGAGGAGAGCAAGTGCAAGATCTATTCGCGGAACCCGGCGGCGGCCGTCTCTAGATCGGCCCTGGCGCCTGTGGATCAGGCAACAGCGCCGGCGCGCGCCGCCCCGGCGGAGTTGACGGCCGCCGCGTTCGACCTGCAGAAGGCCGTCGAGCGCATCATCTGGCAGCGATACGCCGCGGCAGCCCTGGTGGTAGACGCGAGCTTGCATGTCCTCCATTTCGAGGGGAACGCCGGACCATACCTGGCGCCGACGCGAGGCGCCGCAACCCTCCATGTGCTGAAACTGGTGCGGGAAGAACTGGCGCTGGATATCCGCACGGCGATTCACCGGGCAAAAAAGGAAGAGGCCCCGGTTCGCAGGGAAGGTATCCGCTTTCCCTGGGACGGCGGATCGAAGACAGTCAATCTGGAAGTCATACCGATGAAAGGCCGCCTCGCGAATGGGGCGGATTTCCTCATCCTGATCGAGGAGGCGCCGCCGCGAGAAGTGGTAGAACCGCGTCAAACCGGGGGGGAAGACGAACTCGTCCATCTGAGACAGGAATTGGCCTCCACCAGGGAACATTTGCAGTCAATCATCGAGAGCCAGGAAGCCACGAACGAGGCGCTGACGGTGGAACATGAGGAAGTCCTGTCGGCCAACGAGGAATTGCAGAGCACCAACGAAGAACTGGAGACTGCCAAGGAGGAACTGCAATCCTCGAACGAGGAATTGAGCACGCTAAACGAGGAGTTGCAGAACCGGAACGCGGAACTGGGCCAACTCGCGAACGATCTGAGCAATCTGCTTGTCGGCGTCAGCATCCCGGTTATCATCGTGGGAGGCGACCGGCGAATCCGGCGCTTCACTCCCGCGGCGGAACCGTTGCTGAACCTGATTCCCGCCGACGTGGGCCGGCCAATCAGCGATATCAGGCCCAACGTTGATGTGCCCGACCTGGACAGCCTGATCTCGGAAGTGAGCGGTAAAGGCAGCCTGGTTGAAAGAGAGGTTCAGGGCCGGGACGGACATTGGTACTCCCTGCGGATGAGACCGTACAAGACCGCCGAGAACAAGATCGACGGGGTGCTGATGGCGCTCATGGATATCGACGTGATGAAACGAGGCCTCGATCAGGCCCGGCTGTCACTTGATGACGCGGTCACCGCGAGGGAGCTGTCGGCCAACCTCCTGGACATGAGCGGCGCCCTGATCGTCATTCTCGACCCCGCTGGCCGCATTATCGCCTTCAACCACGCCTCCCAGGAGAGGTCGGGCTACTCCTTCCGTGAGGTAGAGGGCAGGACGTTTTGGGACTTCCTGCTCCCACCGGAAGAAGTGGACGAGGCGAAATCCGTGATTGCGGGCATCCTCAAAGGCACGGGGCCCGCGAGCACTTACGAAAGGACCTGGATCGGGAAGGACGGATCCAGAAGGGTGATCGCCTCGTCAAGCATCGGGGACCGTGGTGCGGATGGTGCTGTCAGGCAAGTCATCAGCACCGGTATCGACATCACTCCGCGCAAACTCGCCCAGGATGCCCTACGCCGGAGCGAGGAGCAACTCCGTCGATTGACGGCGAACCTCTTGATTGCTCAGGAAGAAGAGCGCAAACGCGTGGCGCGAGAACTCCACGACGACCTGAACCAGAGAATGGCCATGCTGGCAAACGAGGTGGCCACATTGGCCCTGAAGCCGCCCGGTTCCGCCCATCTCCTCCGCAAACAGCTCCAATCGCTTCGCGAGCGGGTCGATGAACTCTCGGATGACCTCCGCCACGTGGCTCACCGGCTCCATCCTTCGGTGCTTGAGCATTTCGGCCTGGTGGCGGCGATTGAGTCCCACTGTTCCGACTTCATGAAACTACACCGGATCCGGCTCAAGCTTGCGCATCGCAGCGTGCCGGAATCCATTCCCTTAGAAGTCTCGTTGTGCCTCTACCGGGTCACGCAGGAATGTCTGAACAACGTTGCGAAGCACTCCGGCGCCAGGAAGGTGATGGTGGCAATTAGAGGGAACAAAGATGGCATCCTCCTATCTGTCACCGATGACGGAAAGGGGTTCGATCCGGGCTTGGTGGCGGACCAAAGCGGGCTTGGCTTAGTCGGCATTCGGGAACGGGTGCGGCTTGTGGACGGGATCGTTTCGATCGACTCGCGGCCAGGTCACGGAACGCAGATCGATGTTCGAGTCCCCCTGCCAAAGAGGATGGACCCATGACACGCCCGCGCGTGCTGATTGCGGATGACCACACGCTGGTCATGGATGGGCTTCGAAGGATACTGGAACCCGAGTGTGAAGTGGTGGGAGCAGTGGAAGACGGCCGGTCACTGCTGGTGGCCGCGGAAAAACTGAAGCCGGACATCATCCTGCTCGATATCTCCATGCCCCAGTTGAATGGCGTGGACGCCGCCCGCAGGCTACGCGACACCGTGCCGAGTGCCAAGGTGATCTTTGTTACCATGCACGCGGACGCTACTTACGTCGCCGGGGCCTTTCGCGCGGGAGCGTCCGGCTACGTCTTGAAGCGGTGCGCCTCGATGGAGTTGCTGAACGCCGTCCACGAGGTACTTAAGGGCCGGACCTACGTCACGCCCTTGATCAGGAAAGACATCTTGGGCGAATTGCCGGGGTGGCCGCTCGGGTCTGGGGAGACGTCGGGCGAACTAACGGACCGCCAGCGGGAAGTGGTGCAACTGGTGGCGGAAGGACATCCCGTCAAAGAAATTGCGGCGATTCTCAATATTTCCCGCAAAACGGTGGCATTCCACAAGTCGAACGTGATGCGGAGATTGGGCATTCGCAGCACTGCCGAATTGACGAAATACGCTCTGGAACACGGCATCAGCGGATCCTGACCGGCCCTGGCAGCAGCGCCAATCCCGAGCATCCCTTTCCCGAACCAAGACTAGACATTTGTCCAGTTCCGCCGGCTGATATTGGAGGTTAACATTCGAAATAGCGCATCCTGCGGAGAAATCAATGAGCGGCCGATCAGAGAAGTCTATCCCATTGCCGGAGCGGACCGCACGGGCTCTTGCAGTCAGTCCTTTGCCCGCCGATCGCGTTCGACTTCGAGAGATCCTCTCCCAGGGAAACTGGGAACTGCATGAGGCTTCAGACTGCTGTGGAGCTTTGGCGTTGTTGCGCGACCAAAGCGTCGCGGTGCTGCTCTGCGAGCGTGACCACGCCGACGGCAACTGGGAAGACCTTTTGAAGGCCACGGCGAGACTGCCGGCTCCGCCGAACCTCATTGTGTTCTCTCGTCTGGCCGACGAGTCCCTCTGGGCGCAAGTGCTGAATCTGGGTGGTTTCGACGTGCTGATGACGCCTTTCGAGGCGGAGGAGGTCTTGCGAGTCACCTTCGCCGCCTGGAGCCACTGGGAATGCGACTTTGGTGCGCGCACCGCTAAAGAGGCCGCCGGAAGAGGACTGGCTCCCGGGGGGAATCGGGAGATACGGACGCGATCATCGGCGGCCGGAGCCGGATGGTTTGCATGAACCAGGAGTGAGGACATGGCTTCAGCAAGGCAGCAGCTAATGGCGGCCCGAGAAAATGAGAAATTTCCAACGGAGTGGGCCTTGTACGACAGCGACGAACAAGAGGGCGAGCAGGCATCGCAGCAATCGGAGGATGCTCGACCCGGAGGCTGGGCGCCGGTTTCGCCAGCAGAAACGATTAGGCGCCCAGCCCGCCGGTCAGCGACGCTTGATCGGCAACTCGACGGTGCAGCGTAGTTGTGCCGGGATGTTGGCCCGTGCGGGCGAAGAGATGGCAATGAATGAAAAAAGGGAGGTCAAGAAATGGCTGGTTTTCTGGATGCATACGGCGCCGGGGACGAGCGGCGCACACGGATCATCAAGCTCATTGTAGTTTCCGTTATCGTGGTCGCGGTCCTTTCGGGACTGCTTTATTTTTTCTTTCGAAATTACCGCCAGGAACAACAGGCGAAGCGGTTTTTCCATTTGCTCGAAGCCCACAATTACCAGGCTGCCTATGACATGTGGGTCTCTTCGGGCTCCGAGCGCAGCGGGTATCCGATGGCATCCTTCATGCAGGACTGGGGTCCAAAGAGCGTGGACGTCCACAGCTTCACGATCATGGATGCGGAGTCCTGCGGGAACAGCGTGATCGTGGATGCCGATGTGGGTGCGGCGGGTGACCGGAAGCTGTGGATCAACCGGCAGACTCTCGAGCTGGGTTTCGGACCGTATGGCGTGTGCCCGCAGCAGAACCCCATCTACAACCTTTACCGGAACGTGAAGTATCAACTGCACGGGCGGACGTACAAGTAATTTTGCGGATTTCAACTGTCCTAGCAGATTGATTTTGCACGAATCGAATGCCTGAATCGAATGAGGAGCAAGGACACGGCTTCAGCAAGGCAGCAGCTAATGGCGGCCCGAGAAAATGAGAAATTTCCAACGGAGTGGGCCTTGTACGACAGCGACGAACAAGAGGGCGAGCAGGCATCGCAGCAATCGGAGGATGCTCGACCCGGAGGCTGGGCGCCGGTTTCGCCAGCAGAAACGATTAGGCGCCCAGCCCGCCGGTCAGCGACGCTTGATCGGCAACTCGACGGTGCAGCGTAGT